>Ga0247609_10000396_pt1 | contig 62060 bp, 65 predicted proteins | sample 172DNAGHGlowgp2_FD_193487 | JGI IMG/M metagenome (GOLD analysis project Ga0247609, IMG submission 193487) | Sheep rumen microbial communities from Palmerston North, Manawatu-Wanganui, New Zealand - 1728 DNA GHGlow gp2 | ecosystem: Host-associated > Mammals > Digestive system > Stomach > Rumen ... | reverse complement strand
TCTCCTACTCGTGGAGCAACGGCGGTACGGGCAACAGTATCAGTGTGAGCCAAAGCGGAATCTATACAGTGACCGCAACTAATGCTGAGGGCTGCTCCGCCACGGCTGATGTCACGGTGACGGTTAATCCGCTGCCGAATGTCAACATCAGCGGTAACACGACGCTTTGTGCGGGCAACAGCACCACCTTGACCGCCACGGGTGCGGACAGCTACACTTGGTCCACAGGCGACAATACGGCATCGGTCAGTATCAGCGCATTCGGCGTCTACACCGTTACCGGCACCACAACGGCAGGCTGCAGCGGTACGGCGAACGTCACCGTGCTCGTGTCACAGCTGCCCGTCATCACCATCACCGGCGAAACGGACATCTGCGTGGGCGAGAGCACAATCCTCACGGCCAACGGCGGAGAAACCTACCTCTGGAGCGACGGCACCACGGACAACAGTATCACCATAAACACGGCAGGCATATACCAGGTAATCGGTTACAACGCTGCTGGATGCTTCAGCATGGCAGATGCAACGGTCAATGTGTGGCAATCTGCCACCTCCGAATTCTCCGTTGAATGTGCCGATTCCTGCTACATTTGGAATGACCAAGCCTACTGTGCCACCGGCGACTACACTCAAATCCTACAAACTGTCCACGGCTGCGATAGTTTGGTGACATTGCACCTGACGATTACGGTGGGCGTTGACGATTATAACATACTTGATTTTAAGGTGTATCCAAACCCTGCCACTGGTGTAGTCAATGTAGAATATACAACATACGAAGTTCAATCGTACGGGGAATTGCATTTATTTGATGTATATGGCAAATTGTTGCGAGTGATTCCGATTGTATCGGAAACCACACCGATTGACGTTGCCACGCTCGCCCCAGGAACTTATTTTGTACGTGTGACTACCGATCGAGGCTTTATGACAAAATCTTTTGTGAAATGGTAAGATCATCGGATTTCGAGTATGATAGATTATAATTGTCAACATATTTCACTAAACAACAATGATTGACCAAGTTCCTCAAAATAGAATTCACGATTTCTGTGTCAGATTGAGTGCCAGAAGCGCGTTTGTCAAAGACAAAGGGATGATACCGTCAGAAGTAGGCCCTCGATGGTTTGTGATTACCGATTCACAAAAGAAAGGAAACGTCATGCGAATCATACGGGAACAATTTGCAAAAGACAATCTTCTGGAAAATTGTGATTGGTTTTTGTTTTTTTCTGGTGATCCGACCCCCAATGCCATCTATAATCTTCTTTACGATCATAACGGAAAAATCTTGGTTTTGGAAAATTATCACGAACTTTTAAAAGGTGAGGAACGCTATCTCTTTTGGAAACATCTGTTTGAGGATCCTTCATACGACTACCCCGAGATAAGCGTTCCAAATCCTGACAAAGGCCGTTATTACAAAGTAAACACATTGAGTTCGAAAGAACGAGATTTTGCTGAAAAGAATGGAACACGTCCAGACAGTTTTAAATTCACAGGTTGCGTAATTCTGCTGACAAAAGCAAAAAATCGTTACGATTTCTATGTTACGGAGAACCAAATCCCAGAAGATTACAGGTGTTCTCTTATGCAACGTGCAAAAATATATGAATTCTGAAACACTATAAGGAGTTTTAATATGCATAGAACCATAGTGGAATGAAATTAAAGGCGAGAAACAAGTCTCGCCTTTCTCCCTTAACCCTGCTTAACGGGACTTCGGCAAGGAAACGGGAATAATTTAAAATCAGAAGTCCTAAACAAATGTATTATGGCAAAGTTAAACATTCAACCCGTTACCAAAAGCCGCTTAAAAGAAGAAGCAGCAAAACTTGAAGAAAAAAACTTAAAGGGAATAACCCAAGTTAAGCTCTTTCAAGTTGGCAATCCCGATGTTGGAATATTAGAGGAAGAAATCAACCGATTCTTAAAAGAGAAAGAGGATAGAATAAACGTCAAAGACGTCAAATTATGCACAGGAAGCAACAACAGCCCATGGACGGCTATGGTGATATACGAGGTGAAATAATCACCCTCCTTGACGGCCGCACGTTGCCCTGTTACCCCAAACCGGAGGCAGCAACGCCGATAGACAACAGTATAAAACTCGACACGACGGGGCAGTACCTGACCATCGGCCGCAAGCGCAGGCGTCCCCGTGTGCCGGAACCATCGCCGGAAATCGTGCGTGCCGAAAAATATTTCACCGACCATGCCTTCTTCTTCCTCAAGCACCACGAACAAATCCTCAGCGACAGCCGCATGTTCCTCGCCCCGGTTACTGTCAATAACCACCTCGCCTATTTCGGTACCAGCTGCTTCCAACGTCCCACGTTGGGCGTTTACCTACAATGGTGGCTGACGTGTGAAAACACCGCCATTGAAGGCGAAGTTCAAGACGATTGCTGGTTGGTGTATCTGCTTGCGGGGAGCCCGCTGTCGGGAGCAAACAGTTGCGGTATCGTCAATCCGGGCGGAACGTGCAAAACGACAAGCCTTGGCAGCGCGTTCTCGAAAATATGGCAATCTTTTGCAAAAATCAATGCGCTCTACGATACGGCAAAGGAAAAATATGAAGCCTACACCTTAGAAGAGGTAGTGGCGTTGCTGCAAACATAATCGCCAGCTTCACCATCACCTTCTACGCCTACGGTCGCGAGATTCTTGTCCACGGCTTCCTCCAACGCGAGGTGCGGGAGATGAAGCGGATGGTGGAGGAGAGGTAACATAATAAAGGCTAATAAAGCATTCCAAAAAGCCACAATGGGATCTTGTTTCCGTGGCCTATCTCCATGTTGTCGCTGACCACAAAGCTCCTCTCTATGTCTTTAATCTGCGTGAATCCTTTGCCCCTGCCGCCCACTTCAAAAAGCCATCTGTTGTCAGCAACGAGGTCGCCGCGGTTTGGGGCTGACAGTTTGTGAGACACCCCAAGTTGCGAGGCCAAATAGGTTTCTCTCATGGTTCCTGCGTCTGCGTGGGCATTCAGACAATACATCAGATTGGTGTTGTGGAAGAGTATCTTTTCGGGTTTGGTCAGCATATTCACGCCTTCAGCTTGGGCATATAGTCGTCTGATCAATGCCGCTTTGTCCATCAAATCAAGCAATTTCAGCACATTGTTGCGCGATGACTGCAACATGTTGCAAAGTGATGATATGTTCAAGGTATAAGGCGGTTGCCCGGCAAGCACTGCCATCAACGGTTTGGCCTTATACACCGATGCGTACTCTACGTCACTCACCGATGGAATTTCGCTTGTGACGATGGTGTCAATCACTTGCTGAAGACGGTCATCGAAGCCGTCGCCCTCTTCGCGATAAAATGGATAGTAGCCCGTTTTGATGTAATTGTCAAAATACTTTAGCACTTTCACGTTTGCGGCTATTTGCGACGCTTCCGTAAAATGATTGTCCAAAATCGTCTCCAACGGAAGAACCGGCAGCGTGGCTACATTCTCCAGCTGTAGGTATTCCCTAAACGATAGGCCTTCCAGTGTGTAAGGGCGATGGCGGCGTGACAGGTCGGCCAGCAGCGATTCTTCAAGCTTTAACATGGAGGAACCGGTTAACACAACATGCAATTGAGGATACGAGTCATATATGTTTTTGATTTCCTGCTGCCATCCTTTGTATTTGTGTACTTCGTCCAAAAACAGATGAGTGCCGCCGTGGGTGTAATGGTATTCCGCCAAATCGAGGATGGTATGGTTGGCAAACCATATATGATCCAATGTCGCATACAAAGCCTTTTCCCTGTCAGGAAATGTTCTCTTGATGTGCTGTAGAAGCATCGTTGTTTTCCCCACGCCCTTGGCCCCTTTAATCACTATCAAACGGTTATCCCAATTGATTTTGTCATATAAATATCGGGTGAAACTCAAGTCCGTTTCGGCTAACAGACGACCGTATGTTCTGAATAATCTATCCATTCTTTTTGTTTTTAAACAACGGTGCAAAAATACAAATTTTACTTTGTAAAGTAAACAATCGGTTTTATTTTTTACTTTATAAAGTAACATTGTATCAAAGTCGTGTATCGCCGACATCTCCACCATCACCTTCTACGCCTACGGCCGCGAAATCCGCGTCCACGGCTTCCTTCAGCGCGAGGTGCGGGATATGAAGCAGATGGTGGAGGAGAGGTAGGAGAGCCTCCGCGCGCGGAGTGCTAAGTTCACAACTGTAACACCGGATTCCCCTCCAAACTGCCGATGATGTTTTGGTAGAGCATCACATCCTCCACCCGGCTGATGGAAGAGATTCGTTTGCCGCCATCTTTTGAGGAGCCGCCGCAATGGAAAATCATCTCATTCGGGGTGGCGTGGTCGATGAAGATATAGCGGTCGTGATAGATGCCACCCGAGGAAATTAGTTCGATGTCCACATGCGGGTATTCACTCTTGAAATCAGCCAACTCGGTCTGGTGCAGACCGTGGTACACGTTGTCGCTGAAAATGGTGACCTTCACCCCGGAGAGCACCGATTTCAGCAAAACCAATGTCTTCAAACTGATGTAATTGTCGATGATGTGTATTGATTTCTTAGCGTAGGAATAGATTTCCGAATAGGCGATGTCGGCCTCAACGGTCTGACCGTTATAGAACAGGTAGTCTTTCTTGATGTTGTTGTCAGTAAAGTCATTGATCACAATGGCCAAATCGTTCACTTGTTGTTTGATTTGGCGGATTTCCTCGGTGTTGTTCTGGGTTTGAGTGGTGAGTGCCAAAAGTTCCGTGGTCGGTAAAACATGCTGTCGTTGAATGATGTAATCTTTCATCTGTTTAAAGAGCCTGATCAATTTTTTACTCTGACTAACAGCGAGTTCACCTTTCAGCACAGTCATGAGCATATAAATGCCTTGCTCTGTAAATGCGTAGGGCATTTTTCTTGTACCACCCCATCTTGATGTGAAATTTTTGCACATCAAGTTCTTAAATTCCTCTTTAGTAAGCTGAAACCTGAAGTCTTGTTCAAAGCGCTCTATGTTGTTGTTGACTTGACGGGTGAAAAATCTTGTCTCATACCCGTAGATGGCCGCCAAATCAAAGTCCAGCATCACTTGCACACCTCTGATGATGTATATCTTCGACATCAAATATTCCTCATTTAGAAGTATCATTCCTTTTTCTTCCATATCGCAGTAATAATAAACCTCGCAAAGATACAACTTCCTTGTTAGAAAAGCAAGCTGTTTGGATGCATAATTTATTGAAAATCAATATTGTGAAAATGACATTTTCCGACCATAAAAGTACATTTCTTGGCAAAAAAATTGCAAACGGCATCCAATGTGTGCACGTACAGGCATTTTCGTGTCCGAACAAAGAGTGCCCATTTTTGGAAAAAATTGGAGGTGAACCCCGCCCGCAGCCTTCTCCACCATCACCTTCTACGCCTACGGTCGCGAGATCCGCGTGATTGTAGAGACGCAAAATTTTGCGTCTCTACAGGTGTGAGGTGCGGGAGATGAAACGGCTGGTGGAGGAAAGGTGAATTTGTGGCCATCGTTTTTAGAGTTCCACCGCAAACAAGTCATCCAGGGTAACCTCATTCTGCACCTGTCCGCTATACTCGTTCCGCTTCAAACCGTATGAGGCTATCATGGTCAGATGAACGCTTTTCTTGCGCGGTATTCTGTCCATCAATGTCTGCATCCGTTCCCGTAAAACTGTATCGTATTTTTTATCTATGACAAACGGTTTGCCATAAAACTTTATTTCACAGAGATTTAATACGTTGTCGGCTCTCTCAATGAGCATGTCTATCTGTTGCTTCTTTTCAGGTGACTCCACAATCCAAGACGAAACCATAGTACTTACTCCTGAAATTCCCAATTTCATCTTAATCTGGGCTATATGCAAAAAACACAGTTCCTCGAAGGCAAATCCTCTCCATGTATTCAATCGTGGTGAAGATGAATTTTTCTGCCAAAATTGCGGTTCGGACATCTCCTTCCCATCCAGAAAGTTGAGATAAGAAATACAGAAGGGGTCGGTCAGCCGATAACGCTCCACTTTCCGTTCATCGTATGGATAATAGGTTGTGATGAAGTCGCTTTCCGACAACCCTTTCAGAATCTCTGTCGCACCGCCACCGTCTTTAATGCCAGTATGTTCAAGAATCTCATGCCGTGTGTACCCCCCTCTTCTTTGGGCAAGCAGACGAATCACTTTCTTATGGTCTTCCGCATTTTTGAACAGAGAGCCAAACAACCGATCGAATTCGATTCCCAACTTCGCCCCTTTTTCAAAAAGCAATTTGTCAATGTTTTGAGCCGCGCTGTGTCCTTTTTCAAACAGACTCAAATAATGCGGGATTCCACCCAGAACCATATATGCCTGTGTCACGTCATATCGGCTCATTGCGATTCCTTTACTATGGAAATACATCTCGCACTCTGCCAACGAGAAGGGATGGAGTTTGATCTCGCAATTCAGTCTGTTATACAATCCCCCCTTGTTATTGATGAGATTGTCCTCTATCCAAGAAGTTGCGGAACCGCAGACAATCAACAGGATATTGTTGCGTTTTGATGCCCATCCATTCCAGAAATGCTCAAATGCGGGGATGAATCGCGAGCGGGCGGTGTCCATCCACGGCAGTTCGTCAATGAAAACCACAAGTCGCCGACCGTCGTCTTTCTGTTCGAGCAGTTTTTCCAATAGTCGAAATGCCTCAAGCCATGATTTGGGACTGGTTCCCCCTTGCAATCCGTAATCCTGCAAGGAATAATAAAATGCCTGTAGTTGATCGCGTAGCAGGAATTTTTTGTCGCGGTCGTATGGCGACAATCCCGTATGCCAGAATGCGAACCTGTCCTTAAACGTCTCTTTGATCAAATAGGTTTTCCCAATGCGCCGTCTTCCATAAACAGCTACAAATTGCGAATTCTCAACGTTGTAAAGTCGCTCTAGTTCTGCAATCTCTTTCTTTCTGCCAATGATTTCCATAACGTATCTTGTGAATTTTATTTCGCTGCAAATATAACAAAAATACCAATATTAGAGATATAAGATTTTTTATCTCTCTAAATTATGCTTTGTTGTGCGCATTTAGATGAATTAAAAAAGTACGACGCAAGACCAATTGTACATTGAACATTGTTTCTGCTGCGCGAGAAGAAACGGCTGGTGGAGAAGAGGTGGATGGGTCTTTTCTTCTTTACTCTGCAAACAAATCCTTGGCAGTAACTACACTATGGATGATGCCAGAATGCGCCCCTTGGTTCAAGCCGACCGGCGTGATAAGCGTGTGCACCACGCCTCGTGAGATATGTGTCTCTTCTGAAAACACTTGGGCACGTCTGCGCAACGTTTCTTCATAATCTTTTGTGATCACATGTTGGTTCTCGCAAAATTTCATTTCGCATAGATGTACAATTTTGTCCACTCGGGAAATGACAAGGTCGATCTGCTTGCCGTATTTGTCGGTGCTATTATTGGGAATACTTCGCCATGAAGAGATTGCGGTAGAAATGCCTGAAATTCCCAGCGCTTTCTTGATTTGCGCAATGTGGCGTAATCCGACAAGCTCAAAGGTGAAACCCTCCCACGCTTCCACACTGTGCGTTTGGAAGTTTGCATCCAATAGTCTTCGTCCATGGTACGGTTCCCTTGTATGAATTTGAAATAGAACAACGTGTAAAAATCCAAAAGACGATAAAGGGTCAGCTTGCTTTTGTTCCCAATTCTGTTAAATCCTTTGATGAAGTCGCATCGTTCCAGATTTGTCACCATCTTGGTAAGCTGCCCTCCACTTATTCCGGTCTTGGCTTCAATTTCCGAACGCATCATTCCACTGCTTTTTCCGGCAAGTGCTTCCACAATCTTAATATACTTGTCCGCATTGTTGAACAACGCATTTTTAATGTGGCAAAAATACAAAAAAAAGATTGGAATATTATCCAAATGTGTGTGTTTTAATATGGATTTGGGAATTATTCTTGTTGATTTCTCGCCGTCTTCTCCACCATCACCCCCTTGCCAATGTACAATGTACAATTAACAATGTACAATTAGCACGCCACGAGACCAATTATACATTATACATTGTACATTGTTTCTGGTGCACGAGATGAAACGGTTGGTGGCGGAGAGGTAGGCTTGCTCTCACGCGAATGCCCGCGTTCACAGCTGTAACACCGGATTCCCCTCCAAACTGCCGACAATGTTTTGGTAGAGCACCGTGTCCTCCACCCTGCTGATAGAGGACACCCGTTTGCCGCCATCCTTGGAGGAGCCACCGCAATGGAAAATCATCTCATTCGGGGTTGCATAGTCAATGAAGATATACCGGTCATGATAGATGCCGCCCGAAGATCTCAGTTCAACGTCAACATGTGGGTATTCGTTTCGGAAATCAATGAACTCGGTCTGATGAAGGCCGTGGTTCGCATTGTCGCTGAAAATGGTAACCTTTACCCCTGCCGCAACTGATTTTAGAAGAACTAATGTCTTCAAACTGATGTAATTGTCGATGATATGGATTGTTTTCTCGGCGTAGGAATATATTTCAGAATAGGCAATGTCGGCCTCAACGGTCTGACCGTTATAGAATAGGTAGTCTTTCTTGATGTTCTTGTCAGTAAAGTCATTGATTACGACGGCCAAATCGTTCACTTGTTGTTTGATTTGGCGGATTTCCTCGGTGTTGTTATGGGTTTGAGTGGTGAGTGCCAAAAGTTCCGTGGTCGGTAAAACATGCTGTCGTTGAATGATGTAATCTTTCATCTGTTTAAAGAGCCTTATCAAATTTTTACTCTGACTAACAGCGAGTTCACCTTTCAGCACCGTCATGAGCATATAAATGCCTTGCTCTGTAAATGCGTAGGGCATTTTTCTTGTACCACCCCATCTTGATGTGAAATTTTTGCACATCAAGTTCTTAAATTCCTCTTTAGTAAGCTGAAACCTGAAGTCTTGTTCAAAGCGCTCTATGTTGTTGTTGACTTGACGGGTGAAAAATCTTGTCTCATACCCGTAGATGGCCGCCAAATCAAAGTCCAGCATCACTTGCACACCTCTGATGATGTATATCTTCGACATCAAATATTCCTCATTTAGAAGTATCATTCCTTTTTCTTCCATATCGCAGTAATAATAAACCTCGCAAAGATACAACTTCCTTGTTAGAAAAGCAAGCTGTTTGGATGCATAATTTATTGAAAATCAATATTGTGAAAATGACATTTTCCGACCATAAAAGTACATTTCTTGGCAAAAAAATTGCAAACGGCATCCAATGTGTGCACGTACAGGCATTTTCGTGTCCGAACAAAGAGTGCCCATTTTTGGAAAAAATTGGAGTTGAACCCCGCCCGCAGCCTTCTCCACCATCACCCCCTTGCCAATGTACAATGTACAATTAACAATGTACAATTAGCACCCCACGAGACCAGCTGTACATTATACATTGTACATTGTACATTGTTTCTGCTGCGCGAAATGAAACGGCTGACAGCGAAAAGACAGTAACGCCCCGTCCCCCGAAACTACTAACTGCTAACTCCCTAAAACCGGTTCACCCACTCCGCCACCTCCGTCGCGGAGATATTCTTCATGCACTTGAAGTGTTTGTGGCGGCATTTGGAGCTGCCGAACTTGGAGCAGGGGCGGCAACGGAGCGGGCAAACCTCGAAATTGCGGAACAAGTTGCGTTCGCCGGGCATGTAGGGGTAGTAACCGTACTCGGGGATGGTGGAGCCGAAAATAGCTGCCGTAGGCTTGTGCAGAGCGGCGGAAATGTGCATCAGTCCCGTGTCGCCAGTGATTACACAGTCAGCATGTTGCAGGATGGCCGCCGATTGGTAGAGCGTGTATTTGCCGCAACCATTAGTGGCACGTTCGCCAAGCTGAGCAACCACCTGCTCGCCCTCCTCGTAGACATCCTTGCCGCCCAACAACATGATGGGCTTGTGAAGGATGCTGCCGATTTCCACCACCTTACTGACCGGAATCCGTTTGGTGAAATGCTGTGCCGCCAAGACAACGGCCACAAAGCCGTCTTCGAACATCATGGGCAGATCGTCCTCGTCAAACCCCTGGTCTTCAGGGATATAAAATTCCAAGCCTTTGCGGTCGTTGTGCACGTCCAATTCTTTCACGGCCTCGAAGTAGCGTTCCACTATGTGGGTTTCGGGCATACCGTTCATTTTGAGACGGTAGCAAATCCACTTCGAGAAGTTGTGCTTGTTGAACGTGTAGGAGGGCACCTTCAGTTTGCGCACCACCTTACGGGAACGCAAGGTCTTGTGCAAGTCTATGACGACGGAGAAATCCTCCTTTCGTAATTCCTCTATAGTCCGGTCCACATTATCAGGGTCGTAGGCATGCACTTTGTGGATGTGCGGGTTGTATTCGACCACAGGCACATAGTCCTTTCTTACCAAAAAATGCACTTCCGCCTCGGGCAGTTGCTCGTTCACTGCCCTCACGACCGGCGTGGTTAATACGATGTCTCCAATGGAACTGAGTCGGATGATTAAAATCTTCGGTTGCGACGGGGGTTGTTGTTCGTCCATAATGTGTTAAAAATGATTAATTTTCTTCCGATATGGTTTTATAATAGTTGTCTACCGGGGTGGCGTATGTTTTCAGCAGAAGTTCAAGCATTTTTTCCTCTGAAACATCCGGCACCTGCGATTGCATTTGCAAATACTGTTCGAAAGCGGTTTTCTCAGGATCCGCGTAGCGTTCGTGATACGTCTCGTCCTGATGCAGCATGTCGTGGGCGATGTAGTTCGTGGGATAGAGTGTGTAATTCCGATATATCTGTTTGTCAATGAGTTTGCAGACCTCATTGATCTTATCATTGTTGGAGAGCCCTTCGGGAATGTCGTCCAGCTCGCGGTCGATGGGTGTGCCGATGGTGAGCGACATGTGTCCCTTCTGCCCGAAGATGCCCTGTTTGATGCTGTTGAAATCCTCGCCGGGCTGCTTTTGGTAAACCGTATGCTCACTTATCGCCAACTCCCTGGCTTTCAGTTTGTCACAAGGTTCATACTCGTAGGAGACGGTCACGGGGGTGATTCTCATCCGGCGGATGGTTTCCACCAGATTCTGGTCGTTGCCGAGGGTGATCATTTTCACGAGCCCGTGCTTGGTATAGTCGTTGCCGTCTTTGGTACGCCCGTCCCGTTGGGCAATCCAGACGGACTCGTTCTCCTCGAACAGCGACTGTTGGATATAAGCGGCGAGTGTATGGGAGTTCTCCAGTTTCTCGCGCATGGTGCCGGTCCTTTTCACCTTCACCATCTTGTTCAGTTTGGCGATTTCATTCAACACCGGGGTGGAATAGAGGTTGTCGCCCACCGCGATACGGGAGGTTTTGCGCTTCTCAATGAAGAAGTAATACTCTAACAAAGCCGGGTCGAACGTGATGTCGCGGTGGTTGCCGATGAACATGTAGGCTTTGTTCTCGTCGATGTTTTCAATGCCCGACAAGGTGGCCCCTTTGGAGGATTGGGCGATGAAGACATCCACAAACCGTTTGTCAAGGCTGCGTTGCGCTTCCTCAACTGTGTTAAAATTCCCTAAATCTTGTCGGAACTGACTGATGGGGTAATCGGGCAGGAACATGGCCATAGCCTCCTGAAAACCACGATATTCCAAGAGTCGGAAGTATGCCGCCTTGAATTCAAGATTGTTGTACGGTCGTATGTCTTCAAAATCCATCTTCGTTTTTCAAATCAGGCGGCAAAGATACGATTTTTTCTTTAATCAAAAGGGCCAATGTCAACGGTCAACGGTCCAAAACTACCCGAGCATAATGTAAAGGTCGGGGTATTTGTGCGGCGACTCCTTTTTGTGGCGGGTGAGGGCGAAGGCCAGCGTCAGGGAGCCGATACGCCCGCTGTACATGTTGACCGTGAGGATGAGCTTGGCCATCCAGTTCCAGTTGGCGCACTCGCCGGTGGAGAGTCCGCACGTGGTGAACGCCGAGGAGGTCTCAAACAGCGCGTGCAACAACTGCACATCGGGCTCCACCACAGTGATGAGGAAACAGGAGATGAGGATGAAAGCCGCCGACATCATCATGATGGTGGTTGCCCGCTCCACCAACGACGGCGAAATGGCCTTGTGGTCGAATTCAATGTCCTTCCGGCCCTTCACCGTGGCGATGACGGATTTGATGACGATGAACAGCGAGGTGGTTTTGATACCGCCGCCTGTGGAACTGGGTGATCCCCCGATGAATATCGCCACGAGAATCAAGATGATAGTGGAAACATGCATCGCATTAATATCCAAGACATTGAATCCTGATGTGCGACAAGTGACGATCTGGAAGACCGTGGTAAACAACTTGTTGCCTAAGCCATCCACATCTTTCAGCGTGTTGTCGTATTCCAGCAGGAAGAAAAGAACACTGCCTACGATGATGATGGCGAACGTGACGTAAAGGACAATTTTGGTCTGCGGCATGAGCTTTTTCCAGCGGTATTTGTTGCGTTCGCGGATGTAACGGTAGCTGAAAAAGTCGCGGATGGTGACAAACCCGATACCGCCGAGGAACACAAGCCCCATAATGACCACTTGCGGGAAATAACTACCTGGAACTCCGAGATTTAGCAGGCTATCGTCAATCAGCACGAAGCCGCCGTTGTTGAATGCCGACACGGTATAGAATATCGAGAAGAAGAGGTTCTGTTTGTCGGACAGGAAGAACCCTGTCGATTTCCAGTAGGTGAAGAGGAACGCCATGCCCGCCGCCTCGATGATGAAGGTGGTGAGCACGATGCTGCGCAACAGCCCCACCGAATCGGAAAGACGGTCGGCGGACATCATGTCGCGAATCATGTACTGGTAACGCAACCCGACCATGGAACGCGACAGGAAAGTGGAAAAGAACGTTGCGAACGAAAGAATGCTCATACCGCCGAGCTGAATCAGCACCAGGATGACAACCTGTCCCTTGAAGGTGAATGCCTCGGGTGTGCTTACCACCGAAAGTCCTGTTATGCAGCTCGCGCTCGTGGCCGTGAACAGCGCGTCGATAAACGAAATGCCCTTGGTGGTCATGCGCGGCATCTTCAGCAGAAGTGTGCCGATGGCGATGAGAAACAGGAACGATGCCACCATCAAGATGGGCGGGCTCAGATGGTAATTTCCCAAAGAACTGCTCATCTTCGCTATCTCCACCAAAACGATAATCAAAAAGAAGAATTGAATGAAAATCAGGTAGATGTTCTCAAAATTCTGGGCGTTGACAATGTCGAAGTGAAAGATGTTGACCGATAGGAACTGTATGATTAACAGCAAGATGATGATAAACTCAATCCACGAATGCCGGATGTAGTCCCTGCGGTGCAGATTGTAGAAGAGCAGGACAAAATATTTGACAACGTAAAAGGCAAGACTGCCGTGAATGATGAGCCGGATGATGTTTTTGGTATGTTCAGTGATGTAGAAGCCGTGGTACCAGAAAATGCACGCGATTGTCACCACAGAAATAACCAGACTGCAAATCTGAAGGGCCAGCTGGACGCGGTCCTTGTAATTCGCAATGTGGATGCGGACCTTTCCGTTGTATTCGTCGTGATTCCGGAAAAGGTTCATCTACAGGTTGATTTTAATGAAGTTGTCAATGTCGCGGTCTTTGCCGAAGAGCACGAAAACATCGTCTTTGCGGATGACCGTGGAGTTGTCAGGAACACCAATAATGTGCTGTTTCAGTGTGAGTTCCTTGTTCTCAATCTCCTCGAAGTTGCGGCGGATAGTCACCAAACTGAGGTGGTGGTTGTCGCGGAAGTTGATGTCGCCGAGGGTGAGCCCCTCCAACCGGTCGGGCGCGATGATGGAGGCAATACGGTACTCGTCGGGCATCTGCAGATAGGACAGAATGTTGGGATTGCTCAGCCGCTCGGCCAGCATGGTGGCTAACTCCTCTTCGGGCGACAGGAACTCGGTGATGCCCATCTTCTCAAGAATAGTCTGTTGGTGCGTCCCTTTTGTACGGCAGTATATCTTATTGATACCAAGGTCGATAAGGTTAGAAATGCAAAGTAACCGTTCCACGAAATCGTCTCCGATGGCCACAATCACGGCGTCGAAATCCTTGATGTTCTCGTTAAGCAGCGCACGCTTGTCGGTGGCATCGGTGCAGACGGCGTATGCCACATCGTCACTGATGTTCTGCACTTTTTTCATGTCCTTGTCGATGACCAGCACTTCGAAACCCTTCTCCGAAAGTGCCAAACTGATGGCCTGACCGAACTGTCCCGCCCCGATGACGGCGAATTTTTTCTGTGCCATATATCCTATTTTATCCGTAACGTATTCATTAACAATAAGAAAGCCGATTTTCGCTCTTCGCTTTTCAACTTTCGGCGGCAAAGATACATTTTTTTAAACACGGTTGGAGAATCTTGAACTTTCCTAATAATTCTTAAAATGCCCAAATCATCGGTAGCATAATCGAAGATTTGTTATCTTTGCCGTTTGTTTTATGAGATACCGATACCTTATATGGACGTTGCTGCTGATGGCGGGTATGCTGTGCACTCAAGCGCAGACCGGCGGTCGTTTTGTTTATAACTTCTTGAATCTCAACTACTCATCAAGAGTGATGGCTTTGGGCGGCAACCTGATTTCGGTGCGTGACGACAATCCCGCGCTCATCCTGATGAACCCGTCCTATATCAGCGAACGGCAGCATAACGCACTGTCAGTCAACTATACCGACTATTTTAACCACAGCAGCGCCATGTCGGCGGTCTATTCGCATACGTTCCCCAAGGCGGGCAGTTTCGCGATAGGCGTGCAGGCATTGGCGTATGGGTCGTTTCGGGGAGCTGACGAGACCGGCATCGAGACAGGCCGTTTCAATGCCGGCGATTATGCGCTCGTCATCGGCTGGGGTCGCGAGCTTTCCCCGCACTTCTCCGTTGGTGCGAACCTCAAAACCATCTTCAGCCACTACGGTCCCTATTTCTCCTCCGGCATGGCCGTGGATCTGGCTGGCAGCTACTTCAACGATGACAATAACCTGTCAATCACGCTCTTGGCGAAGAATATCGGATTGCAACTGAAATCCTACGCGCCCGGCAATCGCGAAACACTGCCCTTCGACCTGCAACTTGCGCTGTCTCAGCGGCTGAAACATGTGCCCATCCGCTACCATATCACCGTTCATTCGCTCTACCGCTGGAACATGAACCACTACGGCTACGACAATCCCTTCATGGAGACCGACGCCATCACCGGCGAGCTCCAATATCCTTCCAAAGTGGCGCAGTTTGCCGACAATTTCTTCCGCCATTTTGTCTTCGGGATCGAGATTGAACCCATCAAGTACTTCTCGATACAGGTGGCTTACAACCATAATATCCATCAGGAGATGAAGGTGCTGTCGCGCAAATCGATGGCCGGTTTTTCCTACGGTTTCCAATTGAATATCAAAGGAATACGGTTTGGTTTCTCCCGTCTGCACTATGCCGTCGGGGCCACACCGAACTGTGTTGATTTTGCCTTCAACTTCGATGAGCTGGCCAAAAACAGCAAGGAAAGAAAAACAAGAAAATTAGAACGAATCACTCCATAAGTATGAATATCCCCTTTTCACCGCCCCATATTGATGACGCCATTGTGAATGAAGTGGTTGCCGCGTTGCGTTCCGGTTGGATTACCACTGGCCCGAGGACGAAACTCTTTGAGCAACGAATTGCGGAATTTTGTGGTATTCAGCGCGTTGTATGCGTCAATTCCGCTTCCGCCGGTCTGGAGCTGGTGCTGCGCTGGTTCGGGATTGGACCTGGCGACGAGGTGATTGTGCCTGCTTACACCTATACCGCCACCGCCGAGGTGGTCCTCCATTGCGGGGCCCGTCCTGTGATGGTGGATGTGAATGACGACCTGCTCATGGATATGGAAAATGTACGCCACGCCATTACCCCCAACACGAAAGCCATCATCCCCGTGGATATTGTCGGACTGCCCTGCGATTATGACCAACTTTTTGACATCGTGAACGATACGGAGGTAAAATCGCAATTCCAGCCGGCCACGGAGGCGCAGCGGATGTTGGGCAGAATCATGGTCATGCCCGATGCCGCGCATTCGTTAGGAGCTTGGTACAAAGAAAAAAGGGCGGGTGCACTGGGCGATATTTCCGTTTTTTCCTTCCACGCCGTCAAGAACCTCACGACAGCCGAGGGCGGCGCCATTTGCCTGAACTTGTCCGAGCCTTTTGATACGGATGTGGTGTACAAAGAGATGTGTGTCAGCTCGTTGCATGGACAGTCGAAGGATGCGCTGGCCAAGACAAAAGCGGGCGGTTGGCGCTATGACGTGACCTCTGTCGGCTATAAGTGCAATATGACGGATGTGGCTGCGGCCATGGGACTGGTTGAACTGGCGCGTTACGACCAATTGATCCTGCCCCGCCGCAAGCAAATCTACGATGCTTACAATCGGGCTTTCAGAGGTGACAAATGCTTTCGCGTGCCCACGTATGAGACGGCGGACAAGCGGTCGTCATATCACGTGTTTACCTTAAGGCTGAATGGTGTTACGGAAGGGCAACGTGATGAGATTATTTTCAAAATGTCCGAAAAAGGGGTGGCAGCCAATGTCCATTATATTCCGTTACCGCTTTTAACAGTTTATAAATCATTAGGTTATAAAATCGAAGACTATCCGAATGCATATCGCCAGTATGCATGTGAAATCAGCCTGCCGGTCTATTTCGACCTGACAGACGAGCAGGTGGCGGAAGTCATCCGTGTCACGAAGGAGTCGGTTTCGGAAGTTTGCAGCCTATAAATCGTACCATTCCGGGTGCGCGTGCGGCAGGTCTTCCAAGTTGAACTGCCCCTTGCGATAACCTTGGAGCCCGTAGTACTGTTTCTGGATTTCCTGCATGTCCTTGTCGTAGTCACCGGTGGGGTGGAAAATCGACATGATGCCGCAGGTGCGCGTGTTGTAGTCGATGAAGCCCAAACTGATGGGCACACCGGCCTCCATCGCGATTTGGTAGAAGCCGCGTTTCCATTTGTCGGTGCGTTTTCGGGTGCCTTCTGGACAGATAATCAGCGTGATACGTTCGCGCTTCTTGATAATGTCCGCCGCGTAGTTCACGAAATTGCGAACATGTTTCCGGTCCACGGGAATGCCGCCTAACTTTTTGAGTATTAAGTTTAAAGGGAAAAAGAAAAACTCCTTTTTGATAATGGTGTTGGCGTGCAGGTCGTAGTATTTCATCGCGGAAAGGCCGATGACGAAGTCCATGATGGAGGTATGTGGTGCCATCATCAGCACGCTTTTGGGTAGCGTGCCGTTGGGGTCGGGGTAGTCGATGGGTTTCAGCCTGTAGATGTATTTGAAGAAAAAGGAACTACAATCCATGATTCAAACTATTGATTATAAATTGGTTGTCTTTGAAAACGCCTTCGATTTCGCAGCCCATCCGGAAGGCGCGGTTGTCAGGCAGGTGCCCGGCGGGAATGTTGAAAATGACGGGGATGTCGAGGTCGCGGCAATAATCCGCCACAATTTCTTCGGCAGTTTTGCCGAATGGTACGGAGTTGTCGTGCATATCGCTCAAATGCCCGACCAGCATGGCCTTGATGTTGGCCAGTTTCCCGCTGCGTTTGAGGTTGAGCATCATCCGGTCAATATGGTACAGATATTCATCCAAATCCTCGATAAACAGTACCTTGCCGGAAGTGTCGATGTCGGAAGGAGAACCGATGAGGGAGTAGAGCATGGAGAGGTTTCCACCTGTTAAAATTCCTGAAAATTCCCTTGCGCGTGTAAGCGGATGCGGGGCAATCCTGTAGGACAGGTTTTTGCCGGTCAGGGCATCCAAAAACGACTGGCAGGCGGGGGATTGTCGGTTCTCTTCCGTCACGTTGATGGGCATGGTGGCGTGTAGTGTGGCAATTTGGTCATTTTGCTGGATGTGACTGTGGAAGACGGTGATGTCGCTGTAGCCGCAAATCCATTTCGGATGTTGTCGGAAGTGGGTGAAATCCAGTTGGTCAATAATGCGGCCGGATCCGTAACCACCTCTCACACACCATATTGCCTTTATTTCATCGTTATTGAGCAATTTTTGGAAATAGCTGGCACGATGTTCGTTGCTGCCGGCAAACTGGTGGTCTTCGGCAAAGAGCTGTTCGTCATAAAAAACGTTAAAACCGAGGCTTTTGAGCCATTGCTCCGCCGGTTGGATTTCAGCACGGGAAATCTTGCGGGCGGGGGCGGCCAACGCGACAGTGTCACCGGGTAAAAGGTAGGGCGGGATAATCATAGGTCAATATGGTTGTCGGTGAGAATCTTTGCGGTCAATTCGCGCAGCAACTGGCGTTGTTTCAAGTTGTTATAAAACTGCCGTTTATGTCCGATTGGCTTGCGGTTTTTGAAGATTTTCCCCGTCACACCCTTGTAGTCGGGGTCGATGGCGGCGGTCAGCATGTTGGCGGCTCCCTGTTCGGGCGTGTTGATGAGCGGGCGGAAAAGCCAGTCGCAAAGCTTGTCCACCACAATGTTGTCCATCCGGATAATGCCGGTGTCGACTATGTTGGGGTCAGAGGCGTTGAAGCAGATGCCTTCCTCCTTCCATGCCTCGGCGGCATCGAGCATAAAGTAGTAGAGGGCGAGTTTGGAGCTGCCATACGCGGTAAAGCGGTTGTATTCGCGCTGCGTTTTCGGCTTGAACGTGTCGGGGGTGATTTTGCCGATGACGTAGGCCAGCGAAATCATGCTCACAATGCGTGTGCCGGGGCCCATTATGGGGTGTAGGAGGTGGGTTAACGTGTAGTGGCCCAGATAGTTGACCGCCATGGTATATTCCACGTTATTGAGGCTGGCCTTCGGTTTACTGGGCAGTGTGCCGGCGTTGTTGAGCAGGATTTGCAGTGACGGGAAGCGGCTTTTCACCTCGTCGGCAAAGCGGACTATGTCGGCCAGGTCGCCAAGGTCCAACCGCATCAGATGGAAGGCTCCACCGGTTTCGTGTTGGATTTCCTCCATCACGGGGATGGCGGTGTCTGGATTGATGCAGGCCATGACGACTTCGTAGCCGGCCTTGGCCAGTTCGCGCGTGTGAATACGGCCCATACCGCCGTCAGCGCCCGTCACGAGCGCCACACCCTTGTAGGTTCCTTCAGCCATGCGTTAACGGTTTTTAACTTAGTCTTCTATACAAATGATGGTGTGGTGTACGGTGGTGTTGGAGTCCATTTGGAAGGTCTCGTCTTTGTTGAACTCCTCGCAGGTATTGCGCGTGAAGTTGCTCACCGTGTCCGTTTCGTCTTTGATGGTGCTGTCGATCTGGGTGATGGGGTTGGGTTGGGTGATGACGTTGGTGGAGTAGCATCTGCACTCCTTCATCCCGCAGGAGGCCAAACCTAACAGGCAGGCCGTCAAGCTTATAAGGCCAATGGTTTTCTTCATTGTTTTTAACTTTTTTTAGGATTGTTGGGTGGCGTATGCCAAGGCATACATTTTGATTTGCTTGATCATGGAGGCCAGTCCGTTGGAGCGGGTGGGCGAGAGGTGGTTTTTCAATCCGATGGCATCGATGTAGGCGAGGTCGTTGTCGAGGATTTCCTGCGGGGTGTGGCCGGAGAGGACCCTGATCAGCAGGTTGACAATGCCTTTGGTGATGATGGCGTCGCTGTCGGCGGAGAAATAAAGTTTCCCGTCGCGCATGTCGGGGTGCAGCCACACCTGCGACTGGCATCCGCTGATGAGGAATTCCTCGGTCTTGAACTGCGGGTCGATCATTGGCAGATCCTTGCCCAACTCGATAATGTAATTGTACTTGTCCATCCAGTCGTCGAACATTTCGAACTCCTGAATGAGTTCCGCTTCGGTTTCTTTCATTGTAGCCATAATGATAATAGCTTAATTTTCAAACATTTACATTTATCAAAATGAAAAGGCAAATATATGATTTTTTAGTAAACACACGGACGGATGAATGGAGCGAAAGAAGCGTGTTCTCTCCGGACGGCCACGAGTACCACCGGAAAATCACGTGTTTATATTTGGCACAGTGCGGGTATGTGGCGGTGCGGTTCATGGCGTGAAGATAGGTTTTTTTCGGGATGGAAAGACAGTACGGAATGTTTTTTGACGACAATGGGGACAACTTGGGACAACATTCCGAGTTATGTATCATGAACGGATAGTAGTATATTCCACTTTGAATTGGTGCTTTTTAATATAATCCAGACCAATATCTATATTTTTCGCTCCAACATAAAAGTATCGTCTCTTCCCTCTCTTTGCAAATGTGTATCGGGTAACAAAAGACTCAACCACAATTGTATTGATGCTATCACATGGCATAGTGCAACACGATGGTACGGAAAGGGAAAAATTACGCTTTAAATTTGTCATTCCTCTTAGTCCAAAATAGAAATGAGCAGTAGTAGTGTCTAAATAAACGGTTAGGCCCACAGGATTAAAATAAACAGTAAGGGTGTCTTTTCGTATTGTGCAACTATCTATTTTATTCCTAATACGAGACCTCAACTCATCATTTATGGAATCCCGACAAGAGAGATGAGGGATCTTTATAGGCAACCAAAAAGTTGCTTTGTCAACATTTCTGAAAACTAATATGTACTCGTCTTGAGCATTCAAGTTTGGGAGAACAGACAACGTGATAACGGCAGCTACAAATAATATTTTTTTATAATCTTTCATGATCTTTTCCGTCTCTTTTAGGTAATTTCTTGTTCTCTAAAGCGGCATTCTGATACTGAACTTCTTCTGTCGGTAATGATTCAGGAGTGATTATTCTCTTTACGTAATAATCCAAGAACTCATCCAACAATTCGTGAAAGAAAGCGGAACTGGCACTTCCCGTCTCAATATTATATAAAACTTCATTGTGGGGCACTCCAAATATGTTTAATTCAGAAGAGCAAAGTGTCTCGTTAGCTACTTTGTCGCAGATTCCTATGATATACCCAAATTTTGGGTCACGTGAAATAGCTCCACCGCCATTATATTGCGTGTAAATGAAAGATTGTTCTTTTTCACCGTATGTAGGATTCCCATTGTCATCATAACCAACAATTGGTTGCCTACTAAAACATACATTTGGGTTTGTTTTAGTTATTAAAACTCGCACTTTCGTCGTTGTCGATATTGCTTCGACAAGTCCACTTAATAGCATTTGTTGTTGAGGGTTTGCATTGTCAAAAAACAGATCAAATTCTTTCTGTTTTACTAAAAGCATTCCATTGCTTGAAAAACAGAACATTTTCGAACTTCCAAAATGTTCCTTGAAATATCGTTTTATGTATTTTTTCGTAACCCTATCATTGTTATACACGATGACCGTATCTCCTTTCGGATCCGCAAACCGCATCGGGTTTCCCGCGAAGCACGCATACGGACTCTCGTACTCCTTGAACACAGGGTCCACATTCCACCTCCTGCCCAATCTTGTGTCGTACTGCCAGAATTCCGCAGTCAAACTCACCCCCTCTCCAAGCACCTCATTATCAGCCTCCTGCCCGTTGAAAAAGTACCGATAACCCCCGTAATAGTAACGAGGGGTCCGAAGTGGGTATGTTGAGGTGAAGTTCATGGCGCGAAGAGATAGAGGAATACAATGTCTATTTTTCCAATAACGCATCAATTTCTTCAATGAAATGTTGTGCTTTGGGGTATAGCTCGTCAACTTCCTCCAATGTGGCATATACGAACTCGTCATAATCTCCGCGTTGGCGGCTGTCGTATAAGTTCGAAAATGCGCGACCGCTCTCTTTGGAGACCAGTCCTTTGGACACAAAGTGCAAGCCCAAAAGAGTCTTCGCTCCAGCGTGAGTGCCTGCCGTGATATGGTGTTTTGCCAAAAGTGCCAATGCGGCATAGTAGTATGCATAATACAAACGGTTGGTGGCCGTCCCGTAATACCCTTTTTCCCGCAAAAAAGGAATTTCAGCCAACGTTTCATGTGCCCTGCTCTGCCGGTATTGGGATAAGGCCTCGTATGCCTCGCTTGTCAGTTCGTTTTTCATAGTATTATTCCTTCATTCGTAACGTTTATGTAAAAGGGCGTTGGGAACGGGCGGTTGTTCCACTCTTTCCGAGGCATGATGAGCGTGCTTATGACAATGCCAGTCTCCAGCTCGATGTCGTAATACGGGGCTATGATGCGGTCTTTGTCCTCGTATGACAGTTTGTCTGCATCCACAAGCATTAACAAGTCTATGTCGGAATCCTCGCGGGCATCCCCCCGGGCTTCCGAACCATATAAGATGGTTTGTACCGCAGGTTTCATCCCGCTGGCCACCTCTCTGATTTTGTCAATTATGCTGGTTCGCCTCATTTTCGGTCTGTTATTCTAATATTCCGCAAAAGTACATTTTTTTTGAAATCGGACAAGAGATGATTCGGATAACTTTGTGATAACGAAACACGCATCCTTAGATATTATAACCCTTTTAATGGAAACAATGTAGGCATTGTCTTAAAGATTCTTTATCTTTTCTCACAAAAAGCCATTCTCCCTCCATTGCGACTACACCTGCCGAATATGTCCAATAATATGATATCATATCATTAAATTCACGAATAATAGTCGAACCATCGTCTGCTATATAAGGATTATTTTCACGATAATAGGGTATAAACTCAAATTTAAATAACAATTCTCCGCTATTTGGACATACCAAGGTATCCCACTTGATGGTAAAGCGCTCTTCCTCGTTCTCTCCGTTGTTCCAACTTCCCATTTCAGTGCCACCATAAAAAAGTCCTTTTTGCCCATCAATTGTTAAATACACGCAACTGTCCCGAAAAGTGAATACGACCTCATCGGAAATGGTTATCTCATTAAACAAATTAGATATCATCTGCACAGAATCACCACTCCACTGTATTGGACAAATGAAGGTGTTGTCAAGATAAACACATTCAAATTCATAAAAAGCGCTGTCTTGAGCATCAGAAGTTGTAATACTCAGACAACAAATCGCCAAAAAGGAAACTATAATATTCGTTATCGTATTATTCATCATATTCATCCAAGTCAGCCCCGTACATTATTGCTGTAATTCTATTCTTAACAAAGTCATCTTCTTCGTCGAAAGTGCGATTGTTCAATATCGCTCTCTGCTCAATAAACCCACAATATTCCACGGATTCTTGCAACCCACTCCAAGATAAAATCTCCAAATCCTCATTTGAATACCCCATGTTGTATGTGGAGTTATACTCCATTAAACACTATATTTGACTTCTATAGGTTATTTTCCATTGGTTAGGTTCATCCTCTATGTCTAAAAATTCACCACAATAGAATAACGTCCATAATGGTTCGTCTGGGAAATCATTCATTATCAAAAAGCAATCTTTTGTGGAATGTTTTTCACAAACATATATTCTTTTGCTTGTAACCAATGGAAACCATTCAATTTCTTCTTTTAAAATATCTGATATTCTTTCCATAATGACTTTTATTTTATTCCATATTTCTCATTAACTGTACTATTAGGAGTTGTACCTCCTTCCATAATCCGCCTATAAAGATCTTCACCACTATATCCCATTTTAGAGTACTTTTCTTTGTAATAGTCAAATTCTCTAATAGGATAATTTTTATCTAATTCATTTGCCTTATTCCGATCGGACATTAGCTCTCTTGCATGTCGTTTAAATTGGTTTCTCTTTTCAACTATCATTTTAGCATTCGCCTCTGTTGGTGCTATATTAGTATTAATGCTTTTTATCTGCTCACTATACCACATACGTACTTCTTTGTTGCTTAGCCCACCCGTTACTTGTCTAATGTATTTGGTATCGAAGCCCATTCTTAATAATCCGTTTGCCACAGCTTTACTTCCGTATTTGTTGACCACGTCTCCTATCTCGCCACCAACTAAATCCCCTAAGAAACCTATTGCAAAATCTATAAGTGCCTCTTCTGCGGAATAATCAGAACGGTTATTTAAAGCATTTACAAACACATCACCAGCTGCTGTTGCAGCGGCGCGCCCTAACTTACCGCCAGGTGTCTTACAAGGGACCAATCCTTCCAAAGAAGAACGAGCAACTTGCCACCAATTAACTTTTGAAAAAGCTTCACCTACACTTTCTACCTGTGGGTCAAAGAAATACAAAAAGGTCGCTTGCATTAACATATCTGCCGCACCCGCAGCCCCTGCTTTTAGCAAAAAGGGAAGTATGGGAAGATTGCCATCCGCATCTATGAAAATGGTGGGAGAGTTTAGAGCAAACGAATAAGGAGACACTCCAGGTATTTCATTATTTTTGGTATCCACTCCCCACCACCGACCCAATCTCGTATCACACTCTCGAAACTCGTACCCAATCAACACCCCTTCCTCAAGCACCTCATTGTCAGCCTCCTGACCGTTGAAGAAGTACCGATAGCCGCCGGAATAGTAACGAGGGGGCTGGGGCGGGTATGTGGTGGTGCGGATCATGGCGCGAAGATAGGAGGTTACCGCTCTACCGCCTTCCAGTTCTGGATCCTGCGGGTCTCGGAGGAGAAATTCACCCCGATTTTGAAGAGCTTGCGCGGGTCGTGGACGAAGGACAAGGCGTACTCCCTTTTCTCGATCTGCGCCAACGCCTCCTCGACGGATTTGTCCAGTTTGAACTCGAAGAGGTAGATGTAGTCGGCGGTCTGCACCACCATGTCCATGCGGCCGTCGGAAGTGTGCCGCTCGGTCTCCGTGTAGAAGCCCAACATTTGGAAGATGAGGCTCACGGCATTGTGGAAGTAGAGCTCCGCGTCTCCGGCGATTTGGTAGTCTTGGTTGGCGAACAGGGACTCGAGACGTGCCATGAACTTCAAGGGCTCCCCCGCCTCTATCTCTTGCACGAAGTTCATCACAAACAGACCGGTCTTCTCTTTTCTGAGCGGCACGTAGTATGGGAACAGGAACAGGTTGAACCCGCGTTCCACCTCTTCGTTCGGGAATCCGAGCTGGTAGGTTCGGAAACGTGCGTTGTAACTCTTGATGGTGAGATAGCCGCTTTGGTAGAGCAGCGGAATCGGAGTGGTGTCGATGGCATCCAAACTCCCGAGCAAATCCGCCGTTACGTTTTCGCGGGTGAGCTGCTCCAGATCGTAATTATTGCGTTTCAGAACCTCCACCAGGAACGTGGGCGTGCCCGACTGGAACCACTGGTCGCCGAACTCCTGACTGTCCATCGCATTCAACAGACTGAAAGGATTGTACATTCCTGTGCCGTTCTTGCTGAAATGGTAGCCGTCGTATTGCTTTTTCAGTTTCTCATAGCATTCGTCTTTGCTTATTCCATTGGTTTCCGCCATTTCCCCAACCTGCACATCCAATTTGTCGCGAATCTCTTGCTCGGTGATGCCGCAGATTTCTGCATACCTGCTATCCAACGAGATGTCTTTCAGGTTGTTGAGGTCGCTGAACACGCTCACTTTCGAGAACTTGGTCACCCCGGTGAAGAAGGCGAGACGGATGCACGCATCCATGGTCTTGGCCACCCCGTAGAAACCCTTCAGAATCTTGCGGTAGTTGTCCTGGAGTTCCGTGTTCCCGATAGTCTGCAGCAGCGGCTTGTCGTATTCGTCCACTAAGATTACGACTTGACGGCCGGTTTGTTCGTATGCGCGTTGAATGACACCAATAAAACGATCTGACAAAGCCATGTCTTTGGGATTTTCCCCATAAATAGTTTCAAATTGGCGAATATGCCTGTCAATGATGGAGATGAGGGCTTCCTCGCTTCTGTAGTCGGCGGCGTTGAGGTCGATGTGCAGCACGGGATACTGCTTCCATTCGGTTTCCAGCTTGCTGATGGCCAACCCTTCGAAGAGCTCCTTCCGCCCTTGGAAGTAGGCCTCCAAGGTGGTGACCAGCAAACTTTTGCCGAACCTGCGGGGACGGCTGAGGAAGTAGTATTTGCTGTCATTGGCCAGCTTGTGTACCAGAGCGGTCTTGTCAAAATAAAGGTATCCTTTATTGATAATTTCCGAGAATGTCTGTATGCCGATAGGGTATTTCATAACGGTGGATTTTCGCCGCAAAGATACAATTTATTTAGAAAGACAACTTGGACAACTTGGACAACTTGATTGCCCCTTGGCGTAACGGGGGTAGCAGGGCGGGGATGTGGAGGTGGGGTTCATGGCGCGAGGATAGGAATTTTCGGGTCCTTGAATAAAACTGTAGAAAGATCATCTGATTACGCCCAAACAAATCAATATCAACGCTATCAAAACCGGTGAGAGAACGATTAAAATACCAATCATATAGTTAGCCTTGTCATGTTCAGTGTTGTCGAACACTTCATATTTCAATTTGGTTTTGCATCCTTTCATTAGCCATCGAACGAATGCCCCGAGAACTCGTAATTCTGGATATAACATAGTTATTGATCGGATTTGGTTTGGAATTCAGGTTGCGATTGTTCGGGAAAAATATGGTTATTGGTGAATGGTTTTGCAAAATTTAGACTTTTGAGAAATATATTTGTCTCGTCTAACATTTGTCCATTGCTTATATTCAGACGGAACATTTTTCCCGTTTCCGTTTGCCACTTCACGCCGACTGGTAGATCTGCCTGTTTTGGTAGTGTTCCCATGGCTTTGCTTTCTCTTACAAAATTGTTGTATCCTTGCAATCCGGTTCCAGTGCGAATGATTTGTCCTGAAAATGTTAGACTTTTCAGCATAATTCCTGGAACGAAATCAACAAATGCATCCATCCGCTGTTTGGGTGTCAAAGAACTACCGGAGATAGTTTTTCCAAAAAATAAGGAATATGGTGCGTTTACATAACTATACCCAAAATTTGCTAAACTTTTAAATGTGTAGTCAACAGTACTTTTCGATGGTGCTTCCAGCCAAAGTTCAAACCGCGAAAGGGGTTTTGGTTCCTTTATCTCCCCACAAGGATTATAAGAACACGAAACCATTTTCAATTCAGTTGTGGTAACGACTGGAGTGGCGAACCATTTTGGTGCCACGTAAGTGCTCTGTCTTGCATTGAAATATTTGAAAGGCACCCCGTCTGACGTATAGCCGATAGTGTTCTCTATCCCTTCCAGTCCGTCGACATCGACGAGCAACATAGGCGAGCAACTGGCAAACTGAAACGGTGTCAGCATCGGATAGTCTTTCGTCAAAGGGTCAACACCCCAGAACCTTCCAATACGAGTGTCATACATGCGGAATCCATAGTTTTGAAACACCCCTTCTCCAAACACCTCATTATCAGCCTCCTGTCCGTTGAAGAAGTACCGATAACCGCCGTTATAGTAACGAGGGGGCTGGGGCGGGTATGTGGTGGTGCGGTTCATGGCGCGAAGATAGGTTTTTTTCGGGTTAAGAAACTTCGGAATTGATTTTGACGATAACGAGGACAACGCAATTAGGTGGGAGTTCTGTTGATATTCAATGATTTCAAAATGGTGATATATTCAAACTTTTAGAATAGATTAATAAACAGGCAAAATATCCATATGTAACAATTTTTTCTTGTTATCAAATATCAGGTTGATATCGGTCGGAGAAAAACCTGCTGACAACTCTATGGTATAAAAATATGGACTGTCATATTCCAATAGTCTTAAAGGCTCCTTTAAAATATCTCTGGACTTCAGATGAAATACAGAAACAACATCCTTGATTCTGGTTTCTCTATTCAAATCTATTTTCTGGGCATGAAGGGTGATTGTGTTATTTTTGAAAAAATCGACGGCCACTAAGCAGATGAAACTATCCTTTTCAGCATACACAAGTCCTTGATCAAAATAGTAAAACAAATTGTAATATAAAGTCGTATCAAACCAAATTCCCTCTTGCGTAGGAAACCTAACGATACATTTGTGGTTGCTGTCTATGTGGTCAGAGATTTTCATTATTTCATAAAAACTGTCAATAGCAGATTGAATCAATATGTCATTTGACCATAATGAATTCATGTCTATGACAGATGTTTGCGGTCTAGCCTCAAAAACGGCAACTTCGACAAAAATAATCAACAAGAAAACTCTACGAATCAAACTCATTCTTTTGCTGGGGCTATAGACTAATTGTAACGTTCATCAAAATTATCCTGATCCTCGCTGGGTATCGACATGAGAATTCCTTTAAAACGTCTTCCTGCATTAGGATTTATGCCACTTTTAAATATGTATTTCACATATTCTTTGCCATCAGTATCCTCAAAGACATATCCTCCTCCCTCTGGATAGTGTTGGATAGTTGGGGGGTTACCTAATTTATCCACATGTATTTCCATAAAGTGAATGGTTATGGACTGACCGTTAGGCAATAGAATTCGATTCAAATCATCTTGGTACCTCAAGATGTCTGTCTTTGGGAAATCTGGTATAAATCTATAAAGGTCTACAGAAAAATCACCATTTTTTTTGGCATTCCTTTCTTTATGAAAACTTGCATATTGTATGGCAAACATTATGGTAGTAATTCTATGGTCGTTGTCCATAGCATACCATCTGCTTTTCAATATTTGTGATTCTTTTGTAACATCAAATACATCTTTTCCCTTTATGACACTCCCCGCTTTCACCACTTCTGCCTCAGTACTCAACCCAGCTTTGGCAAATATAGCAGCTGCGACATTCCTGTCTGCAAATTCGAATTGACTCATGAAAGATTTAAAACTATCGCCATCTTCTGCCGTATATGTCGCGTTACCATTTCTATCAACCCCTGGAATCCACTCGTCCTCACCATTCGGGTCCGCAAACCTCACCGGGTTCCCTGCGAAGCACGCATAAGGGCTTTCGTACCCCTTGAACACGGGGTCCACATTCCACCTCCTACCCAGCCTGGTGTCGTACTGCCAGAATTCCGCGCTCAAACTCACCCCGTCTCCAAGTACCTCATTGTCAGCCTCCTGCCCGTTGAAAAAGTACCGATAACCCCCGAAATAGTAACTTCTGTCTGAAATGGGGTAACCGAAGGGGTAGTAGTCCGTATAGGAGACAATGAGAGGTATGTATACCATATTGCCGTATGAGTTCAGAACAGGCCGTTTCCTGTCAAGTATCGTGGCGGTCACGTTGCCCAAGTGGTCGGTCAGCTCATAGGTGCGGGCGCCGATGGTGCTGGAATCGCTCATTCCGGCTGTGCCGCCCGCCACAATCCACACCTGCTGCCCCAGCATACCCAACCGCTTGCTGCCGTACATGTAACGTTCTGTCACAGACAAAGTGTCGTTTTTCAGCAGGTAAACGCATATCACATTGCCCGTGGCATCGTGGATGTAGAACACCGTGTCCCCGTCAGCCATCTTCACCTGTCGCTGGCCAGTCGGGCTGTAGCGGAAACGGGACAGCAAATGGCCGTTTCGGCATATAGAGTCCACCTTGCCAAGTGCATTCCAACTCACAGTCAAACCTTCCGCGTTGTCGCGCACGAGATTGCCTATCGCGTCATACCGGTACGAGCTCGAGTTGAGGCCGGTGGCGGTAATGCTGCCCAAGCGGTTGTTCGCTGCGTTCGGATAATGATAGGCTATATCGTGCATGATCTGTCCGTACTTGTCATTGCGCCGCAAAGATAGTAAATTTCCGTTCCAGTCGTATTCGTATTATGTATTTCTCGCACTTTATCTGTCGGTACCAGTTCTTCCATTTAAGGAGATTGTTGTTGACCACAAAACACCGCTTATTGCGAAATCTCTTCGATATGATTGGAACGGTCGTGATGAATGATAGAATAGATCTTGTCACCATCCACTTTCACCAATTGGTCGTAGTAATCGCCGCGGTTCCATAGTCCCACTCCATCCTGCTCGTAAATGACGTTTGGTTCGACGTTCAGCTCGCCATCTACGCGCCCCATTACGATGCAGCGGACTTCCGGCCTGTTCGGTGGCAACATTTTCCATTCCTCGGGCGTTTTCGTGCTTTTGTAATTCTCATAATTCCCGTTGAAAATCAGCCAAACCTCACCGTTCCACAAAAAAGCTGTCGGCTTGTTTTGGTGGGCGTCGCCATCGCTTTGTGTTGAAAACGGAATCATGGAGCTGGCCGTCAGCTTCCCTTTAGAATCAAACATATATAAATATATGGTTTGGTATAAATTGAAAAAATAAGCGCGCCTCATATCGTAACTGTAGATGTAATATTTTGTGTGCCGGTAAGCCATCACCAGGGTCCGTCCTTCCGACAAAGGTATCACCTGTTGGAATGTCAAGGGGGGCAACTCATCCCGTACATACTTGATATTCTCGGGTCTGTCAGGGATTTTGCCTTCATACTGGTATTCCCAGGAATGTTCCCCTTCGGCATCCAACGCCACACTTGCCCAGCCCTCGGAAGTCTGCCCAACGACCAACAAATTGCCGTTATGCAGAAGACCGGCACAAGCGTTCAGCAGCGCTTTATCCCTCTCAGGGTCGGGATAGCAGCTGACTTCACCTTTCGGGGGGATGGTGTAATAACGAGACAAACGGGAGTAGTAATCCATACCATCCAGATATTTCGGATAGGTTTTAGTCAGATCCCAGCGACTCTCCTCCACGAAGACGGTTCCGGAATTGGAGAGGAACGCTTTGGTGATCAGCGCATCAGTGTTTGGGTATTGCCGGTTGAAATGCGACAACTCGCCACCGTTCGCGTCGCGGACTTCCACGTCCAACAGGTAGCCGCCTTTAGCACGGCCCGACAGGCGAATGCAGGTCACGTAAGCCGTCTTGGTGCTGTCTGGCGATCGCAGGGAGAATGTCCTTCTCACTTTGTTCGACGAGCAAGGCACGCTATACACGGCTGTTTTCACGAATTTGCGGGGAGTTTTCATCATCACGGGGAACGCACATTCGAAAAATTCCACGCTTTTGGTCTTCCCGTTGTAGCGGGTGCCTTCCAACACCACATCCGATCCGCGCATGTAAGCTGACTTGAAATAGTGGTCCTCGTCAATCCTATGCTCGATGACCACGGAACGATTCTTTTTGTCATACACGGAGATGAAAATGTCGTCATCGTCTCCGTATGAATCAATCTTCAAGGAAGAGATGTACAGGTATTGATCGTCCTCGCCGATGATGTTGAGGCGACTGCCGTCCTCAATTGTCGTCTTCGGACCATCAATGGTGATGTGCTGCGCTTGCGCAACGGAAGTACATAAAAGGACAGCCGTCAATGCCAAAATGTTTGATAGATGTTTTTTCATTGTACTTTGATTATTCTGTTCGTTTCACTTCTATATCTGAGTATGATTATATTGTCTATTTGACAGATGGATTATGGTGACTTGAATATGGACAGATTGTGATCAGAATATTTCAATCATCATGAATTAACTCTGATATTAATGTAAAAAACACACCTCCGCACAACGAGAGACAAACAATTTCTGACAAATGATTATAAACATATTGCCACGTATTAGGAGTAGATTTAGAATAAGTGGCAGTTTTCCATCTAGCACCAGCACTACCACTTTTATATTCCATCCCTATGATAACGAAAGACATCATTAAAAAAATATGAATTTTTTAACGAGACGGTTGATTTCCTTTTTCCGTTGATTGCGAATGATTGAGTTTTTCATCGTCGTTTGCTTTAGGTTGACAACATTAAAGGGGAAGACGATTAAAGAGTCTCATTTGGATATATAATCCGATTGTTCTTCATTCGCAATCCGCAAAGCTTTAAGATTTTTTTCAATTCTCTGAGTTCCGATCTTTTTAAATGCAAATCTTCAAGTTGATAAAAAGTCCACCACGTCTCCGCTATTCGTATTGAGGATGACCGAATAACAAAATCCTCCTCCAAAGTGGCCATTGGGCAAGGAAAATATGCAGCTCGAAGCATATATCTTTTGTCTTTGAGTAAACTGTTGCTGGTATATGAAACAATGCTATCATTAATGAATTCTATCTTTCCGTGGTATGATTCCATTTCTGGTACCCAGTGTTTTTTATTTAGAATAAATTGAATGTGGGTTTTAATACAGTTCATTTGACTGTCAAATGATACTATGCAAATATCGTAGATTTTATATGGGAAACCATTCTCGTGATTAGATGCATCAAACTCATCAGGGACATCTTTGCTTTTATTACTATCAAAGAATTCTATATCATAATAGTCATTGGCTATTATCTCAGTTTGGGCAAAAGAGAGACGGATTATGGGTATTGACAACAACAAAGCAAATACAAACTGTTTCTTCATAGTACAACGGTTACTAGTTACTAACGGTTCTTGGCTTGCACATTAGGGGGCCTTTCATGTCATCAAACATTTCAAAAATTTCAGGATATGCCTCTTGCATAATCTCCTTTGTCGCAAATTTATCAAATGAAATTATCCCATCCTTTCTATAAGGGTATTTATCGTTATCATCTTTAATGTCTCTCAACCATTTTACAGTGAAGATGGGGTAGTTGTTTAGCGGTAACGAATTTTGATTGTAATAATATTGGGATTTATAAGCATCTATTTCATCATAAACATCTACGTATGCCCCAAATTTGCCTTCTTCTTCTTCAAAAACGATTTTCCCGCTCAGAAATTGCCCGCAATGAGTGACTTCGTGGACAAAATTGGCTGTATTGACATATCCGATTCTGAACAAATACGACATGTTACTTTTAGAATCCCTTGTTAGTTTTGTATATCCGGTTGTACCTTTTCTTTTTGATGAGAGAGAGTACCACCAAATAGGATGTCGTTCCATTTGATCCATTACAGACAAGGTCTCAAAAAGACTCATAATGCTTTTTTTGGTATAAGAAGGGCTGTAGTCTTGTGTGTTCGTTACAACCTGAAATGCTCGATTCACAATTGTGGCAGTGATTTCCGATTTTTGTTTATTCCACTTATCTTTCGATGCTGGAACTATTGAATCCCCTCTCGAATCCACTAATACAATCGGATTACCTGCACAAAACTGATACGGACTCAACGACTGGTATTTTGCAACTTTCCGATCCACTCCCCACCACCGTCCCAGCCTCGTGTCATACTGCCGGAACTCATACCCTGCCAAGGCCCCTCCTCCAAGCACCTCATTATCAGCCTCCTGCCCGTTGAAGAAGTACCGATAACCCCCGATAGCGGAACGGAGGAATTTTGGCGAGTATGTGGTGATGCGGATCATGGCGGGAAGATGGGACTTTTGATTTTGGGAGACTAATGGGACTGTTTTTGAACAACGGGAAATATGAAACATTGTTTTGAATGATGAGTGACTCACCTCAGAATTTAGCGTAACAACATTTTATCATTCATCATTTGACGGAGGTATTGGCAAAGTGAGCAATAGACCAGCCACTAATGAAAAAACGACAATATCAGGCCACTGATCAGAGACATATTGCCAGGTATTAGGTGTGGGTTTGTAATAAGATGGGCGTAGTCCAGATCCCATAGTTCCGGTTTTATAAGCTATTGTGGAAAGGACAAAAGCAAATACAAAAGAATAATAATAGTATTTAACAAAACGGTTAATTCTCTTTCTTCGTTGATTTTGTATTATTGGATTTTGCATTATCGTTTGTATTTTGAGGGAATGTCTTGGTATCAATTCTTAATTTATCATCAAATAAAGGTTTGCTTTTCTCCCATGTGTCAAATAGAAATTGAAACAATAGGCTATATGTACCTATTGTAGGATCGGAAGGAGTTATATCAGGAGACCATTTTAGTTTATTACCCACATAGCCTAAGCCACCTCCAATTATTCTTTTCCCCCAAGGGTTATTGTACACTTTAACCCCCATTGAGTAAAATGTCTGTCCACCTCTCACCACATACGGCAAAGATTGTGTGACGACGATTTCGCCATAAGAAAATGTAGCTGCAGTAAAAACGCCTGTGGAAGCGGCTTGTAGGACTCTATCAGTACGAATTGAATTGGCAAAGGGTCCCGCAGTGAATTCCCACCATTTTTCATATTCTGACTTGGCTGGACGAATTTCACCAGGATCAAACGCATATACCGTTTTCGTGGAAATTTGAAACCTCAATTCTGTTTTTGGCGATACCGACGGAACAACTTTCGTTTGGTCGCATGCGTTGACAACGCGTATGGGGATTTCTACGTTTGTCGTGGTTAGCGGTTTATTCGGATTCCATTCCAACCCTTCCAACTCCCTTCCATCGACAACCCTATTTTCCGCAAACGCATACACACTGTTCCACGGGAACTTCCCCGCCAGCGGATCCACACTCCAGAACCGCCCGATGCGGGTGTCGTGCATGCGGTACTCGAAGGCGTGCAAAGTCCCCTCTCCAAACACCTCATTGTCAGCCTCCTGCCCGTTGAAAAAGTACCGATAACCCCCGATAGCGGGACGGGGGGATTTTGGCGGGTATGTGGCGGTGTGGTTCATGGCGCGAAGATAGGATTTTTTTTCGGTTTAGAGAAACAATGGGCCGTTGTTTATGCTGTCCGGAATCCATGGAGGCTTTTTGAGGGCTGACTATATAGTCGATGACCGATGACATGTGAAAGTCCCTTAAATGAATCATCTTCCATATTTTGAACACTCTACGTCATAAAACCAATTTTCGTTGTACTTTTTGTAATATTGCAATCCATACTCTTCCAATGAACTTGTTGGCGATAGTTTTAAAAAACTGTAAGTGCACCGATCTTTAAATTGAAATGAAAACCAAACATTCTTTTTTTTGTCAACGGACATTGCCCTGACATCAAGATTGTCAAACAGATGTAAAAGATATTCTAAATGTTCTGTATCATCTTTGCTAAAACTCATAATACTTGCATTTTGATTGTTGTAATAGGTTATAGACTTTATCTTGTTTGATAGAAAGCGTGTTTTTACACAATATGATGTGTCATGAAACCGTACGATATATACAGGTGGTCTGGAAACAATTTCCACGTCAACAAAATCAGAAAAATTTGAGTTTTGTATAGATTCAAATTTTTCTTGTGGAGTATTATATCGAGAACATCCACCGAAAACAAGAATGGAATAAATTATTAAAATAAATCTTTTCATTTTTTTCTCCGATATTGTCGATAATTCTTGTTGTTCGAATGAAAAATTCCTTTTTTGATTGAAAGCTGATCATCTTTAGAATCCAATTGTGATTCGTATCCATTTTTATTAGAATTCAAGAGGCTATTGGCATGTGCACCAGCTTGCAAAATCGCATAACTAAAGCCAACAACAGCCCCAGTCATTCCCCATAGATAATTTCCAAAATTCATAAAATTGTGCGCTGTATAATCGCCTTCGGGCAGAAACAGGAAATTAGATTTCATTGTGACCGGATTGAAATTTGCTTCTGGGTAGTAGTTGGGTAAAATTGAAAATGAGTAATCAAAATCTCCCCCTCCCGTACTTTCTTTGACAAAACCTAATTTTCCCACTTCAAATGCACCTTGATTTCGTAAAATAGACACCATTTCTTCATCACGAACAAAAACTAGTTGGGTGATTATTCCATCCCTGATATCTTTTGCATCATTCACAGGATCGGCAAAATTGAATGTTTCCCCTTTCCAATATTCATACTTATTCTCACCATATCCAGCCGTTTCTGTATAACCATACGAACCATATTGACCAGTTTGATTCAAATCATACATTCCTAAATATTCACCAGTATTTATGTTAAACCTATATGTCGTGTCACCCTTTTTATCATTTAAAGAAAGAGGGCTATTCACAAAACAACTATAAGAACTCAACATTGGAGTATATTTAGGGTCCACATTCCACCTCCTGCCCAACCTCGTGTCGTATTGCCAGAATTCAGCGGTCAAACTCACCCCATCCCCAAGCACCTCATTATCAGCCTCCTGCCCGTTGAAGAAGTACCGATAACCGCCGTTATAGTAACTTCTGTCTGAAATGGGGTAACCGAAGGGGTAGTAGTCCGTATAGGAGACAATGAGAGGTATGTATACCATATTGCCGTATGAGTTCAGAACAGGCCGTTTCCTGTCAAGTATCGTGGCGGTCACGTTGCCCAAGTGGTCGGTCAGCTCATAGGTGCGGGCGCCGATGGTGCTGGAATCGCTCATTCCGGCTGTGCCGCCCGCCACAATCCACACCTGCTGCCCAAACATGCCCAACCGCTTGCCGCCGTACATGTAACGTTCTGTCGCAGACAAAGTGTCGTTTTTCAGCTGGTAAACGCACATCACATTGCCCGTGGCGTCGTGGATGTAGAACACCGTGTCCCCGTCAGCCATCTTCACCTGTCGCTGGCCAGTCGGGCTGTAGCGGAAACGGGACAGCAAATGGCCGTTCCGGCAGATGGAGTCCACCTTGCCAAGTGCATTCCAACTCACAGTCAAACCTTCCGCGTTGTCGCGCACGAGATTGCCTATCGCGTCATACCGATACGAGCCCGAGTTGAGGCCGGTGGCGGTAATGCTGCCCAGGCGGTTGTTCGCTGCGTTCGGATAATGATAGGCTATATCGTGCATAATCTGTCCATACTTGTCATTGCGCCGCAAAGATAGTAAATTTCCGTTCCAGTCGTATTCGTATTCCGTGGAATAATTGTCGGACACGGGTTCCCAGCCGGACGTGCTTTGGAATTGTTCAGCAGTCTGCATCTGTTTTATCCTGTTCAGTTTGTCGTAACGGAACAATTTCATCAAGACAACGTTCGTGCTGTTATGATAACTCGTGGTTAATGCCGAAATATTGCCGTTGTAGAGCGGAACGGCTGATGTTGAGGGACAGTTGAAGTAGTTTGTTCCAACAACTGGCTGATAATCTCCTTGGTAGTATTGGATGGAGGAGGAAAAAGCATCCCATGGGAAAACGCTGTTCAGATTTCCCGTAACCGGTGAGCCGTCATTGCCCGTGTCATAACCCGAAAGCAGGTCATATACATCGGATAACAGACCTCGGTAGCCGTTTATGTCCTTCAACCAGCCTTGCAGCGTGTAGGCGTAGTCAATGCCTTGTATTTGCTTGTGGCCCAGCTCCACCCTCGACAATGCACCCGTGGGCAGGTAGAGATAGCGGGCTTCCAACCGTTCCTGCGGCAGGAAAGTTGTGTCGTTCTTTTTGAAGAGGTTTGACGTGTAGACGTGGGTGATGCGATTGTCTGCGTCATAGCGGTAGCGGTGTGAGAATTGCTCCAATTTCCCCTTTTGGTACCACACGCGGTTCACGTTGCCGCTGATGAGGTCATACTCGTAATCCAGCGTGGTGAACTGCCGCCCGAACAGGTTGAGGTTGGGGATTTCCTGCACTAACCGCTTCACATTGCCATGGATGTCGTAGCTGTAGTGTGTGGCCGACTGGTAGTCGCTGACGTCGGTCGGATAAAACGACACGGCGGCAATACGGTTGCGTAGATTGGTCTGGTTCAGCGAGGAGACCAATGCCGAATCATATCGCGTTTTGGTGATTTCACGGAACAGGCAGATTTGCAGGCTCTGATTCCGAAACTTGATTCCTCTTCGGAAAGTGCAAGGGGGGCAAAGCAGAACAAAACACCAATCCTTGAAAATAAAAAGACTGCAAAAATACTTCAACTTATAACCGACAACCCCATAATTCCTGCCGTCAGGCTTTCTGAGATAACCCGTTTTTCCCAGTCCACCATCAACCGCATCCTTTTACAGCTCAAAGCGGAAAATATAGTCGAGTACGTTGGATCGAAAAAAAGCGGCGGGTATCGAGTGGTTGGAGCCACACAAGAAGGAGAGACGGCAGAAACCGACCAACAGGAGAATGCGATTGAAAAGGGAACAGTCCAATAAATAAAGTATCTATGTACAAAAAATTTGAAGATCACCTACGCAAAAAGAATCTTGCAAACAATACGATCCGGTCGTATTCGACAGCGGTGGAACGCTACTATTCGTTTTACGACACAGTCAACAAGACTAATCTGTTGAATTTCAAGGAACATTGTGTTGCCCACTATAAGCCGGCTTCTGCCAACATCCAAATCTTTGGGCTCAATCAATACTTGGAATATGTAGGAAGAGAAGACCTGAAGTTGAGGTCGGTCAAAGTACAACAGAAGCGTTATTTGGAAAATGTAATAAGTAATGAGGATTACCAGTATTTAAAAAAGAGAATGAAGAAGGACGGGCGCATGAAATGGTACTTCATGGTATGGTTCATGGCGGCCACAGGTGCACGAATCAGCGAACTTTTGCAAATCAAAGTGGAGCATGTGCATGCGGGCTATATAGACTTGTGCACAAAAGGCGGGAAAATCAGGCGCATATACATTCCCAAAACACTGGGGACGGCGGCCTTGGAATGGTTGGAATCCCAGCAAATCGAATCGGGTTTCATCTTCAGGAATCGCTGGGGAAGGCTGATTTCTCGGGAAGGCATCTACCGACGGCTACAGAAATACGCCAAAGAATACGGCATTGACCCCAAAGTGGTCTATCCTCATTCTTTCAGACACCGATTTGCAAAGAATTTTCTGGAAAAACACAACGACATTGCACTTCTGGCAGACCTCATGGGGCATGAAAATATCGAAACCACCCGAATCTATCTGCGTATGACAGCCGGCGAGCAATATTCGATTGTGAACAAAGTGGTAACGTGGTGATTAGTAAAAAATGTATTTTTGCCACATTAATTGCAAACGATTTTGAATATTTCATGGTGAATTTATAGCACAAATGATTAATTATCAACAATATAACAGTCAAAGTTACTATAACGGCGGTTATCGGTACTCCTTCAACGGGCAGGAGGCTGATAATGAGGTGCTTGGAGAAGGTGCTTTGCACGCCTTCGAGTACCGCATGCACGACACCCGCATCGGACGGTTCTGGAGCGTGGACCCGTTGGCGGGAAAGTTCCCGTGGAACAGCACGTATGCGTTTGCGGAGAATCGGGTTGTGGAGGGGAGAGAACTGGAGGGGCTGGAAGTCTATTACATCACAACAGAATTTGGAAGTGCTGCGGGTGTTGGAGAATATGGACGAAAATTTGTAAGAGGGCAAGGAAGAGCAAGAGATAAGATAGGGATTACTTATTTCAAATATAAATCCTCATTCAAGACCACGGATCAAGAAGCTGTTGTGGGACTCATGCTGATAAGTTTAAAAAATCATTTCGGAATTGATTTCTCTTCAGACTTTTTCAGGCAATCTTCAAATAAAGGTGCAATTACATCTGTTGATGCTTACCCCATATTTGGTGGATCAATAGAAGGAAGAGAAGTTGATACCTACGCTGGGGCGAGTTTTGGATTTGGATTAGTTGCAGCACACGTAACTATGAAAACAGAAGTGACAAAATCATTTTCGATTACGTATGAGGAACAAACGAGTTTAATTAACCTTGTAAAAGAAAAAGGATTTGAATATAATAACGTAGAACCGAAATTTGAGGTTATTAATCATTACTTATACTATATTGACCGAGGTAATCTTTTTAACCTCTTCAAGGACACACCAATTAAAACAGACATTAAAATGATCGAAGTTGGGAAAGACCAATGGGAAAGTGAAAGTTATCAACGACAAGTGAAAGAGAAACAATCTAAATAACGGAAGAAGCATGACACCAATGATTCCTATCGAAATGATAATAAGAAAAAATCCACAATTGTGGGTTGGAATCAGCCTAATCTGTTTATTTGTCTTTGTCCCAATCGTGGTTTGGATATCTGACCGCGAATGGTTCCGACGGGGAGCCATTGAGGTGAAATACTGCTATCACTGGGACGGTGACACGATTCAGTCATTTTGTCGTTACAATAAGGGTAATCGTATCAACTGTTTCGAAAAAGCATATTGGATGTTGGCATATTATTATACTCCGGACTCCTTGTTCCCGGACATTTATCGCCCTGTCATTGAGAATTCGGATTTCGGTCAGCTAAGGAGCATTAATAAAGTGGAAGTCTTATGTTATAGTGAAGACTCTTTACTGGCAAAAATTCGATACAACTATCCAACTTCTGGATCTTTTACCGAAACGGTCTGTATTGTCCCCACATTTACTTTGCATGACACACTGCCCACCGGATACGAGGCGGAGAACGAGGGGTACATGAAGGATATCAAGCTGAAGAAACCGAAGTCGTAGTTGATTACACGCACAAATCTTCCTGTTATCCTCAACAAGTTGTCCCCAATTGTCCCTGTTGTCGTCAAAAAATATATCTTAATTGTTGTCCAACCCGAAAAATTCCTATCTTCGCGCCATGAACCGCACCGCCACATACCCGCCCCAGCCCCCTCGTTACTATTCCGGCGGTTATCGGTACTTCTTCAACGGACAGGAGGCTGATAATGAGGTGCTTGGGGACGGGGCTTTGCACGCCTTCGAGTACCGCATGCACGACACCCGCATCGGACGGTTCTGGAGCGTTGACCCTTTGGCAAAAGACTATCCGATGCTGACACCGTTTCAGTTCGCCAGCTGCTCGCCAATGTTGCTCAAAGATGTCGAATGTTTGGAAGGTGAAGGGAATACGGTAAGCTATACGGCGGTTTGTGACAGTGCGGCTTCTTATATTTGGAGTGTAAAGGGTGCGGTTTCCTATGCCGCGCTGACCGTCTGCCCCAACCCCACCGACAACCTCCTGCACATCGAACTGTCCGGCGCGGAAATCGCGACCGTGAGTCTCTACGGCCGCACATTCGCCTGCAACGTCTTGTTGATGAGCGTTTTCAGCTCCAAGACGTTGGATTCCACCACTTTGCGCTTTTCAGGAACAAACAGCGTGGCGTATTTCGCCTTGCCTAACTTGAACTTCAGCCGGTCGTCCAACCCGATGATGTCCAACCCGATGTGGATAGGCTTCACTAACGAAATGTTGTAGTCGTAGGTGAGGTCGAGGTTGTGCCGGCCGGAGATAATCGCGCTGTATTTGTCGATGCTGATCAGGAAAGGATAGACATCCACCTCGTTTCGGAAAATGGTGATTTCCGTGGAGAGACTGTCGATTTTGTTCTGTGTTTTCTTGCTGAATAACAGCTTCTTGGCGATGTTACGGTAGGTTTCGTTGTCAAGCACCACCAAATCGTGACCGTTGATGGCGGCTGCGCCTCTGAGGGTGGAAAACTTGATGTCGTAGTTGGACTTGAGGTAGGTCTCGGCAGCGAAGTGGAACTCGGCATTGCCGCTGAAGGCCTTCAGCATGGGTAGGATGGTGTCCACCTCGGGAATCATCGCGATGAGCTTGTCTATCTTGATGTCAAGCAGATGGAAGTCGAAACCGAGGAAGAGGTGGTTCATGCGCGGGGTGCGGTACATGGCGGTGAGCTGCATCCGCGCGGCCTCGTTGGTGAGACCCATCTCCTCCAACACCAGCACGCCGTCTTTCACATACACACGACCGGCAATGTTGTTGAACTCCGTCTCATCATACAACGCTTTCTGGATGGTGGTGTTCATGTTGACATCCACCCCGAATGGCACAATGAAGGGCGAGTCGCCACTCTCTTTGGCCACTTCCTCCGCCTGCGCCGTCAGGGAATCTGGCGCGTTGATGCCGTTTACCATGGCCATCAGTTCGTTGAGGTTCAGGTAGTTGGCAACCAATTCCAAATTGCCTTTGAGTAGCCTCTTGTCTTGCAAGTAATCTGCAATGCCGGTAATGGTGCCCGTCACGGAGGCTTTGGACTCCCTATACCCGATATTTACTTTTTTTAACACACATTTTTGAGGGTTGAAATCGAGATCCAACACCGGGCATTCCACAGTATATTTCATGATATCCCGGATTCCCAACTCGATGTTTTTTGCTTGCAATTGCACCACCGGCGACCATTGTAATAGCGGATGATTTTCCTTTTCTTTATAATCTGTTTCAACATGCAATTGGATGGCCTCGGTGTAGAGAGAGAAAGGGTCATAATTTGAACTTGTGGATTGCCGCGCATTGCTAACGTACAACCTAAGGGCGTCACCAGCGTAGTCAATCCGCATCTGATCTTTGTTTTTCATAACAAAAACACCATGTGGCTCAAATAGTTGCGCGTAAATTGTGTCTATTTCTGCATTGATTTGGTTGAATTGGTAGGTGGTGGCGAATTTGAGTGCTGATGTGCTGTCCAACAGGTTGTTCATAAAGACATCCAATTGAGCATCAGAACCTAAAATATCTTTTTTTGTCAGCGAACGCTCATTTTTAATCCGTATCAGGTTGGTTTTCAGTTTTGCATGAAGCCACTCGTCGATTTTATACGGTTTTTCGGTCACAGGGAATGTCAAATCCACCTGCAGGTCAGGCGAGTACAAAAACATCGTGTCGTGATAGAGCAGTTCTAAATCCTCAAATTGCCCTTTGATATTGGCATTATTAATATTGTTGACAGAAAATTGGGTTTCGGGGTCGTAGCTCAGCTGCGTTTTCACTTGAAGGTCTGCCTTGCCTTTGTATTGGGTGAAATCCTCGGGAAGCAGGTCTTTGAAGTCGTCGATGTGCAGCTTTCCTGTGGCGAGAATGTTGCATAACATTTTGCCTAACAAGTTTTTGACAGTTCCTGAGGCCGTGATTTTGTTGCGCTTCCGAGTGGTGGCCGACAGACTTTTCACGGTCAGGTCTGACTGATTGTCCAGGTCTAAGCGAAGGTCGAAGAGACCGTCTGCTTTCTCGAAATTGAGCGGAAGATTCTTCATTGCGAAACGACCGTGGTGCCAGGCCACATCGCTGGTAATCAGCGGTTTTTGCGTGTCGCTGAAGGTTCCTTTCACGTCACCTTCCAATGCGATATTGCCGCTTATCTGGATGTCGTCTAACTTGTTGCCGATGAGCGCATCGGGAATCAGTAGCAGCACCTCGTCGATTTTCCAGTCGCCGGTTTTGTAATGCAGGTCGGTGTGGATATCGCGGGTGGCGGTGTCGATGCCCACAAAACCGTTGAGAGCAAGATCCTGTCTGTCAAGGCGTAGCTTCGTGTCCAGAAGGTTGAATTGCAAGTTGTTGAGGTCGGCTTTCACCTCGGATGCCACGTTGAGGTTCATTCTGTTGAGGTAGTGGGTGGTGTCGAGGCAAAGAACGGCATTTTCAATGTCGGCTTCCATTTTGCCGTCGAGCAAGTTAAAATCTGTGAAAGAGCCGTCGTAGGAGGCTTTGATTTCATCGCCAGTAAAATACAGATGTGTGCTGTCCGCCATGGCAAAGACTAAGGATTTCGCCTCCACCTCCGCCTGTCCGTCTATATTGTTGTCTTTGAATGTTCCTTTGACAGTCAAATCCGCGCCCCGGATTTCCGCTTTTTGTTTCGATTGGATATTCAGGTAGCGCACATCTACCTCTTTGGCTTTAACTTTTTGTAAATCAATACTGTAGCTAAAAGACGAGGTGTCGTTGGAATCGGAGCGGAAAACTTTGTAGTTACCGTTGCCGTTTTCATCGATGTACAGGTTTACCAGTCCTTGGTTGAGTGCGAAGTCGTACAGCTCAAGGCGGTTGTTTTTGATGAGTTCGTGGATATTGAGCGCTGCCACGCACTCCTTGGCATACAGCAGTGTGTCGGAAACTTGGAGATTCTTTGGATTTTTTAACACCACATTCTCTAAGTCCAGACCGATTTTCGGGAAAGTTTTGAAGAATGTGAGACCCGCTTTGTCAATATGGAAATCGCAGGTGATAAACCTGTCCGCCTGGCTGTTGACCATCTTGGCCAGCTTGGAAGGTGAAAAAATGTGAAAAAGAAGGATGGCTGTGGCGATGATAACTACCGCGAGTAGCGATCCTAACGAAATCAGCCCTATTTTCAGCGCCTTCTTCATTCTTCTTCTCGCATGAAGGTGTAGTATTTGCCGTAGTCGTCGTGGTACTCCAATGTGGTGGCGGTCAGCTTCGTAACCGTGTAGGTTTTCGGTACATTACCGCCCATTTCCATCTGGTGGATTTGGGTCAGGGTGGCGTTCTCGAGTGTCCAGGTGAAGGGTTGCGCCTCATCCTCCGTGACATCGTCGAGGATGTCCCATGTATAGCCGGTGCCGGCGGGGTTATAGTATTCGTACAGCGTTCCCGACACCCATTTGCCGGCGAGCAGCGTCTTGTCGAACTTTTCGCTGTGGTTGAAGAGGTCGCAGCCGGCCATCAACAGTACGAGACAGCAGAAAAGCAATCCGAGAGGCAAATTGTTTCTTTTCTTTTGGGTAATATGAGGAGTTTCTTCCATAATTCTTCGATTTTTCGTTCGTAGAGACGTGCCATGGCGCGTCTCTACGGGTGCGTTCCCTTGGCGCGTTTTTATGGCGCGTCTCTACAGTGACAAATTTTCTTATGCTTCGTTTAAATCCGGTTGATTTCCATTTCCAACGTAATCCCAAATAGGTTTTTAACATCTTTTATGATAGTTTCGGCTACATCCAATACCTCCTGAGGGGTGGCGCCGCCGTAGTTCACCAGTACTAACGCCTGGTTTTTCCATGTGCCCGCGTTGCCGACCTGCTTGCCTTTCCACCCCGCCTTTTCAATCAGCTGGCCGGCGGAGAGTTTCTTCTGCCCGTCCAGTGCGTCGTAGGCTACCAAATCGCTGTGTTTTTCGGTCAGTTCGTTGTATTTTTCAGCCGGAACGACAGGATTTTGGAAGAAACTGCCGCCGTTGCCGACGATTTTCGGGTCGGGCAGCTTGGCATCGCGGATTTTGCGCACGCAGTCGGAGACGTTGCGCAGGGTCAAGGGCAGCTCGCGCTCCTGCAGGGCTTTCGTCAATCCCTGATAAGACAATGTAAAGTGTGGCTTTTCAGAGAGTTGGAACCAAACGTAAGTGATGATGCAGTCGTTTTTCAACGTCTGTTTGAAGATGGAGTTGCGGTAGCCGAAGTGGCATTCGGTATTGCTCAGCGCGAAGGGCTGGCCGGTGGAGATAACGAATCCTTCAACCTTCCAGACGGTGTCTTTCACCTCCACACCGTAGGCACCGATGTTTTGCACGGGGGCACTGCCAACGAGCCCGGGAATAGCTGTAAGATTCTCGATACCATATAGTTGACGTTTAATACAATATTGTATCAAATTTTCCCAAGGTTCTCCGGCAGCCACGCGCAGCAGCACTTTTCCCTCCTTTTTCTCCATTATCTCGATGCCACCGAACGCGGGATGTACTATCGTGCCGTCGAAGTCATTGGTGAACAGCGTGTTGCTGCCGCCGCCGAGGATATAATACGGGTTCTCATGGAGGAAATGGGCCATCACGTCGGGAGTTTCATCGGCGGAGTCCATAGCGAGAAATTGCCGCGCATACACCTCCATTCCAAAGGTGTTGTATTCTTTAAGATTTTGATTGTCAGATAGTTTCATATCTTAGAACATATAACCCATCTTGACGTAGATATTGGCCATGCTGTCGTTGTCGCGCTTGTCGAACGGCACTGCCCAATCGACGGAGAGTACAAAATTGTCGTTCATCATCAGTTTGAGACCGAGTCCGCCGGAGAAGTGTGGGCGGTAGATGTTCTTGCTTTCGTCAAAGACGATGTAGTCGTCCAGATTGTCGAGGTCAAATTCGGGGTCGTTTTGGATGATATTGTCCACAATTTCTTGTTGGTTCAGGCGGTAGGGCTGCAGAATCAGGCCCATATCCACAAACGGGTTCAGGCCGATGAAGAAGTGTTCCTTTCCGATGTCGAACTTGCAGATTTGGAAACGGAACTCGACGTTCGCAAAAGCATAGCTCTTGGCGGAAATACGGTGGCGCAGAATACCACGGCAGGTGTTGCCGCCGCCGAGACCTTCGTATAACACTCGCTGTATGAACAAGTTATTGTAGTAATTGTTAAGGTAGAATGGGGCATCGCCGGCCACATCCAATTGGGCGGCCAAACGGTAGGCAAACGTGATTTTGTCTTGATAAACCGGCACGAAATGGCGGAAGCTGGCGTTGAAAATCAAGCTGTTGGCCCCTTTGTCCTCCCCGAATCCGGCGTAATAAGTCAAAAACACGTCCGCATTCATGCCCTTTTTTGTGTTTTGCAGGCGGTCGCGGTTGTCGAAAGAGATGCCGCCGCGCACGTAGGGATGCCAGCCGCCGTTGGCCTCTGCCGGTGTCAGAATTCCCCATTTCACGTATTTGTCGTACATTCCGTCCACAGCGGGAAGCATGTTCTCCGGTTTTTTGCCCTTGTTGATCATGTCGATGTTCACCGGCGCGATTTTATACCACAGAACTCCTAAACCGGCGTTCCAGTACCAGTTGCCTCCGATGTTGCCGTCAATGTCTCCTGCAATACGGAGCAGGTCGCGTTGCGATTTGTAGAAGGCACGGGAGATGTAATCCTCGCTTTTTTTCTTGGCCCAACCGCCGTTATAGACAGTCTGGTAACCGTTGTAACCGTAGAAATCGCACAGTGCGTCAGGAAGATAGGACACATCGAGTTTCAGATGGTGACCTGGGAGCAGGTGTTTGGAGTCGTAGGCGAAGCGAAACAGGCCGGAGCGTTTGGTGGTGTAAGCTGCCTCGAAGTAGAGGGAGTGGAAGTAATCGGGATAGGCTGATCCGTCGCCGAAATCGTACACGTTGGCCAGCAAGCCGTATTGGAAGCCTTTGTCGGCATCATACGCCACACTCGGCAGGATGCCGAACGTCCAGCCGGTACGAATCTCGCTTTTCTCTCTTTTGGGTTTACGGTCTTTTGGTTTTTTCGCGATGGAGTCGTTTTCGCCGTTCGCAAGGCAGACACCCGTGAACAGAAGGGCTGCAAGCAGAAAAGTGATTTTTTTGGTCATGTTTTTGGGTTATGGTGAATGGTGAGTAGTGAATTGTCAAACGTTATAGTTCCGTGGTCCGAAGATGGCGCTGCCAATACGGACGAGCGTGCTGCCTTCTTCCACGGCGATAGGGTAGTCCTCGCTCATGCCCATTGAAAGTTCCTTGAAATCTGGATTTTGCGCGAAATAGTCGGTCTTGAGTTTCTCGAAAATCTCGTGTAGGTGGTGAAATTCACCACGCACTTGTCCTTGGTTGTCGGTGAAGGTCGCCATGCCCATCACACCATGGATGGCCACGTTTCCAAGCTCCTGGAATTCGGGATTTTGCAGCATTTCCTCGCACTCTTCGAGCGAAAACCCGAACTTGGTTTCCTCGTCGGCGATGTGGAACTGCAGCAGACAGGGAATCACACGCCCGTTCTTGATGGCGTGTTTGTTCACCTCTTTCAGCAGATCGAAGCTGTCAATGCTGTGAATCAGCGACACATACGGGGCAATGTACTTGATCTTGTTGGTCTGCAGGTGCCCGATAAAGTGCCATTCGATGTCTTGGGGAAGTTGCGCGTGTTTGTCGCGCATTTCTTGGGCGTGGTTCTCACCGAAAACGCGCTGACCGTGTTGGTACAGCGCGCTGATGTCTTCCGCCGGTTTGAATTTGGAAACGGCAACCAGGCGCGTGCCGGCGGGCAGGGAGGCCCGGATCTCATCGTATTTTTCGATGTTCATACGGACGGTTTTAGTGACCCCGGCGGGATTCAAACCCACGACCTTCAGAACCGGAATCTGACGTTCTATTCAGCTAAACTACGGGGCCGTATTTCGGCGGCAAAGGTACACTTTTTTCTGATACAGAAAAAATAAAAAAACCATCTGTTCTTGACAGATGGCCTTGTTTTGTACCGCGTATGAGAATCGAACTCATATTGCAAGATTGAGAATCTTGATTCCTAACCGTTAGAAGAACGCGGCAGTCGAAATCGGCGGCAAAAATACACTTTTTTTTGATACGCCGACCATTAATGCAAAATTTTTCTTGGGAGGCATCTGCACCTGCGGAGACGCGCCATGGCACGTCTCTACAACGATTTCACAAGACTTTGTAGCAGAACAATTTCCTCCGCCCAGAGCGTTTCGTCCGGGGTTTCGAGGATGAGCGGCATGTTGTCGAAGCGCGGGTCGTTCATAAGCCGTTCGAAAAATTCCATGCCGAGGAAGCCCTTTCCGATGCTGTCGTGGCGGTCGACGCGGCTACCGAACTCTTTTTTCGTGTCGTTGAGGTGGATGGCGCGTAAATAGTTGAATCCCACAACGTTTTCAAATTCTTCGAAGGTGGCTTTGTATCCCGTTTCGGTTTTGAGGTCGTAGCCGGCGGAGTAGGTGTGGCAGGTGTCGAGGCAGACGCCCACGCGGCTTTTGTCCTCCACCTTGTCGATGATGTAGGCTAAATGGTGGAAACTGAAACCGACGTTGGTGCCCTGGCCAGCGGTGTTCTCGATGACGGCTGTCACGCCGCTCGTTTTCTCCAATGCCAGGTTGATGCTTTCGGCCACGCGAGTCAGGCACTCCTCCAGCGTAATCTGTTTGAGGTGGCTGCCTGGGTGGAAATTAAGCATTTTTAACCCCAATTGCTCGCACCGGTGCATTTCTTCGATGAAGGAGTTGCGCGACTTTTCCAGCCCTTCCGCATCGGGGCTCCCGAGGTTGATCAGGTAGCTATCGTGGGGAAGCACGTAGTCGGTGGAAATTCCTGATTTGCTGAGGTTTTCCTTGAAAGCGGCGATGGATTTGTCGCTCAGCGGGGTGGAAAACCACTGCCGTTGGTTCTTGGTGAACAAGGCGAAGGCGGTAGCACCGACCTGCATAGCGTTCAGCGGGGCGTTTTCCACGCCGCCGGAGGCGCTGACATGGGGACCTATATATTTCATACTTTGACTATTGACCGTTGACTGTTGACTTCCAGGGGGGGCTTCGCTTACCCCTGGGTTGACACGTGTCGGGCTTCAGCCCCAGGGTGAACGCAGTGAGCCCTGGGTTAGCATACGTCGGGCTTTCAGCTCTTTTGGAATTATTTAAGTTTTATGTCGACAACGCCCTCTTTGTCGGTGACATTACCGATAATGTAGGCTTTCTCGCCCAGATCGTTGAACATTTTCACGGTGCGGTCGGCATCCTTCGGATCGACCATCAGAACCATGCCGATGCCCATGTTGAAGACGTTGAACATTTCGCGGTGATCGACTTTGCCGTACTTTTCGAGGAACGGGAAGATGGCGGGTTTTTCCCAATTGTGCTCGTCCACGAAGATGCCTTGGCCGGGGCGCAGGGCACGCGGGATGTTCTCGTCGAAGCCGCCGCCGGTGATGTGGCAGATGGCGTGGATGTCAACATTTTTTAACACTTCCAAGACGGGCCTCACGTAGATGCGCGTGGGGGTGAGCAGCACGTTGCCGAGCGTGTCGGGCAGTGTGTCGTATTGAGTGTTGAGGTCGAGGTGGTTGTCTTTGAGGACGATTTTGCGCACGAGCGAGAATCCGTTGGAATGCACGCCGGAGGAGGCGAGTCCGATGAGGATGTCGCCGACATTGACCTTGGAACCGTCGATGAGGCAGGATTTTTCGACCGCGCCGACGGTGAATCCGGCAATGTCGTATTCGTCATCGCCGTACATGTCGGGCATTTCGGCCGTTTCGCCGCCGATGAGGGCGCAGTTGGAAAGCACGCAGCCGTCGGCGACGCCTTTCACGATGGCCTCAATCTTCTCGGGATGGTTTTTGCCCACGGCGATGTAGTCGAGGAAGAAAAGTGGTGCGGCGCCTTGGGCAAGTACATCGTTCACGCACATGGCGACAGCGTCCTGCCCGATGGTGTCGTGGCGGTCCATCATGAACGCCAGTTTGAGTTTGGTGCCCACGCCGTCGGTGCCGCTGACTAAAACGGGCTCTTTGTAGCCGAGCGAGGCCAGGTCGAACATGCCGCCGAAGCTGCCGATGTTGCCCATCATGCCGGGGCGGTTGGTGCGGGCGATGTGTTTCTTGATGAGGCGCACCGACTCGTAGCCGGCTTCCAATTGTACGCCTGCGTCCTGATAGGCTTTTGACATAGTTTCTTGTATTAAAAAATGTTAAATAATCAACATGGCGTCCCCGTAAGTGAGGAAGCGGTATTTCTCGGCGACAGCCTCCTTGTAGGCCTTCATCACGAAGTCGTAGCCGCCAAACGCCGCCACCATCATGAGCATGGAACTTTGCGGGGCGTGGAAATTGGTAACCATGGCGTTGGCCACTTTGAAGCGGTAGGGCGGATAGATGAACTTGTTGGTCCACATATCCGTTTTGCCGTTCATCTCGGTGGTCTTCACCATGCCGCTGTCATAGACGGAGGATTCGAGCGCCTTCATTGTGGTGGTGCCGACGACGGCGACTTTGTGTCCCGCCTTCTTGGTCTCATTGATCTTGTCGGCGACTTCCGCGCGGATGATCATGCGCTCGGAATCGGGTTTGTGTTTGGAGAGGTCCTCCACGTCAATATCGTTAAAATTGCTTAATCCGGCGTGCAGGGTGATGTAGGTGCGCTCGATGCCCTTGAGCTCCATCTTGGAGAGCAGGAAGCGGCTGAAATGGAAACCGGCGGCAGGAGCCACGACGGCGCCTTCCTCAGTGGCGTAGATGGTTTGGTAGTCGTCCTCGTCGCTCGGCTCAATATCGCGCAGACGCTGGATGTCGTTGGGCAGCGGGGTGGTGCCGATTTCCATCAACTTCCGTTTGAAAGCGTCATGGTCGCCGTCGAAGAGAAAACGAAGGGTACGGCCGCGGGAGGTCGTGTTGTCGATGACCTCGGCCACCAAGCTGTCGTCCTCGGTGAAAGAGAGCTTGTTACCGATACGGATTTTTCGGGCGGGATCGACTAACACGTCCCACAGGCGACTCTCCTCGTCGAGCTCACGCAGCAGAAAAACGCGGATTTGGGCGCGTGTCTGCTCCTTCTCGCCGAACATCAGCGCGGGGAATACCCGGGTGTTGTTCATTACGAACAAATCGCCGTCGTCGAAATAATCAATAATATCCTTAAATAGCTTATGCTCAATGGTTTTTGTCTTTCTATTGAGCACCATCATACGCGCCTCGTCACGCTCCTCCACAGGGTGCAGCGCAATCAATTCCTGAGGCAAATAATACTTAAATTCAGATAATTTCATCCACTAAAATTTTGGCGTGCAAAGATACAATATTTTTAAGCGTTTGTCAAGAGTTTTTTTTCTAAAAAAATCTTAAAAAAAATGTACTTTTGCCTTTGCTCCCTAAAAATGAGTTTTTTATATTCAATTATTTAATAATCAAACCGTTATAAACATGAAGGATATTTTGTTACAACGTTTTAGCAAGTATATCTCCTTTGCGACGACGGCCGATCCCGAGTCGGAGACCTATCCCAGCACGCAGGCACTCCTCGATTTTGCCGACGTGATGGTGGAGGAATTGAAAAGTATTGGCATGCAGCAGGTCACCAAGGACCAACATGGTTACGTGACCGCCTTGCTGCCCGCCAACACTCCCGAAAAACAGCCGGTAATTGGCTTTATGGCCCATCTCGACACGGCACCCGACATGCCCGGCATCGCTGCGCCTGTCATAGTCCCGAACTATGACGGCGGCACTATCGTCCTCGACAAGGAGACCAACACCGTTCTTTCGCCCGAGGAATTTCCGGAAATGCTGGACTACAAAAAACAGACGTTGCTCGTCACCGATGGCAAGACACTGCTTGGTGCCGACGACAAGGCCGGTGTGGCGGAAATCGTCTGCGCAATGGAGTACCTCATCCAACATCCTGAGATCAAGCATGGTGACATCAAGGTGGCTTTTTCGCACGACGAAGAGGTCGGCAACGGCGTGAAATTCTTTGATGTGGATGCCTTTGGCTGCGAATACGCCTACACGATGGACGGTGGTGCCATCGGCGAGCTGGAGTTCGAAAACTTTAACGCCGCCGGTGCCAATATCCGCATCCAAGGCAAGAACATCCATCCCGGCTATGCCAAGAATAAGATGGTCAATTCACAGCTTATCGCTATGGAACTCAATGGGTTGCTGCCCGCTGCGCAACGTCCCGAGCATACACAGGACTACGAAGGTTTCTACCTCCTTACCCGCATTGACGGTACTGTGGAAGAGACTAAGATGTCGTACATTATCCGCAACCACAACCGCGAAACGTTCGAAGCGCAGAAGAAGTTTATGCAGGATGTTGTCAACTTCCTGAACATCAAATACAACAACTGCATCTCTTGCGAAATCAAGGACCAATATTACAATATGCGGGAGAAGGTCGAGCCTGTTTATTATGTGGTGGAACGTGCGGTGAAGGCAATGGAGGAGGCTGGTGTCGCCCCAGTGATTGTGCCCATCCGTGGCGGCACAGACGGTGCGAACCTCTCGTTCCGCGGTTTGCCGTGCCCCAACATCTTCGCCGGCGGCCACAACTTCCACGGAAAGTACGAGTACGTGCCGCTCGAATCGATGGTCAAGGCCACCGAAGTGATTGTAAACATCGCTAAATGCTGATTGTCAATCTGTTAATAAGAAAAGGCGCGGATTTGCTGTCCGTGCCTTCTCTTTTATGGCCTTCCGATTCCGAAAAAGTTGTATTTTTGCGCACTTTTTCACAAAGGGTCCTGTAGTTCAATGGATAGAACGAAAGTTTCCTAAACTTTTGATTTGGGTTCGATTCCCAGCGGGACTACTTCTTTTAGAAATCATACCCCGCCATCTCTCCGTGCGGGTGGATGATGGTGTATTTCGTGAACCGCTCGTCGGCGTCGAAACCGTCACCGTAATTCACAGAACCGTCGCGCTTTACCTGCTTTACCGTCTTTGTTGAGTAGATGGTGTGCTTCCGTTGGTCCCAGATTACCTCGTCGGTGATGACCGAGTCGCCGCTGCTGTAGTCGTAAATGACGACGTTGTCGGTGGCCTTGTAGAGATTATTGTTGATTTGGCAGGCGTAGTTGGCGGTGACGATGGCTTGTTTCCGCCCGAAATCGTTGAAGGAGACGATGGTGATGCCCTTGGGGCAGTCGAGGTAGCTGGTGTCGGGGTTGTCGTAGCGGTTGAGCATCGGTGTGGTCACGATGAAGGCGGTCTGGCCGGAGTCGCTCACCGTGATGGTCATGTTTTCGGCGGATTCGTCGGGGTATTTGCCCTCGAACTCCAGCAGCTGGGCGTTCTTGCTTTTGGAGTCACAGGCAGCAAAAAGCATCATAACGCACGAGGCTGTTATGATGCTTTTGTACAGATATTTTCGTTTAAGAGACATCCTTGGGGACTATCTCACAGTCGTGTTTTCCTGAATCCAGCAGCCCACGTGGACAGTGGCGCCGGCGGAGAGACCGCGTTTGAAGAGCTCTTCTTTGCTGGGGTAGCGCAGTTTGGCGCGCTGTTTGGCGGCGTCGTCCGCGCAGCTGGGATCCACAGCAGCGGCTTTGTTGTATTTGTCAAGGGCGGCCCAAGCGTAGGCACCGGGCACTTGGTCGTCGGAGCATCTTCCGCCAGAACTGGCATAGAGGTCGCCAATCAGGATGTAAGCCTTGCCCATGTTGGGTTTCGCCTTCAAAGCGTCGTAAGCGGCGGAGCGGGCTTCTGAGAAGGAGTTTTTCACTTTGTAGGCAAGTGCCAGCATGTAGCTGGCATCGGCCTCCTGTTCGTGAGTTTCGCTCAGGCGCACGGCCTCTTTGAAGTAGTCGATGGCGGCGTTGAGGTCTTCGGCATTTTGGTTCTTGGCATAGTTTTTGAATGTGAAGTTACCCATCATGAAGGCGGTGTTGCGGTTCGGGCTGGCCTTGTGGAGGATTGTCAGACCGTCGAGGAACACTTTGCTGTCGGTGCAGTTGCCCTTGAACATGGTGGTGACCATCTTGCTGACAGAGGCGAGGTCGCCCTTGATGTCATCAAACTTCTTCGTGTAGAGCATGTCCAGAACCTCGCAGGAAGCGTACGGTGTCACGGCATTGTTGATTTTGGCCAACGTTTTGCGGTAGTTGACGATGAGCTTGGACTGGCGGGTGGTATCTTGGACAAGACGCTTGGACTGTTTGTCAAGCGCGATACGGTCGATTTCGGCGTTGTCGAATTTCGCCTGCAACTTCTCCAACTCGTCAACACCGGCCTCGTAAGCCTTGGTGGCGTTCAGAATGGAGAGGTCGATGTAGTCGGTGGCGCGCTCGTAGGCCTCAACCACGATGGAGGTGTCCTTTTTGGCCTTGGTCAGATTCTCGGCCAACTGGAAGTAGGTGTCCCAAATGGCGGGCTGGGTGTTCTCCTTCTCCATTTCCACAGACTGCACGAACCAGTTGTACGCCTGCTCGTATTGGTCTTTGCGGTAGCGGATGGTGTTGTAGGCTTTGAAGCCCAGACCGGAGCCCGGTGTGAATTTGTCGGGGAAGTAGGTGCTGCGCACGTCGAAGGTGTAGAGCAGCGAGTCAATAAGCAGCTCGCGGCGGGCAGAATCTTTCTCATTCTTAATCAGGTTCTGGAAGAGTGTTTGCGCATTGGTGTAAATGCCGTCGTAGGCGCACGGGCTGTGTTGAATCACATATTGCCAAGACTCATAGGCATCCTTGTAGTTTTTGTCGTTGTAAAAGGTTCTGAAAATGGTGATTTGCTCCAGGCACTTGATGGAGTCGGCCTCGTTAGCTCCGTACTTGAAGGAGCAGGGTTTCTGGGCGAAGCTGAAGCTTACGCTGAGAACCAGGGCGACGATTGCGATAATCTTTTTCATCTTCTTGTTTATTTAATGGGGTTATTTGAACTTCTAATCTAATTTAACTCGTTGATACCAGCGTTCTTGCAGTGTGAAGCAGAAGGAGAACCTGAAGTAGTTTTGGCTTACCAGTTCGTCGGAGAGGGTTCCGTTCTTCCCGTATTCGAACATGATATTGAGTGACGAGTGAGTATTGAAGGTGGTGAGTGGAACTCCTACGCCTATACAGACTCCAAATTCGGAGATGGGTTTATTCCGCAGTATCAATTCTCCGGTGGAGTATTTGCCACCGACCCGGAACGCCATCTTCCTGAAAAATTTGTTGGAGAGCGGGTCGGGGATGTACTGGAAGCCGAGGGAGGTGGTGAGGGAGTTGTGCATCGAGTCGTTCGACGGTTTCATGAACTGGAATTTCTCCCAATTGTTCCACGTCACATCCGCGGCAACGGTCATCTTGTTGGCATAGGTGTAGCTGAGACCGAGACCAACGGACTGCGGGATGTTCAACTGCCCGCGTTTACCTTCCTGGTACAATACGGTGTCGTAAAGAGTAGTTGAAATGTAAGTTCCTGTATATGAGTTTACTAATAGTTTCTCTTTTGCCCAAATATAGGCAGTGTTGCTGTAGACGGCACCCAAACCGATACGGTGTTTTTCGCCGATGTCGAGCATGTATTGGATGCCGGCGTCAAGGTAAATGCCGTCCATGTGATAGGCATCATTGACGTAGGTGTTGAAGTAGTTGTCTCCTTCGAATTCGGTGTTGCTGTAGGAATAAACGGAACCGAACATGTAGCTGACATTCAGGCCGATGGAGAGTCCTTTCCAGATCTTGAAGGCGTTGCCCCAATAAAGTTGGTTGAGACCACCTTTGCCGCTGTAGGTGTAGGTGATGGATCCAATGTCGTCGATGACCTCGCTGTTTACAATGTTGTAGCCGATGTCGCTGAACGGTTTGACACCAACGCTGGTGCGCCAGTGCCGTGTCACGGGCAGTCCGATGGCGATGTAGCCCGGCTTGGCGCAGGTGTTGCGCTGGGAGATTTGCCCTTGTGTCAGACGGGAGGAATAGACGGAGGCCGCCACGTCAGCGATAAACGACAGCGAGTCGAAAGCCGCGTAGGAGGCGGGATTCCGGAAGTTGATATAGTAGGGGTTCTGCATGGCGTAGGAAACGCTGCCCATGGCATCCAGAATGCCGTTTGACGAGCGGTTCACGACACCGATGCCATAGCTGGAATAGGGCGTGCTGATCTCGTTCTGCGCCCGCGCGGTCAATACGCACAGACAACAGAACACCCACATCCACACTGTTTTACAGTCAGTCCTCTGAAACATTCAATACCAATATTTTATACAGTCCGAGCAGAATCGGATTTTGGGCGGCAAATATACGTTTTTTTACGGAATTTAGAAGCAGTTCCGAATCACCGCCTGAAAAAAGAACTTTCATATCGGGATATAGTGCCTGGTAACGGTCTATCAGACCGTCGATTTCGGCCGCCATGCCGTTGATAACGCCCGACAGGATGGACGCTTTCGTGGTGTCGCCGACGAGAGGGGCGGTCTCTTCGGGTTCGATGAGCGGGAGACGGGCGGTGTAGTGTGCTAATGCTTGGAACCGCATCCGCAGTCCGGGGGCGATGCTGCCGCCGAGGTATTCTCCGTCTGCGTTCACGAAATCGGCCACTAAGCAGGTGCCGGCCATCAAGGACAGCACGTTTTCTCCGGGATATATAGCATTGGCACCCACGGCATTCGCTAACCGGTCGGTGCCCAACGTCTCGGGGGTGGCATACGTCAGCGTGACGGGAAGGCGGCAGGTGTGCGCGAACCGCACAAGCCGTGTGTGCGCGTCAAGCCAGTCCAAGGCATCCTCATCGCCTGCACCCACGGACGAGACAATAGCCCTCTGTATCGTATAGTCGTCGAAAAGTCGTTCAAAAAAGGGAATGGTCAGCTGTTTTTCCGAAAAAAGGCGTATGATTACGCCTTTTTCCGAAAAAACCGCCACCTTCCGCAGCGTATTCCCAATATCTATAACCAGATTCATTTGGTTTCAGGATTCAGGATTCAGGTTTCAGGATTCAAGATTCAGGATTCAGGTTTCAGGATTCAAGATTCAAGATTCAGGAAGATGTTTTTATTCTTTTAAACTATAAACCTTAACTCTTATTCGCGCGGTTGCGGAGGATGTCCACGGCAAGGTAGATAGCGTTGCGCATGGATTGGGGATTGGCGACGTTTTTGCCGGCGATGTCGTAGGCGGTGCCATGGGCGGGAGCGGTGCGCACGATGGGCAGTCCGGCGGTGAAGTTCACGCCGTTTTTGCCGAGCAGCTTGAACGGCACCATGCCTTGGTCGTAGTACATCGCCAGCACCGCGTCGAATTTGGTGTAGGCCCCGGAGGCAAAGAATCCGTCGGCAGGGAAGGGACCGAAAGCATTGATGCCGTTGTGGAAGGCTTGGGCCACAGCGGGTTGCACAGCGTCCTTGTCCTCATTGCCGAGCAAGCCCTCTTCGCCGCCGTGGGGGTTAAGCGACAGCACGGCGATGGTGGGATTGTTCAAGGCGAAATCCTGCTTGAGGGAGTTGTTCAGAATCTCTAACTTTTGCAGTACAGCCTCTGTGGTGATGCTTTCAGCCACAGCCTTGATAGGCAGGTAGTTGGTGACGAATCCGACGCGCAGATTTTCCGCCACCATCATCATCAGTGCGGGGTGCTCTTTTCCACCGAAGTAGTGTTCGAAAAAGTTGGTGTGTCCCGGGAACTTGAATTTATCGGACTGGATGTTGTTCTTGTTGACCGGTGCGGTGACAATGGCGTCAAGCAGGTTGTTCTTGAGGTCGCGGCCGGCGGCATAAAGTGCGCGTTCCGCCATCTGGCCGGCAATCCGCGTCGAGGTGCCGAGGTCGATTTTCACCTCCTCTTCGTAGAGGTTGATGAGGTTGGGGCGCTTGGTGGAGAGTTGCTCGGCGGATTTGGCGTATTGGAACGAGAAATCCGGCATGTCCATATATTTCTTGTGATAGGAGGCCGCTTTTGCCAGACCATACACCACAGGAGTGCAGATTTCCATGATTCTGTTGTCGCACAGCGACTTGATAATCACTTCGTAACCGATTCCGTTTATATCACCTTGTGTGATACCGATTGTGAAATTCTTATTTTCAGCCATATTCTATATTTTCAAACGGCGGCAAAGATAAAAAAAAAGTAGAGACGCGCCGCGTTATAATAAAAGTAGAGACGCGCCATGGCACGTCTCTACAAATATCCGAAAATTCGTAGTCGGTTTATTTGTTGACCTGGAATTTCTTGTCGCCGTTGACGAAGAAGTTCACAATCTGGGTGGCGGCGGCGAGACCGGCGTTGATGTTGGCCTCGGCAGTTTCGGCGCCTTGTTTCTTCGGGGTGGCGAAGAAACGTTTCTCGAATTTGTTGAACTCGTCCAATGCGTCGGGGGCGATGTCCGTGCAGTATTTGAGGTCTTCGCGCTCGGTCATGAGGGCGATGAGCTCTTCCTCGTTGATGACCTCTTTGCGGGCGGTGTTGATCACGCAGCCGCCTTTCGGCATGAGGCTGACCAGCGCCTTGTTGATGGATTTCTTGGTTTGGTCGTTGGCGGGGATGTGCAGGGAAATGTAGTTACAGTTCTTGTACATATCCTCCAAAGTGGCGGGAACGATGACACCTTCGGCTTCCATTTTCTCTTTCGGAACGAAGGGGTCGAATGCCCAGACTTCCATACCGAGGGCACGGGCCTTTTCGGCGACGAGGCGGCCGACATTACCGTAAGCCTGGATACCGACTTTCTTGCCTTTGAGCTCGGCACCGGTGCCGGGTTTGAAGGTGTTGCGGGCCATGTAGATCATCATGCCGATGGCCAGTTCGGCCACGGCGTTCGAGTTTTGGCCGGGGGTGTTCATTGCCACGATGTTGTTGGCGGTGCAGGCGGCGAGGTCGAGGTTGTCGAAGCCAGCGCCGGCGCGAACGACGACCTTGAGGTTCTTGGCGGCGTCAATCACCTGGGCGGTGACTTTGTCGGAGCGGACAATCATGGCGTCCACATCAGCGACTGCTGCGTAAAGTTCCTCAGGAGTTTCGTATTTCTCCAGCAGGGCCAGTTCATAACCAGCTTTTTCCACAATAGCGCGAATGCCATCGACGGCAGCTTTCGCGAAAGGTTTTTGCGTTGCAACTAATACTTTCATTCCTATTATTGATTTAAATGATTAGTAATAGTTAGTAGTTGGCAGTCCAAAGTAACTGCTAACTACTAACTACTAACTGCTAACTAATGTTATTTGTTCGCTTTCTCAAAGTCTTGCATGCAGGCGACGAGGGCCTCAACGTCTTCGATGGTGCAGGCGTTGTAGAGGCTGGCGCGGAAGCCGCCGACGGAACGGTGGCCCTTGATGCCGATCATGCCGCGCTCTTTGGCGAAGGCCATGAAAGCATCCTGCTTGTCTTCGTAACCGGGGGCCATCACCCAGCAGTGGTTCATGATGGAACGGTCAGCCTTGTCGGCGACGGTGCCCACGAACATGCTGTTGCGGTCGATTTCCTCGTACAGCAGGTTGGATTTCTTCATGTTGATCTTGTTCATCTCCTCAACGCCGCCGATGGTGTTCTTCAGCCAGGTGAGGGTTTCGTGCATCACGAAGATGGGGAGTACGGGAGGAGTGTTGAACATGGAGATGTTCTTGGCTTCCTCGGCCGCGTGGGTGCGGTAGTCGACCATGGTGGGCAGCGGGTTCATGTAGGCGCGGTCGCCAATCTGACCCAGGATGTCCTTGCGCACGATGATGAAAGTGACGCCGGCGGGACCGACGTTCTTTTGGGCGCCACCGTAGATGAGGCCGTATTTGGTCACATCGACGGGACGGCTCATGATGTCGGAACTCATGTCGGCGACGAGCATCACGTTGTTGCACTCCTCAGCGGTGAAGTCTTTGCGGATTTCGGTGCCGTAGATGGTGTTGTTGGTGGTGATGTGGAAATAGTCGGCGTCTGCGGGGACGGTCCAGCCTTTCGGGATGTAGTTGTAGGTTTTGTCTTCGGAAGAGGCGACGATTTCGGTCTTGCCGAAGTTCTTGGCTTCCTTGGCGGCCTTCTTGGCCCAGACGCCGGTCTGGAGGTAGGCAGCTTTGGTCTTCATCAGGTTGGCGGGCACCATGAAGAACTGGGTGCTGGCGCCGCCGCCGAGGAAGAGCACTTCGTAGGTGTCGGGGATGTTGAGGATGTCGCGCCAGAGTTGGCGGGTTTCAGCCATCACTCTCTCCCAACCCGGGGTGCGGTGTGAGATCTCCATCAGGCCGATGCCAGTGTTGTCAAAGTTGCGGATGGCGTTGATTGTGGATTCAACAGCCTCTTTCGGAAGGACGCACGGTCCTGCGTTAAAATTGTGTACTTCTTTCATAACCAATTATATACGTTATTTTTTTAAGGTGATAAAATGATATTCAAATGTGCGGCAAAAGTACACAAATTACCAATACAAAACGGATAAATATATACTTATATAAAAATACAATGTATACCATATTATGTCTCTACTCGGGACGCAAAATCCTTACCCGACCGGTCCTTTTTTCGGGGATGAAAATTTTTTTTTGAGGAGATGGTGCGGTGATTGAAAAAAAGTGTATTTTTACGGCCTCAAATTCAAGGAGAGATGGCCGAGTGGTCGAAGGCGCGCGCCTGGAGAGCGCGTAAGCGCCAAAAGCGCTTCATGGGTTCGAATCCCATTCTCTCCGCCTGAGGGTAAAAGCTTGAAAATCAATAAAGTAATAATAATTTAATTTCAACAAATCAAAAATCAATTATGAAAAAGCTTATCGCCTTACTTACCGTTTTCGGTTTCTTGACCTTCGGTATTGCCAACACTGCTTTTGCGCAGAAAGACCAAAAATCTGCCGAACCTGCCGCCACCGAGCAGGCTGCAGAGGTGGCTGAGGCTCCCGCCGCCACCGCACAGGCTGAGCTGTCGGAGGATCCTGATGACTCCATCAATCAAAGCTTGCACTACACGTTGAAAGACAAATTCATCCAGGGCGGTGCAGTCTGGATGACCCCCGTGTTGATCTGCTTGATCCTGGGCTTGGCTTTTGTCATCGAACGTATATTCTACCTCAATCTTTCCCAAGTGAATTCCAAGAAACTGCTTGACAAGATAGAGAACACCCTCAACACCAAAGGCGTGGATGCTGCCAAAGAGCTCTGCCGCGACACCAAGGGCCCTCTCGCCGCTGTCTTCTACCAAGGTCTTGACCGTTACGACGAAGGACTTGAGTCAGTCGAGAAATCCCTCACCGCATACGGCGCCGTCCAAATGGCCAAACTGGAGAACAACATGACTTGGATCAGCTTGTTCATCGCCCTGGCCCCGTCTCTCGGATTCTTGGGCACCGTTATCGGTATGGTGCAGGCCTTCGATGACATCGAGCGCGCAGGTGATATCTCCCCGACCATCGTCGCCGGCGGTATGAAAGTGGCTTTGTTGACCACCGTCTTCGGTTTGATCACCGCCATGATCCTCCAAGTGTTCTATAACTACCTCCTCACCCGTATCGACGCCATCGTCAACGATATGGAGGATGCCACCATCTCCTTCATGGATATTATGGTGAAAAACAAAGCGAATAAATAAGGGTTAAACCCTAACTTACTTATATATATACAATAATTATAAATCGTTGTATAATGAAGAATAGAGTCATTAGTATCGTCATATTCGCGGTCGCCATTCTGGCCTGCGTGCTGGCTCTCGTATTCTCCTTCGTCTCTTTTGACGCGGACAAGAAAGACAGCTACATCCAGGCTCAGGAAGTGAAAGCGCAGTCACCGCAAATGATTGCCGACTTCGAGACTGCCACGCTGGATAATCTCACCGGCGTGATTGAAAAATACCAGAAAGAGACCCAGGAACGTAAGGAGAACCTCAAAAGCGTTCAACTGGAAAAGGATATTCTCTACACCTACCTGCAAGATCTGAAGAACATCGACAACGAGGAGAAATTCAATGCCTATAAGGCCAAATTCACCGCCCGTTCAGAAGCCCTCTTTGTGAAATGCTCCCCCGAAACCAAGAAAAAATGTGTGGACGGATTCAACAACGTCAAGTCCTTCAAGGATTTGGAGAAATATGTGGAGAAAGTGAATGAGGATTACACGGATGTGAAACAGGCTTACCTGATTGAGAACAACTACATCAAAGCCGCCAATGGACTTATCGGCCGCGCCGATGCCATTAACAACACCGCCTCCTCCAGTAAGAAAGCTGCCGAATTTGAAACTTTCCAGAACGACCTGAAGAGCTTCGACAAGAGCGCGTCCCTGCAGAACTTCTTTATCATGCTGGTCTACGTGCTTCTTATCGGTGCCTTTGCCCTGATGGTCTTCTTCTTGGTTACCAGCATGATTACCAATTCCTCCTACCAGATTCTCTTGGGCCTTGTCCTGCTGGTGGTGATTTTCTTCATCGGCTATTTGGTGGGCTCTCCCACTCTAAGCCCCTCGGCTATCAAGGCCGGTATGACTGGTTCAGGCTACAAGATGGTGAACGCCGCTGTGTTTACTGTCTACACCTGCCTGCTTGTCGCTATCCTGGCCATCATCGTGTCATTGATTATGAACGCCGTTAAAAACAGAAACTAACATGAGCAAAAGAAAAACACCCGGCTTGAATACAGGTGCAATGTCAGACATTTCGTTTCTGCTGTTGACCTTCTTCCTGCTGACCTCCTCCATC
>Ga0247609_10000395_pt1 | contig 62215 bp, 82 predicted proteins | sample 172DNAGHGlowgp2_FD_193487 | JGI IMG/M metagenome (GOLD analysis project Ga0247609, IMG submission 193487) | Sheep rumen microbial communities from Palmerston North, Manawatu-Wanganui, New Zealand - 1728 DNA GHGlow gp2 | ecosystem: Host-associated > Mammals > Digestive system > Stomach > Rumen ... | reverse complement strand
ACAATCAAGAATTACTTTATATATATCTTGATACCAGTCATAATCTATATTTCGTGTTTCATAATAATGTTTTAGAAATTGAAATATATTTTGACCACCACATTCTGTATAGCACATAAACAAATGAGAGTTCTCATAATAATACAACTTCATTGATGCTTCAGACGGGTCTTCATTATGGCATATGGTTGGGAAAATTACATAATCGGGATGTTCTATATAGTCATCAACTCCAAGTTGTTCCATTAAGTTAATAACTTTTTGTCTATCAAGTTGTTCTATAATACCTTGGTAATCAATCAATTAATTCACCATTCTCTAACCTTTCTATTAATTCTTTTAATATCTGGTCTTCTTCCTCATCCCAATTCTTAATCTGATATTCTTCTCTTTCATAAAATCCTTCAATCGAATTCATTCTTGAATCAGTTACAAATAAATCCTTCTTTTTTAAAGTTCCTAAATTCATAACTGACCATACTCTAACCTGTGTCCATTCTCCGCTTCTAACCTTATATATATCAGTAACTAAATTTGGAGTTTCTGGCATACCACTTAAAATCGGAATTAATACATCTAATTCTTCTTTAGTCGGCCTTGCCATAATTGCGCCATTATCTGCTTTATTAATTGTACTGCGGCCGCCCGCGAGAGAACCTTCATTTCTTATATCTTTATTATCATCGCCTTTTGCATTTAATTGAGTTGAAGTAAATACTGCAACATCTAATTCAACCGCTAAATCTTTTAATGCAGTTGCAAACATTAACAATACTTCATCATTTCTTAAATTGAAACCTCTAAACTCATTTAATAATGCAGGCCCAATAAAAATATAATCATAAAATACATATTCTATATCTCGTGTGATACAATTTTCTCTGACTAAAGTTTTTACAAGTTCGATTGTTGGATTCGGCATTTTAACTAACGTCAAATTATCTTCATATCGTTTCATTATTGAAATCGCTTGAGAGATTACTCCTTGTTCTCTCTCATTAAAATCTCCATACTTAAAACGACTTTCATTAAAGTCAGTTAAATAAGCTAAAATCATTTTTCTAACTTCTTTGAACTGTTGTTCTGTTACGATGAATAAAACTCGTTCACAACTTCCAATTTGTTCCCATTCACAAGTTGTTGAATTATATCTAATCGGATATGCAAGATAACATGCATCTGCAACCGCATTTCTTGTCTTACCAACTGAACTTGCCGCAGAACGTATAGTTAAAGTTCCTTTCCGCGCGCCGTCAATTATCTGATTATAAATTGAACCCTGAACTGGTAAACCAATTTCTTGCGCCTCACCTAATTCAGCTACAAACTTTTCAATACCATCGGCCGCGCTTTCAGTTTCAACTTCATCATTAACTTCATATTTTGTTTCAAGATTTAAAATCTTATTTCTAACTCCATTGGTTATATCCTTTAAAGTTAATGTATCAAATCTTCCGTTGATTTCTTGCGACTTCGGATTCGTCAAATCATCACAGAAAAACTCACTAATATCAAATCCATTTTTCTTTAAATCTCTTAAAAGATTCAGCTTCTTTAATCTTCCATAATAATATGGAAAGTTACCAACTTCAGCTAGTTCAACTATATCTTGTAAATATTCAATACCATTTTGCTCTTTAAATAAATGTGCGGCCGCCGCGTTATCATTCAATAAATTTTCTATATCTATTGGTCTAACTTTAACCGCACCATTCTTATATAAAGTATCAATAGCATTAAATATATATTTTTCAAACCTATTAGAAAAATCAGTTAAATCTAATGAATATTTATCGACCTCACTTAAAAACTGAGGATGCACCATTAGACTTCCTAAAATTTGCTGTATGCAATTTTTATCTATCACTCCTCATCCTCCATGGCCTCAATTTCATCAAAGTTCATCTTATATTCTTTCTTTTTCTTTTTGGACTGCCGCACAACAACTTTATCTCTCATACTAGCTTCTTTCATTTGTCTTTCGATTTGTGCAACTATACCTTTGTTCTGATTTTCTTTTTGTACCCAATATGCACAAGCTTCATTATATACGAAGGGAACAATTCCAATTCCACCATGTCCTTTTTCCCAATCGCCACCTTTAATTTCATAGAAATATTTTAAGGTATAAAAAATTCCCTTAATGGTTTTCTTTTCTTTGATAAATTTATCAATTTGAGCTTGTATCATATGCCAATCATAAGAAAATTTCATGTCGCGCCCTAAGAAATCATAAATAAAAGCACGATAGCCTTCATCTGTAACTGGAGTTGACATTTTCCAATCTTCATAACATTTACGATGATAGTAAAAGTTTTTACTTGGCATAATCCAATCATCTTTTTCTTTATTAATTTGTTCCTTACAAATTCTACATTCTGGCATCTTCTCACTCCTTTCTAATTATATTATACCACAAAAATGAAAAAATGTCAAATTTAAAAAGACGAACATTACTGCTCGTCTTTCATTTCACGCATTTCTATTACAACTAAGTTAAATAAATCCTTTTGGTCTTCAGTTATTTCACTTAATTTAATTTTACGTCCAAAAATCATTTCAACTTTCTTTAAGATTCTATCTGCATTTTCGGGATTCTTTTTAACTAAAATTGTCCATAAATCTTCAGCTTCTTTTCTAATTGTATTGAAATCAACAATTTCTTCTACCTTTTGCTCAAGTTTATCTACAACTTTCGCACCATCATTATCCCTCTGCTTATCAATAGCATCGTTAATAGCCTGAACTAATTCATCATACCCTAACTTAATTTTAGGAGCAAGATATTTAAATCTACTACCAGCCATTACTGTTGGAGTCTGTCTAGTATAAAGCCATCTTTGACTTTCGCCATTATCATCCCATTCAGTAGCAATATAACCAATTATATCTACAATCTGGTTAACTACTTCATAGCAACGTTTAGGCATTGATGGAGCAAGAATTTCAATTTCAGAATCATCAGCAGTTTTTTCTTTTCTTGTTTCTATATGAGAAATAAGAACAAGTCCATAACCTAACATTGTAATTTTTCTTAAGCAGGATTCAAATTCTTTCTTTGCCAGAGTCCAGCCTTGTCCCCAAGGGATATCTCGAATTGATTGAACACCATTCTGCGCGCAAACGAATTGTTCACACATTTCATATGCGATAGTAGTGGTATCAATCGTAATTGTATCATACATCTGTCGAGCTTCGGCTTTCTCAAGCTGGCGCAAAACAATTTTAAAATCTGCCCAACGGTTTATGTCTACAGCCTTAATTCCATCAATTGCATTATATCCTTTTTCAAATGCTATTAAAAGATTTTTAGGAAATTTAGAAGCCAAAGTGGTTTTACCAGTCTTTGGCTTTCCATATATAAGAATATATTTTCCTTTTAAATCTCTTGAAATGACGGTAGGCTCAATATTTAAAATATCAATCATTGCCTACCACCTCCATTAAAATCCTAAATCAGTAAAACCTGCAGTAGTGCTAGGACCAGGAGTAGCTTTAGTTGAAGTTCTAGACATATTCTTTTCCTTCATAGCCTCAAGCCTATTCTTTCTTTCACTAAGTGCGGCCTGGATTTCTCCATTGTCATAAGCGAACTCATCACTCAGTGGAGTCTGTGAACCACCTGTGATAATTAAATCACTAACAGAAATTGTTCTAACCTGTTCAATCGGTTCACCAAAATCAACCTCAACTTTTGTTACTTCAGTTCTTGAAGAGAAGTTAAGTCTTCCATGAGCCTTTACAGTTTCTCCAGTTTCCCAATACTGTTCAACAGCATTAACAACACCTTCAGATTCTGCATAGAAAGGAACTACATCAACAACTCCGCCATACTGAGGAAGGATTGCCTGGATTTTTAATCTACCAGTTACATCACCATTGCGGTCAATTTCTTCCTCCTTATTTGCAACTACAAACTCTGCGGAGAAAGTTGCTTCAGGCTTACAATCCTGAGCATTGATTTTATTAATGAATGATGCGGTAATTCTAGGGAAAGCAATAAGTCTACCATCCTGTGAATAATACTCATTCATTCTAATGTTTGCGCCAGTGATACGAACTCTATCGGCTTCCTGCTCACCTACCATTGCAATACTCTTAAAGTTCTCCTTTACGAGCATAAGTGATTCATAAGCGGGATTAGGCTTACCAGCATTAGTTAATCTATAAGAGAATACATGAACAGGAACCATCAGTTCCTTCTCTTCTCCACTAATCATCTGATTAACCTTTACGATAATCTTACCAGAGATTCCTTCCATATCGGAGCCATCTCTTTTGTGAAAAGTTCTCTGCTCTAAATCAATCTCATTTAAAATTCCTTCAATCTTCACTCTGTTTTCTGCTTGTCTTAACATTCTTTTTTCCTCTTTTATTTTTTTAACTTTTCAACTAATAATAGAATGGAGGCTTTTCAGCCTCCGCCTAACTTAACTAATTATTCCTCGTCGTCAGAAGGAACAAAAGTCTTACCCATCTCAGTAAGAACAACGTATGTAATCGGCTTGTCTGCGCCTTCTACTTCCATCTTCTCTCTTACTGCGATTTCTTTCTTTGTAAGGTCAGTTACGTTAGCACCAACACTTCTCTCACTTCTTCCAAGAGCACCAGCCAGCTCAGGAATAGATACTCTTCCGCCATTGTCCTTTACATAGTTAAATACTTCCATTGACTTTTCTGTAAGCTTCATTTTTTTAATTCTCCTTTAAATAAATAAAATTTTGTTAGATTTTTAACGAAAGTTTTCTCTCTTAACTTTCTATAAATATTATATCAGATTTTTTTGTTAAACTCAAATTTTCAGACCTCTGAAATTTTAAAAAATTTGTAATCCAATTACTTTAGCAACCTTTAATTTAATTGATTTAGTTCCTTGCGCGCCTTTCGTCAGTAAGTTATTTTCACTAATATTAAATTTGATTTGAGAATTTGAAGAAACAACGATTTCTTCTTTTTCATTAACTATGGGCGCAAAATCAATCATTAAGTCATCATCTTTTAAAGTTTGAATTTTACTTCCTTTTGTTGCTCTCCCAGTGACATTAAACTCACTAATAGAAGTTCGTTTGCTGTAACCCTGTTCACTAATTGATAAAAGTTCTATTGTGTTGTTTGGAATGATGTGTACTGAAACCAAACTATCATTAGGGTTTAATGTAATTCCTTTTACTCCTCGCGCGACTCGTCCGATTGGACGGACATCTTTTGTTTCACAAATTACAAGTTGACCGCGCGCCGTCAACATTCCTACTCGTTCTTCATTCGTAAAAATAATTGAGGTTATTTCATCACCTTCATCTAGATTAAGGGCTTTTACTCCTCCGCTACGCTTTATATTATATTCGGAGAGTTTACTCTTTTTCATTATTCCCTTTTTAGTAAAGAAGATTATATTTTCTTTGTTATCTTTACGGTTAAGGAAAGCGAGTTGTTTAATTTGTTCAGTTGAGTTTAAGTTGCATAAAGTTTCAATTGGTATGACTTCCTCAAATGGAAGTTCTGAAATTTGAGTATGGTAACAATTTCCTTCGTTTGAGAAGAAAAGAAGAGTATCAAGGTTGGTGCCAGAAGCTGTGCTTATAACGTACTCACCTTTGCTCATTTTGAATTTGTTACCGACGCCACCACGCTTTTGAGAGTAAAGTGTGGAGACAGTTGTGATATAAATATTATTTTGATTTGATAAGTTGATTAGAAGTTCTTGAGTTTCGCGCGGCTCTTCATTTTCTTTTGCAATATTTAAGACGCGAGTGCGGCGGTCGTCTCCGAACTTCTGCGCAACTTCATGCCAACCATTTATAAGTTCTTGGTTGAATAAGTCGGTATTGTTTAAAATTTGATTTATGCGCGCGGCTTCATGTTCTAAATCGGTTTTTTCGTTGTTGAGTTTTTCAACTTCAAGATGCGCGAGTCTACTTAACTTCATATCAAGTATGGCTTTTGTCTGCGCATCATCTAATAAAAACCGTTCTTTTAACGCGGCCGCGGCAGTAACAGCTGACTTGGACGTTTTAATTGTATGGACTACTTCATCTATATTAGCAAGGCAAATTAATAATCCTTCAATTATATGAAGTCGGTCAGTTATTTTCTTTAAATCAAATTCAAATCCTCTACGATATACTTCTTTCTCATGGTCAATGTGGGCTTGTAACATTTCTTTCCAAGTAAATACACGAGGAAATCTACCCATATCAAGCATTGTAAAGTTAATTGAATAGTAGTATTGAAGAGAGGTATTTTTATAGAGATATTTTAATACCTTATCTGGATTGGCTCGTTTTGCAAGATAGATTTTAATTAATGCAGTTTTACCAGTTAAGTCATTAAAACGCTCAATTCCCGGATTTTCTTCACCATTAATTATTTCTTCTAATTCACCACAAATTGTATTAGTATAAACTGAATAAGGTATTTCAGTTACGACAAAACAGTTTTCTTTTTTATCGTAATCTACGACACTTCTTAACTTACAAGCAAAACCTGTGCCTGCGCGCATTGATTCTTTTACTTCATCTTCATTAAGTAGAATCGCGCCCGTTGCAAAATCTGGAGCAATGTATATGTCTTCAAAATCACAATTAGGATTTAAAAGTAAATATTCAAGTGCTTGATTCATTTCTTTTAAGTTATACTGTGGAATTGAAGAAGCCATACCAATACCAATTCCTTGACTACCATTGCAAACATTGTAGAAACCCTTGCTTGGAAGTACAGAAGGATATTGCTTTGTATTATCGTAATTATCTCTCCATTCTTCAATTGTATCTTTATTTATATCAGTAAAAAGGATATTTGAAATTTTTGATAATCTACTCTCTGTATAACGCATCGCGGCCCAGTTGCCAGACTCAATTAATGAACCAGCATTACCTTTTACATCTACAAGAGGATACCTCATCGCAAAAGGTTGACCCGCGCGCATTATAACGCCTTCACATGAACTGTCGCCATGGATATAGAAGTCTGCCATTGCCATACCCACAGCATTAGCAGTTTTCTTATATGGTTTATCATGAGTGAGTTTACGTGTGAGCATAGAGTAGAAGATTTGGCGTGCAGATGGTTTTAACCCATCGCGCACATCAATAAGAGCACGGTTTTGAAGGACCGCGCCACTGTATTGAATCATTGAATCTTCAATTATTGGTTTTAGATTACTCATTTATTTCCTCATCTATAATTTCAGCAATTTTAATTAATTTGTTGTGTAAAATTAACATTTCTTTTTCATTATAAAAAATTGTTTTATTATATTCATCTAATAACCAATGACTAATACGTGGTATTATATTTTTAATAAAATTAAATTCATTAAAACCTAAATTATATCGTTGATAATCAGATGTTTTTATATTAATTTTCACTTTATTTCCTCACTTTTTATTTTCTATATATAGTATATATGAATTTTAGCTAAAAGTCAAATTTATTCTCTTACTTTCGAGAAATCAACTTTCTTCATAATAAAATTCTTTCTTGGCTCTACGTCACTACCCATAAGTCCATAAAGTAGCTCAATCGCATCTGCATCATATTCCATCACATCCATTCTCTGATACTCTGGAGTAAACATAGATGCATGCGCGGTTTCTGCAGGTAATTCACCAAGTCCTTTCGCACGGGTGACTTCGCCTTTGATTTTATTTCTTACTTTATTAAACTCATCGTCAGTAAAATAATAACTCTCTTTTCCTTTATTATTTACAATGTAAAGTGGTGAACGAAGCCAACATAAACGTCCTTCACGTATGAACTCCGGCGCAAGATATTGAAGTGCCGCCATTATAAGAAGTCCAATGTGCGCGCCGTCACTATCTGCATCGGAACAGATTGCAATTCGACCATAACGCAATTTGGAACTATTATATTTGCCTGGAATTATATTCATTGCGCTTAAAAGCAACTTAATTTCCTCATTCTGAAAGATTTTCTCTTCGGGATTAGATAGGCAATTAATAATCTTTCCACGAATTGCGAGAAGTCCGTATTTTGTATAGTCTCGTGCTTGCGCCATTCCGCCCATAGCACTATTTCCTTCGACGATTAGAAGGGTTGAGTTCTGTCCAAGAAATTCTGCATCTTTAAGTTTATCGCTTGCGAAAACTTTACGTTTCTGATTTTTCTCAACCTCTTTTGAAGCTTCAAGAACTTGTTTACGTGCTTTTTCTGCGGCACGCTCTGCTTTTAATTCTTTTGTAAGTAATTCAATTATAGAGTCAAACTCATTTGCATATCTACGACTGAACTCATCAAGCATCTGTCCCGTCGCGCGCTGAGCAAGCCCGCGCAACTCAGGATTGTTAACTTTTGTTTTTGTCTGATTTGCGAAAGAAGGATTTGGTACTTTACAATTTACTACATAGAATAAGCCTGAACGAGCAACGTCAGAATTAAATTCGCCTTTGAATTTCTTTTTAAAGAAATTCGTAAGTGCGGTTTTAACTCCTGTTAATGAAGTGCCGCCTTCTGAATTTGCAAGTCCATTAGTAAATACATACCAATGTTCTTTTCGGTCAGCCGCCCACTGCATAGCAACTTCACATTCGATTCCATTTTCTTTAATAGAGATATAAAGTGGAGTTTTGTGAATTGGCTTCTTGATTGAGTCTTTTAAAAAATCTAAAATTCCATTATCTGACTTATAAGTCACATTTTCTTCAGTCATATCATTATGTAAATTAAAAGTGACTCCTTTTGTTAGATAAGACCAATTTCGACACATTTCTTTTATATCTTCAAATTTAATTTCTATTGGTTCTAAATTATAAACTTCAGGAGAAGGTCTAAAGATAACAATTGTTCCATGATCTTCTGGTTTACCTTCTGTAACCCAAAAATTTTCTTTAATGCCATCTTTTAAAGTTAAAGTTGCAACTTTACCATCTCTCATTGAGGTAGCACAAAAAACAGAAGAAGATAAAGCTACGCCTTTGCTTCCAATGCCATTCATACCTGCAACATTTTGATAAACCTTTTCATTAAATTTACCACCCGTATGTGGCATCGTATATATAGCTTCCATGGCTTCGGTACCATCTTCACGAATACCAAAAGGAACTCCACGTGCATTATCCATAATACTAATAGTATTATCAGCCTCTAATTCTATGTTAATTGTATCACCATATCCCATTGTCATTTCATCAATTGAATTAGTGATAATCTCTCTTACGCATTGTAAAACTCCTTGATTATCTGCGCTACCCATATACATGGCTACACGCTCGCGCACTGCATCGCGGAAGCTTAAAGTTTCTATATCATTTGCTGTATAACTCATTTATCTCTCCAATTAATTAGTTTTAATTTTATCAATTTCTTTCAAAACAGTTTCTATATTATTTTTTTGAAACTGTAAATATTCTTCACAAGTTAACGCACAATAAAATTTATTTTTAAGACGTTTTTCTTGTTCATTATAATGAATACATTGAATACATTTATTTGCAATCTTTTCCATCTACTTCAACTCCAGGTGGTACAAAATTCTTTGCAAGTCTCCATCTCCACCCATTATTCTCCCAAATTAGAAAGTAAGTTATATTAAAGTAGTCTTCAACATGGGTATCTAAAACTTGAAAAATCTCACCCGTATCTTTTCTTTTAACTTTAAACATTTTATACTCCTTTCATTCTATTTATATTATATCAGATTTTAAAAGAAAAGTCAAATTTAAAGAGTTAATTCACGCGGCCGCGACTTATAAATAGTACGAGTACAAATAAGTTATAGGAGGTACCTACCAATGAAAATGAACGAGACAATTGAATTTATTTTAAAAAATAAAAATTCACTTAATCCCGCTGTTCTTGAAACAGTCTTAAATTCAATTGAACAAGAGCTACCCGAAGAAATAGCCGAAGGGGTTACACCTGAAAATCCAGGTACTTTATAATGCAATGATTACAATGAGTAAGAATGGGATTTCAGTTTTATATAAATGCTATAATTTGAAGTATAGTATAGTTCCTTTCCATAAGAAATGCCCAGATTATGCAAGTCAGAAATGTTTAACGTGTAAGTATGGAAAGGCAGAAATGAGTGCATTTGATGCGACGAGATTATTAAATCAATTAAAATAAGTCAATGGTAACATTGAATAAGACTAGTTAAAGACCATTTATATAGGAATGGTCTTTTTATTTTGAAGAAAACAATTGGAGGAATTTAAATGGATAAGCAAGGAATAATTGATTATGTATTAGATACACCGACTAATACAAACCCAAGGATTTTGGGACATATGTTGGAAGAATATGCAGCTGGTGGCGGAGACGGTGGAGGTGGTGATTTCAGTATCGCAGAAGTAACACTTATTAACAATACAAGCGACAACCTTTCGCTGAACGCGTTCGTGTGTGTTGAAGCCGGCGAGTTGGGAGAAGATTCTCCAAAAATGCTGTACAACGCAATAGATATTGCAGTTGGTGAGCAGGCCACCTATAAAGTACCCATGTATAGCGGCGGAGCTTTCTGGGGCAGTATGGGATTAAATATAGAAACAACCGGCGGCGTTGCTTTTCAGAATGGTGGCTTGATGATTACTGGCAACGGAACGGCCACGTTTGGAACTAATTAAATACTAAAAGAGGAATATTATGAGTGGACTTTTTGAAAATTTCCCATATACTAACTTCCATGAGCTTAATAAAATTTCAATTTAAAAGCTGACGTATCAAACGTCAGCCTTTTTATTCCCAATTTACAATTTTCGTTTTCTTTTTCTTACTTGGCATTTTCGCCCAAATTAAATGGTCGCGCGCCCGCGTTGCAGCAACATAACATATACGTGCTTCTTCATCCTTATATGCTCTTACATTGTATACGAGAACGTTTGGTGCTTCAAGTCCTTTTGCACTATGAACAGTTAAAATCTTAACTGTATTTTCTTTCATCTTCTGCTCAATTTCTGCATTAGTAAATTCAGCTTGTTTAAAAGTATCGTTAGGTACGTTTTGTTTATCGAGTAAGATACTGAATAATTCAACATCTGCATTCGTTCTACAAAGTATAAACCAATCTTTCCAATCACAACCTAACTGTTTGTGTGTTCTTAAGAAAACTTCAACTGCTTGCGCGGGTGTGTAATCTCCTTCGAGAACACAACCAAACGACCCGCCGCGAGCAGAAATTGAATCATCTGCATAGGCTGGGCCAAGTCTAAACAAAAACCTCTTCGCATACTGTAAGATTTCTCTATAGTTGCGATAGTTCTGTTTCATATGGTAGACAGTTATATCCTCAGTTTCCATCTTATCAATTAGATACTGCGGATCTGCTCCGTTCCAACCATAAATTGCTTGACGTAAATCAAAGAAATACATATAATTGTCAGGTTTAAGTAGTTCAAAAAATTCAAATTGTTGTTCTGTTGAATCCATTGCTTCATCTACAAGCAAATATGAGATATGACGTATACATTGTGGATTTGCTTTTATAAGTGGAAACAAATCGTCAAATCTCTCATTTAATAGAAGCTCACTTGTATCAATACCAGAAGCCATTAATAAGAAATTACAATATGAATGGACTGTGCCAATAAAGAGTCCTTGTGGTTTACCAAGGCGCTCGTACATAACTGAGGCTGCATTGTTAGTAAAAGTAATTGCTACAATTTCTTCTGGTGCAACACCTGAGTTTAAGAGATAACGTATGCGTTCAGTTAGTACATGAGTCTTACCTGATGCGGCCGCGCTATCTACATACACTTTTGAGTCTGTTGTTTCAATAATTTGTTTTTGAATTTGATTCATAAAAGGTTCCTCCTCCTTTTGCTTTCGCGTAATTTATTTTTTATCACCGCTTATTGTATTTAAGCCGTAATTTTTACTATCATAAAAGTCAATATAATAAGATTCCCGTTCACGAAGTTTATCTTTGGGAACTTCTTCGAGAACTTCAAAGGTAAAATTCTCTGGGCCATCTAATGCCATTACTCGATGAAGTTGGGATGAAGCTAAAGTTCCAACTCCTAAAGCTGATTTTGTGTGTTCTTGCCAGCGTTTGTCTAATGAAGTAGATTGTCCTATATAGATTTCATTTGTTTTAAGTCGAGTTATTTTATAGACTCCACTTATATCTCCATTTGGAAGTAAACGCTTACGCAATTCTGCGAGTGGCTTTTGATAGTAGCCTGACCAAATAATTTTATTGATAATCTCTGGACGTTGAAGGCGCCGGGCTGTATCTCGTAAGATTTCTATATCACCGATTTCATTTGGGTCAAGTTGAATTCGATAGAAGTCTTGTTGTTCTTCGAGTTGCTTTTGACGTAGAATCTCTTCGTTTATGGCCGCGCGCCGTAAACGATAGTCTTCTAAAACCCATTTAATTTGATTTACTTCATTATTTAATTGCTCTTCTTGGGTTTTTAAAAAAGTAACAACTTCATCAAATTCTTTTAACTTATTTTCTCTTTTCTCTTTAAATTCTTGGTCAAGTAAAATTTCTTTCTTGCGGCTTAACTCTAAAATTCCTAAATCAATTGCTTCAATTCTACCTTTGCGATATAAGTCTAAATCTTGATTGACTTCATTATATCTTTTTTCTTTTTCTTCAAGCTGAGTTGATAGAATTTTAATTTCCTTATCTAACTTATCTTTTTCTCGACAATAGTCATTAGTAACATCAGTAAGTTCTTTTAGAATTTTGATTTCTTCTAATTTTTTCCTGTGTTTTAACTCTTTCTCTTCTTCTTCCCACTCCTTTCTAAAATAGGTTTTAATTTCTTCTAATTTCTTTTCTTTTAAATCTAAATTTTCTTCTTTTATTTTCTTTTGAGATATAAATAAATAAATAATAATTAAAAGGAATAGGAAGATTATTCCATACAATACCATAATCTAATCCTCCTATTTTAATTCTAATTATATTATATCAGAAATTTTATGGAAAGACAAATTTTATAAGTAAGTCTCAAAATTGAAATTGCGCCTAAACTAACTAAAGAGACTCCCGCTTAAGAGAATCTCTTCTATTATATATATAATATATATATTTATAAGTTTTTTGTTTTGTTTTTTGTTTTGTTCCACCCTTATTATACACAAATTTTCACGGATTTGTCAAATTTTCCTTTTGAAATTTTGGTAATCGACGTCGTTCTTCCAACGTGTAAGTGCGCGGAAGTGTGGATTGAATAGGTCCGCGGCGGAGCTTAGATTTTCAAGCTCCCAATAAGGTATTATATAGATTGGAATACGATGCGCGAGGGCATAAGAGATTTTTTGCCTATCTCGTTCGCGCGCGGACAGAAAGTCTCGTCTTGACTTATAGAATTTACTTACAAACTCATAGTGTTGCTCTCCTTGAAATTCTAAAAGTATCAGTCTATTCGACGTATAGATGCAGAAGTCATAACGTAAACGGCCGGCGCGCAAATCTACGAATCGCTTTTCTCTTTCAAATTTATATTTACTTTTCTTTAATAAAGTTACAATTTTTTCTTCACCTTTACTCATGCGAATCTCCTCCTCATAAAAGTGGAGTTTCTTTGGATAAAGTCTACTTAAGAGCGAAGCGAATGAAAAAATAGTCGGAGGTAGTCAAATGTTATATAGAGGAACAACTCCATATCATAGCTTTACTTTACCTTTATCTATGGATGAGATAGCAGAGTTATATGTTACCTATTGGCAAAATGGTGAGGTTGTTTTAGAAAAGAGTTTAAGTGATGTTACTTTTAAGGAAATAGATTTATCTAATAGTTTTATCACTGATACTAATATTGGAGATGAACTTGGAAGTAACAATTTAAATCCTGAGGAAGAAGAAGTGAAAGGTTGCCAAGCAACAATTCATTTAACTCAAGAAGATACTCTTTCTTTTAAATTCTACCCCGCTGCAGAAAAAAATATAACTGCAATTCAAATAAGAGTTTTAGATAATGATGGAGAGGCTTATGCTTCAGAAGTTATTCATGAGCGTATATATGGAGTGTTAAAAGAAGGAGTTATATAAGGAGTTAAAATGGAGAAGGTTTTTAAGACAGTTTTAAATAGTAGCAAAAAGTTTAACGTAAAACTTCATAAAACTTCTACCGTTTTAGATAATAAAATTAACGTAAATAATACACAACCAGAAGATGTATACTATGACGAGATTGTTATTTATGATGGTGGAGGCGTAGACGGATATGGCTACTAAAACAAGGCATGTAAAAGCTATAATTCAATTACGTCGTGCCAAGGAATTCGAATGGATTGAAAAAAATCCAATTTTAAGACTTGGAGAGCCCGCTTATTCAACGGACGTTAACAAGTTAAAAATTGGAGATGGAATACATCCATGGTCTGAAATTGCATATCTGCTTCAAAGTGAATATGAAGAGATAATGGAATTAATTGAACATGGAATGTATACTGCTGGTAATGGTATTGTAATTGAAGATAGAATAATTGGATTAGATGATTTAATTTTAGATTGTGGCACTAGTACCACAAATATAGGAGGTATGTGATGAGTGCTACAGTAAATACAAGAATTCAATTAAAGCGAGATACGACAGAAAATTGGAATAATGCGAAAGGTTTTATTCCAATGGCTGGAGAGGTTATTGTATATACCGATTATGAAACTAAGACTTATGAAGTCGAAGAATATGGGGAAATAGTTGTAAAAACTATACAGATACCAAATATAAAAATTGGAACGGGAAATGCCTACGTACAAGACCTTGCTTTTGTTAATGAAAAAACACGTGATATATTAATGGAACATATAAATAATTATGATATTCATGTAACTTTAGCTGATAAATTATTTTGGAATAATAAGATTAACGTTGATGACGCAGATGAGCAATTATCTGGCGAGTTGGAAGATGAGACGTTAGTTCTAAATAGGAATTAAGGAGAAAGAATAATGGCAGAAATAAGTAAAATTACGTTGCCTTCTGGTAATACGTATGATATTAAAGACGCTACCGCACGTCAAATGATTAGTGGCGGCGTATCTTTTATTGTAGCTTGGGATGGAACAGGAACACCCACAGCCGCGAATATTCCTAAAGGAGCAAAAGCTGGTAGTGTAACTGGTACTTTAGAGGCAGCAGATGCACAGAGTGGTGCTTTTTATTTAGTTAAGTCTTCCTCTACTCCAAGCTCAGAAGCACTTGATATATATGATGAATATGTAGTTATCGGTAGTGCTACTAAGTCTTGGGAAAAAATTGGTGATACACGACTTAATTTAAGTGACGTTGTTACTGGAGTGAGTCTTACAAAACAGACTGATGTAGTGCTTGGCGAATCAACAACTTTTACAAATGGAAGTTCTGCGGTTAGTTTTAGTGGTGGCACTACTGACGTAGCACTTGGAGAGGCTACAACTTTTTCGGTTAACAAACCAACGATTAGTGTTACTCCTAGTACAACTAATGTGAAAGCTACTGCAAGTGGAACTGCAGTAGGAGCAAATGGAACTGCTGCGGCGGTAACTGGATATCCAAATACTACAAGTGATACCTTTGTAAAATCAGTTACAGCTGAAACAGGAAAGAATTTAGTTACTACAAGTATTGTGCCGACAAATGGAACAGAAACTGTTTCTAAGGTTACAAAGACAGCTAGTAAATTAGTTACTACAACCGTACCAAATGTTACAGGAAATTCAAACGTATCTATACCAAATGTAACTGGTAATACTGCAGTTACTGCAAATAAGTCTAATTGGACTTTTACAATGGGTAGTGGCGCGGCTGCAGAAACTTTAATAATTGGCGGCGGTAATGGTGATGATGTTACTGCTACTAATACAACCCTAGGAACAAATTTAAGTGCTTCAAAGGTTACTCTTGGTACTGCAATTACTGCAGCTACTGGTGCAGTTGCTTCAACTGGAACTGGAAGTGATATTGTTACTGCAGTTACTGTAAGTGATAAGACGGTCGCTAAAGTAGGCACTGCTGTTACTGTTGCAACCGGAGCTACAGATGAGAATGGTACAGGTGATGCGGTTGTTACAGGAGTTACAGTTGGAACTTCAGGTAGTGCATTAACTGGATTAGGCACGCCAACAACAGCAGATGCACTTACGGGAGTTAAGGTTACTGCGCAGCCTACGATTACTCTTGCAACTGGTGCGACTGCAGGAACTGGAGTTGTAAATGTTGCAACTGGAATTTCAAGTGCAAGTGCTAGCGATCAAACAATTACAGTTGGTACTAATGATAAAGTTACTGCAGTTACTAGCATTGGTACAGGTACTGCGGCAGCTCAGAAGATTACTGTGGGTACTAATGATAAGGTTACTGTACTTAAGAGTAATACGGATGTTAGTGTGACAAAAGGTAACCAATAAGGAGGTGATTTAAATGGCAAATATAAGTGCTATTAAATTACCGAATGGAACGACTTATAATTTAGTTGACAATACAAGTGGATACACGAAAAATACAGGCACAATTACAAGTATAAAAACTACGGCGGGTGCCCATACAGCAATTAATGTAACGAGTGGCGCCGCCGTGTTTAATGTGCCGACGAAGACAAGTCATTTAACGAATGATAGTGGTTTTATTACAAATGCGGGTGTTACTGGAGTTAAAGGTAATTCTGAATCTACATATAGAACTGGACAAGTTAATTTAACCGCGGCGAATATAGGAGCTGCGACTACTAATCATACACATTTTCCAGGTGATATGGTTACTTGGAAAGCTAATGAAGGCTATTTTGGAATGGCTGGAAATATTGATATGTTAACTGGTGCAAAAGTCGGTGCATATGCTTCTAATAAAACCTTTGGCTTACCAGCAGAGGCTATAACTATAGAGTATAGTGTAGATAATGGTGTAACTTGGGTTGATTATGGAGCAAGTGATAACCATAAGAAAAATTTATTTGCAGAGACAAGAACTGGATGTAATACATATTTAGGAAAAGGTGCTACTGCAGAAGCTAATTCAACAAATAATCAATTAAGAATTACTATAGAACCATTTAATAGATATACTTCATTAGATTGCGTTTATATGTGGATAAGCACTAATGGTAATACAGTATATTATGATTTAGAAGCATCGACTATAGGTGCGAAAACTACTTTTACGAAAATATTTGAAAATGTTCGATTAATTGGTTGGAGTGGTCATAATATACAATATTTTTCTGCAGGTGCTTTTGGTGGAGGCTCCAATCAGACAAGTAATAGATATGCATATCGACTGACCTTTAGACAAACGGCTATACTAAGTAATTATCCATCAGCTAATATTTATGATATACGTTTTTATGGAAAAGACGTATATTCTTCAACAGGTGCCTCGGGGTCCATGTTAAGAACTAATCATTTATATAGTTGGGATGGAGATTTGAATGTAACTTTTCCTGCTCAAGTAAATGGTACGATAAATGTTAATACAACTGTTGGAACTCTTGCAATTACTCATGGTGGTACTGGTGCGACTTCTGCGACAAATGCAATAAACAATTTATTAACTGGTTTACCTGTTTGGTCAGCAGTTCCAACCGACACAACTTATTTTATACGTCAAGATACGGGTGGCGCGGATTCTTATGGTAAAGTTCCAGCATCGACACTTTGGTCATATATAAGTGGAAAGTTACCTTCTTGGTCGCAAGCTTCGTCCAAACCATCGTATACTTTTTCTGAAATCGGTTCTAAACCCACAACTCTTTCTGGTTATGGAATAACTGATGCCTATACAAAAACGGAAGTCAACGGTCTTGTTTCCGGTGTCCTCCATTATAAAGGTACCAAAGCAACCGTTGCAGACGTCGCCGCCGTTACATCTAAATCAATTGGCGACGTATGGCACGTAACTGCAGACGGAAGTGAATGGGCATATGATGGAAATGCTTGGCAAGAGCTTGGTACTGCGATTGACTTAAGTAATTATGTAACACATGGAAACACTGGTAGTGCTACAACTGGAATAACTGCAACTACAACTGCAACTAAGACAACTCTTGGAACCGCAACTTCAGTAACTGGTGTTTCAGGCTCTACAACTGCTTCAAAAGCAAGTGGTTCAAATGGAAGTGCTTCAAATTGGGTTTTTGAAGACGTTGCTTGTGATAATATTACGGCTTGGAGCGCGGGTAGTGGAAGCGCATCGCTTACTTTTACAATGGATACAACAGATACGAAAAAACTTAAAATTAGTTTCTCACATTCTCATACTGCACCTTCACTTACATATAGTGCAAAAACTGCATCTCATGTAAAGAGCGGTGGTAATGGAACTGCACCATCATGGTCATTTACAGATGTTACTGTGCCTAAGGCTGCAGCGAGTGCAACAAGCGTACCTAACGTAAGTGTAACTTCTGCAACAGTTACAATTACAGACAATGGACATACACATACAATTTAAAATAAATAAATTAACGTATAAGTTTCGCGGCCGTGCTGCTAGTGAACGGACGTTGGCGCCGATAGTGTCACGACGTTCAAGTCCGGCCGCGCATTCGTATATGGATTACTTATAGATTAAAAATTTGACAAACCTATAAATTTATTATATACTATTTATAGGGTAGAAAATTTTATAGGAGACAATGTCAATGGCTGAATATACAATTGATAAAATTGAATTTGGTGGGAACACCTATAAATTACAAGATAATGTAAGTGGTTATACAACTAACACAGGTACGTTAACCTCTGCGGTTACTTCGCTTACAACAACCGCGGGAGCGCATACGACAATTTCAAATAAGACGGGCGCGACTTCAATTGCAATTCCAACAAAAACATCACATTTGACGAATGACTCAGGGTATATAACTAATGCAGGGGTTACTAAAATTACAACCTCTGCAGGCGCCCATACAACCATTTCAAATAAAACAGGTGCAGTTAGTTTTAATATTCCTACAACTGCGGCACATGTAGGTGCGATTGCAACGACTGGTGGTACAATGACAGGACAGTTAAAAACATCATTTAAGGAATCCATTGCTATGGGAAGCTATGGCTCATCTCAAACGACAGTACCCAATCTTGTTGAAGAGATTAGGCTTTCAAGTGGATGCATGGGCTCTGTTAATATCGGCACAGCGTATTCAGCGAGTGGATATACGATTGCTACTGGATGGTATAACTTTATTTACTCACCTCATAGAAGCGGTGGAGCCAACGGACAGGCAAGTGGGGACAATACCGACTATGGAAATCTGTTCTTGCTTGGAATGAACAACAACAATGGTCAGTTTATTGTCCGCGTAGCGAACAAGGGTGTAGCACAGGTTATTAAATTAGTTGAAGAAAACACTCTTTCCAATTATGTGCTGGGTTCTGCGTTAGGAGATTATGTAACTGAACAAGGAACGTCAAATGGATGGAACTATAAAAAATATCATAATGGTAGCATAGAAGCGTGGTCAATTAGAACAACAACACTTACAAGTTATACGACTGTAGGAAATTTTGCAGGATATTCTTGGACGGATATTCCAACGCCATTCACAATGGGTGGAACTAATTATACGATAGAAGCTGAATGGAAGATTGGAAGCGGTTTCTCTGTAAGTGGAGGCGTAGGGAGTAAGACCAAAGCAAAATTCCAATTATTTGGACTTGGAAGTGCTTCAGGAAGTCAATCATGTACTGTGTGTATTCATCTATTTGGTTCATAAAGCAAGATGGAAATAATTAAAATTTAAAAATTTCAAATTCTGACACCTATTTTCTATAGGTGTCTTTTTTATTTTCTACTTATATTCAGACACAAAGTCAAAGGAGAGTAGTATATGGGCTATAAATACTATAATCCCAATCCTTTGGGTCTATCTGTAGGAGATTGCACAATTCGCGCAATTTCTAAAATTATAGAGAGAGATTGGAAAGAAACGTATCTTTGTCTTTTAATTCAAGGATACCAAATGTACGACATGCCATCCGCGAATAGAGTATGGGGTGAGTTCTTACGCTCACAAGGTTTCGTGCGCCGAACCATACCAGATACTTGTCCAGATTGCTATACAGTTAAAGATTTCTGTATTGACAATCCAATTGGTACATATATCCTCGGAACTGGCGAACACGTTATAGCAGTAGTAGATGGTGACTACTACGACTCGTGGGATTCGGGCAGAGAAATCCCAATTTATTATTTTGAGAGGCAGAAAAATGGCAGTAAATAATACATATTATCCGGCGTATACATATACGCCTTTAAGTCAAGCCCAAAATACTTATATGGCGCCGACTCAAACATCTCCAGACAACGGCATTAAGTGGGTTCAGGGTGAAGCAGGTGCGCGAGCTTGTGCAATTAACCCAGGAACTAGTGCTGTGTTAATGGACTCGGAGAGGGATGTCTTTTACATCAAGACCACTGAACTTAGCGGCATGCCACGTCCTTTGAGAATTTTTGAGTTTAAAGAAGTGACCGCGGAGTCGCAAGAGTCAACATCAAAGATTGGACGGGATGCATCCCTTTTTGTTACCAAGGAAGAGTTTGAAGAACGGTTAACTAAGTTGGAAAAACTTCTGACCTCTCCTAAGGGAGGAAAGAAGAATGAACAACAATTCACTATTTAATATTTTGGGCCCAAAACGCATAAATCAAGGGAACGACCTTACAAATTTACTTACTCAATTTAATGAGTTTAAGTCAATGTATAAAGGCGGCGACCCTAAACAACAAGTTCAATCACTTTTACGTAGCGGGCAAATGAGTCAGGAGCAGTTTAAAGAGCTAGCAAATACTGCAGACCAATTGCGCGCGTTTTTTAATTAGAAATAAAATTCCAATTTCTCTCTATAAGTACAACTTATCACAAGTTTAACTTATAGGAGGAAAAAATTTATGTCTTTAACAGATGGTGGAGTTAGTTTATCTGACATTGCAGCAGTAACTAACGGAAGAGATGGTTTTGGTGGTAATGATGGAGCATGGTGGCTCATTATCTTATTCTTATTCGCTTTCGCAGGTGGTTGGAATCGTAATGGATTCGGTGGCAACGGCGGAAATGATGGCGGATGCGGATATGGCTATGGCGCACCTTATATGGTTTCCGACGTACAGAGGGGATTTGACCAGAGTGCAGTTATGAGTTCCTTAAATGGAATTAATTCTGCAATCTCAACCGGATTTGCTAATGCAGAAGTATCAAGATGTAATTCTCAGGCAAATATACTTCAAACCCTTAATAACAACCAGGCCGCAACACTTGCATCAATGAATGGACTGGCTTCTCAGTTTGCAAATTGTTGCTGTGAAAATAGACTCGGTCTTGCTAACCTTGGTGCAGACATTGCAAGAGAAGCTTGTGCTGACCGCGCCGCAGTTAGTGATGGAGTCCGCGACATTATCGCAAACCAGAACGCTGGTATTCAAACAATTATTGACAAACTTTGTCAGCAAGAGATTGATGCTCTTAAAACACAAAATGCAAATCTGCAAACACAAATTAATCTTGCCAATATGCAGGCTTCACAGACTGCACAGACCGCAAGAATCCTTGCAGATAATGCGGCTCAGACCTCTGCACTTGAGCAGTATCTGAATCCCGCGCCAATTCCTGCATATGTAGTACAAAACCCTAATTGTTGTTCACAGAACTACTGTGGCTGTGGCTGCGGTAGCTTCTAATTAGGGGGTGTTAGCAATGGCGGAATATACAAGTAATGCAGTTCAGACAGTTACGTCTGGCTCAAATATCTTGTTCACAGAAACCGCAGTACCTTGCAATAGAGGTTACGTCCTTCATAGAGAAGGGTCTGGTATTCTGACTTTACGTGGTATTGTTAATAATCCCTGTGGGTGTTTTGCACGTTATAAAATTTTCTTCGGTGGAAATATAGCAATTCCTACTGGTGGAACAGCTGGTCCAATTTCAGTTGCATTAGCAATTGATGGAGAGCCAATTCCTACTAGTTCAGCAATTGTTACACCCGCCGCAGTAGATGAATATTGGAATATCGCTGAAGCATTGTATATAACTGTTCCTAGAGGATGTTGCTATACAATCGCAGTGGAAAATACAAGCGACCAAGATATTCTCGTGCAAAATGCTAATATAATTGTTGAAAGAACAGCATAAGGAGGTTGAGTATGGATAGATATGTATCACGCGACCTTCAAACTATGTTATGTAAAGAATTGGCTGAGGTTGCGAAGAAAAAGGAGATTGATACTCCAGCAACATTAGACGTTTTAAAGAGCCTTACAAGTTCTCTTAAAAATTTAATGAAAATTGATAAACTTGAAACTGAAATGGAAATGGAGCCTATGGGTGAAATGGGTTATAGCCAACGTTCAAGAGGTAGATATTATGTAGATGGAATGTATGGCGCAGATTCTGAACCATGGCCAATGTATGGAACCTATGGTAATTCCTACGCAATGGGCGGCCGCGGCATGGATAATGGTCAAGGAGGCCGTGGAAACTATGGTTACGATTCTGGAAATTCTTATCGTTATCCTCGTATGTATCCTATGTATACAGATACTGGATATAGTGGACATGGTGATGATAAAGAGGAAGTCAAAAAAGAGTTAAGAAAGATGATGGAAAATTCTACCGATGAGCAGATGAGAAAATCTATTTCAGAAATTTTAAGTAAAATGTAATTTTTTAAAGGCGCGCATCATATAGATGGGCGCCTTAAAACTATACTCATTAGTTCTTTTCTTTACTTATAAAATGAGGTAGAAGACAACCTTTTTTGAGAGATAGGAGGAACTATGAGCTTACAAGATTTTATGCCACTTATTCAGACAGGTGGAGTTGGTTTAGCCATAATCCTCGCGGGTTTAATCCGAATTCCGAAAATAGAAATCAACTTATGGACAATATTAGCGCGCGTGATGGGACGAGCTCTCAATGGAGAAGTGATTGAAAAAGTTGACAACTTGACTTCTGATTTTGAAGACCACTTAAGATTAGAAGAGGAAGAAAGAGCAAGAAATGCCCGTCAGAGGATTCTGCGTTTTAATGATGAGTTATTGTTTAGAAAAAAACACACGAAAGAGCACTATGATGAGATTCTCGAAGACATAGACCGCTACGAACAGTTTTGTCATGAGCATCCGGAGTATAAAAACAATAAAGCACGGCGAGCAATCGCAAACATCCAAGAAGAATATGATAAACATTTACAGAATCATGATTTTTTAGGATTACAAGAAATTATATAAACACCTATAGTTTTAAAGCACTCATCTTGTAATATAGGTGAGTGCTTAATTTATAAAGGAGGAAAGTACAATGGATTTATCTTTCATAATTGAAATGTATATTCCAGTTATTGTAGTGGTTTGTCTTTGTGTAGGTTATGTATATAAAAAGTTTTTCCCTACAGATGACAAGTTTATTCCTCTCATCTTACTTATTCTTGGTGCCGTTTTAGGTGTAGTAGTTAATAACGAGATTACTATTCAATCTATTGCGGCCGGAATGGTTAGCGGATTAGGTTCCGTAGGACTTCATCAGTTATTTAAACAATTAATTGAGGGTGGTCGTCTTCCCATTTCCGCAACTCAAGAAATGATAGATGAGGCTGGAGTAGTTGCTACAGTTGAGGAATTAGAGTTGGAAGAAGGTGAGACTGATGCTGAGTAAAGCACAGCAAGCTACTTTTTTAAAGACTTATTTTGGTTTTACTACAATTAAAGCTTACCAGAAGAGTCAAAGCTTAAAGCAAGATGGTAAGTGGGGAATTAAGACTAATTTAAAAGCCCTCAGTAACATGCGCGCAGTTCAAAATAGATTGAATGTAAATGGCGCGGATGTAAGAGTTGATGGTATTGCAGGTCCAGATACAATTAAGGCTATAAAAAGATTTCAGAAAAAAAAGAATTTAAAAATTACAGGAGCAATTAATAAAGCTACTTATAAAAAGTTATTTGTTGGTGTTTCTGCAAAAGATGGATATGTTTCTGAACATTTTAAGAAAGCTGAATTTAAATGTGGATGCGGCGGCCGGTGGTGTAACGGGTATAATGGTAAGGAAGTAAGCAAAGAATTGCTTGATATTCTTGAAGCTATGAGATATAAGTTTGGAAAACCAGTAATTATAACTTCTGGAATACGTTGCCAAAAATATAATGATTCTTTGAAAGGGTCAATTAAAAATTCTGTTCATCGGACAGGTGGAGCCGCAGACATTTATATTGCTGGTATCACGGACACAGCGGCCGGCCGCAGAAAAGTACGCGATTATGCGTATGAGTGCGGCGCTGCATATAGCTACTACGGCACAGCAAATATGGGGAATGCAGTTCATATCAATGTTTAGGAGGACTTAACTTATGGCAGTTAAGATTAAAGGAATTGATGTTTCTACTTTTCAAACAAAGGTAGATTGGAATGAAATTAAAAAGCAAGGAATTAAATTTGTAATTGTAAGATGCGGTTATAGAGGCGCGCTTAAAGGTAACCTCGTAGAAGATAATAAGTTTATGTCACATATTAAAGGTGCAAAAGAAGCTGGTTTAGATGTTGGCGTTTATTTCTTTAGTGAAGCAATTAATGCAGAAGAGGGAAGAGCGGAGGCTGATTATGCTGTACAATTGGTTAAGAAGTCAGGAGTCAAATTGGATTACCCTATTGCAATTGATTCAGAAAACGTATTTATTGAGGTTTCTAAAGGTAAAAAATTACCTGGTAGGGCCAACAGCAATCAGATTTCTACCGCTAAGCGCACTGCCGCCGTAAAAGCATTTTGTGAGCAAATTGAAAAGTTAGGTTATGAGCCAATGATTTATGCTAGTACAGGTTGGCTTTATAATCAGTTAAATATGAAAGAACTCCCTTATAATGTATGGGTTGCACAATATGCAAATAAATGTCAATATAAGGGTGATTATCAAATATGGCAATATACTTCTACTAAAGTTCTTAAAGGAGTTATAGGCAATGGTGGAAAGACTGATTGCAACTATTGCTATACTGATAGATGGGATTCTGATACAATTGCAAAAAAGAAGGTTAAGGCAGAAAAGAAAAAGAAAGTTTTACTTCGTGAAGATGGAAAGTTTGACAAGAGTTGCGTAATTGCAATGCAGAAATGGCTTGGAAGCGTGCAAGACGGGCATATTACAAGTCAGGATAAGAAGTTAAAGAAATATTTTCCTAATGTAGTCGGAGTTTGTACTTGGGGTGGAAAAGGCTCTCCAGTTATCAAATTGCTTCAAAAGAAAATTAAAGTTTCTGTAGACGGTTTACTTGGAAAACAGACGGTAAGTGCATTACAGAAGTTTTTAAAAGTTGAAGTAGATGGTGTTTGGGGACCAAAGACTTCTCTTGCTTTCCAAAAATATCTGAATAAAGTTGTTAAGTAATCAAATAAATAGACACGCGGTTTGCAAAATCCACTTAATTATAGTAAGATTAAGTGGATTTTTATTTTATATAGATTAGGAGGGAAAAGGATGGCGAGTACAGTTTATTATGGAAAGTCAGTAACCGCTGCAGACGTACAAGCTAAAGTGGTTAAACTCCAATTGACGCAAGAAGAATTAAGTAGACTTCAAGAGGAATTAAGTCAAGACGGAACAGTTGTAGAAGAAAATCTTCTATTTAATTCTGGTGATGAATTAGTTGTTCACTTCGCGCACGCAAATGAAGTTGACTATCCCAGCTTAGTTCTTTCAATTGGGGATAGTAATGAAGAAATTTCAATTTCTACTGATAACGGAAAAAGTATACATAGTAATAGTCCTACGCCCGCAGTTGCTGGCTGTTGGGATTCGGGAGAAGTTGTAACTTTTGTATATACTGTAAGTGAGACCTTAGTTGGCGCGGCCGCGTCGAATGAAGCTTATTGGGTTATGAATGATGGCGGAATAGCGGATAGAGATACTTATGGAGTTACAAAGTTAGTTGGTACTGAGATTGATTCTAATGGTAGCGATGAAGACAAAGCTATAACGGTACGTGGAGTTAGAAGTTTAATTCAAAATTTAAAAGGTAATCAATTATATTATGAAAATTTAGTTGGTAATGAAAATGCTCCAATTGGAAAAATTCAATTGCGTGGTGATGGAATTACTGACGGAGAACACATTATTTATGGACCAAATTTAACAGGTTACGCCACAGAGAATTGGGTTAATCAGAAAGGCTATATTACCGCCGCAAATATTAATGGATATGCAACACAAGACTGGGTAACGGGACGTGGTTATATAACTGCTAATGCATTAAATGGATATTCACTGACTACACACACTCATACAACATCAATTCAAGCATATAGTGGTACCCCTTCAATTAATTTAATACATGGTGGAAAATATAGTATTAGCGCGGGAGGTACAAGTTATAGTTTTTCTTTACCTGCAGCCCCAAAAGTGGCTGTACCATATTTTAAGATAGTAACTATATATACTAAAAATATACAATATCCAGGCTATAGTGCTGTGCCTAATGGTGTATATTATAATGGTTCACATAAAGATGACGCTGTAGAAGTACAAAAATATCCAACAGATGGTATTACTAAAAATACTTTATTACGAGCTTTAGTTCCATCTTATTCAGGATATAAATTTGTTGGCGTATTAGGATATAATGTAAATCAGGCCGGAGCAAAATCAGGTGGAAAAGAGTATGAGCATAAAGACCCTGAGTGCATAAATGTTTGGTCTTGCGTACCAGGTCGTATGCGTAGCGGTGAATATACAAGTGTAAATTTAGAAATGTACAATTTTAAATCTACTACTAATACGGTTTTTTTATCATTAACTTTACTATATATTTCTAGTAGTTTTGCTACTATATCATAAGAGGTGAGAAGAAATGAATGATTTTACTGGTTTCAGTTTTAATGGAATTCACTCTTCTCAGCTTGGAATTCATAGAGTAAGTAATGGTGATAGGTATGATGAGTTGCTTCAACCTGAAATTGAAGATATATATAATCCAATTCCAGGTAGTGATGGCAATTATTATTTTGGTAGTCATTATCGAACAAAACCTTTTACCATTACAATTGCCTATGATTCAGTAACAGAAGAGCAATTCCGTCATATAAGACGTTTATTTAGTACAAAACAAGTTTGTTCATTAATTTTTGATGAACGACCTTACAAAGTTTATGCAGCTAAACTTGCTCAACCAATTCAACTTGAATATATATGTTTTGACGAACCACTTAAATTTATAGGACTTCCACGCGATGGCGTAAGAGTTAATCGTGGAGCAGATGGTACTGGTTGGGAAAGGGAACAAGTTGAACCCTATATTAATTCTGGTAAGAAACAACGTATATATAAGGGTGAAGGCACAATTGAGTTAATTTGTACTTATCCGTTCGCGCACGAACAATTTAAGGTTTTAGACCAATATGGTTCATATGAAACAATTTACAACCATTTTGGTGAAAAATTTGAATATGACCATATATTTGATAATCCTAAACAAGATTCAATTGAAGTTTTCTTCAAAGGAAAGAATCGAATTACGGAGTATACGAATATAAATGAATGGGCTGCATCAAGCGGAATCTTGTCTTATCAAGAATATAATAAGTGGCATATAGATTCTACTTTAACAGAGAATACAGCCATTTATTTTAAAACTAACGATGTGCAAATTGATGAAGATAAAACATATTATGTTTTAGAAAATGGGGTATATTCTAAAATAGTTGAGCCAGTTGTGGAGAATATTGAAAACTATTATGAAAAAGAGCAACTTACAATCCCAGATGGCTATAATGCATATATTCCAGTATACAATCCAGGGGATAGAGAAGCACCATTCTTTTTATACTTACCTTATACACAACCAGATAGTGTAGATTTAAAAGGTAGTTTAACTGAATGTCAACCTCATAAAAAAGACGTCAATAATATAGTAATTAATGCTTTAAATAACGTAACAGTAATTCAACCTTTCGAGGCAAAAAGCTCTTATAAAGAAGAGAATGGAGTAATTTTTAATACTCGTAATCATTTAATTGAGGGAGTATTATTTGACCCAGCAGTAAATGCTTGGACAACAACTGGAAATTTATACAATGAAAATATATTAGCGGGCGATTTTCCTAAAATTAAATGTCAGGATTGGAGTTTGGACTGGCGCCATTACTCACAAGCAATTTTCTTAAATTGCGCGACCGCGGGAGATGCAAGGATTTTTTATAATTATATCTATTATTAAGGAGGAAAAGGAGGATGAGTGAGATACTCAAAAAACCATATGAAATTTCCATATGGGAAGACCGTTTAATTGTTGATGGTGAAGATTCTTACTATCAAGAAATAAAGGTCGCTGTAATTGGCTCTGATACAATGGAAGCGCCAAATAGAGTATATTCACCAGTATTAACTGAAAACGTAAATGGTGAAGTTACCCTGACCTTTTCATTATCTTATAGATATTATGATGAAATGGTCGGGGATTTTGTCGTTAATCCATTCGCGGCCTATCTTGTAAATGAACGAAAAGTAAAACTTTGGTATGATGAAGAGTGGTATGATCTCGTTATTAAAGAATGTGAAGAAGACAGCGAGTCTGAAATTTTTAATTATACTGCTGTTGATATTTTTGTTCAAGAACTATCAAAAAATGGTTATAACGTTACTTTTAATATAGATTTAAATAACAATCAAGGTACAGCGATTGAATTAGGAAAAGCTACTCTGGCTAATACGGATTGGGAAGTTGATGAAGAAACTTCAGACATATTAAAACAAACTATTGCAGAACCTATTTATGAATGTACTATTTCAGCAGATAAAAACATTAGAGTTTTAAATGTAGATACTTCTGAAGAAATAGAAATTTTTAGTGGGGAAACGATTTATATTTTCTATAGTTATATTACCGGTAAAATAGTTGAAGATATACAATTTCTTAGGGAAGCAGACAGAGATTCTTGGACATATGATAAAGATGATACAATTATAGGTACTAATTATCGTTTTTTAGAAGAAGCATTTTTTGATGAAAATACCATTAGTGTAGACGATGCTATAATAACAGTCGGTGATTTAAATTTATTACATCAAGGTTATAAATTAGTTTATAAGCAAAAAACGACTTACGATCCTGTTTTGGAGCGTACTGTTAATATTTATCAAGCTGAATATAATGGAGATATTCAAGAAATTTATCATTATAAAAGTGGAGAATATAGTAGTTCTAGCATTTTAACAAATTATATTACAAATGCTAGTGTTTTTTCGGCATCTAATAGTTCTGTTAATGGATGGAGCAATGCGAATGAAACTACTGCAAATGATTTTCTAATCTGTGCTCCTACAACATATCCAATTTTAACTGGTGCCTCATTAGTTGATATTACAAAAACAAATACATTAACTAGTTATTTAGAATTAGAAGCACTTCCAATTTCTAATTATAAAAATACTTTTTATAATAGTGGTTTAACAGATAGTTCTAATATTATTAATAATATTGCTGTTGGTGAAGAATATACGTTTAGAATTCGTTACGCATATAGTAATATAAGATTAAAAGATAATGGAGTGTTATCTTTTCCAAAAGTAAATAATACTTTTATTAAAGCGGTGATTGCAGGATATACCTATAAAGAGCAAACTATAGGTAGTGGAAAAGAAACATCAATTGCACAAGTTAAATCAATTGACAAGAATAAAATTTATTTTGATTTTAGCGGTCCTTTTAAAGAAGGAAATACTTATATTACTGGCGGTACTTTAAGAAGTGATAAAAAAACATATGTATTAAATGGAGTAATTCAAACTCCATCAACGCAATCTATTTATATTGACAGCGGAAAAGAATATATTTGGAATACCCAAACAAATACATATGAAGAGAAAACTGCATCGAATTTTAACTCTTATTTATATACAACTGCAAAAGCAAAGCTTCCAATATCTAAAAGTATGTTAACTAACAGTGCGGAGCCAATAGGAATTTTTATTTATTCGACAGCAGATAAACGATGGGTTTATATAGAAGATATACAAATTACAAAAACTTTGTATGATGTTAATAATAATGTTGTTTTTATTGGCAGCGCGCCAGAAGCAAAACTAAATTTAATTGACTATTTTTATTTAAAGCCAGATGCTAATATTAGTAAAGATGAAATTAATATGTATACTTCTATTGATAGTTTAGCATCATATCTAGCAATTTCTAGTGATAAAATTACTCAAGTATACAATGAGAATTGTGAGAAAGTTTTATCAATTAGCGAAGAAAAATCGAATTGTTTTAATATATTGCAAACTATATGTGAAACTTTTGAGTGCTGGTTAAAAATTGAAGTTAAACATGAAAGGAATGGTGCAATTGCTTTAGATAAAAATCATAAACCTATTAAAAGAATTGCTTTTAAAGAATATGTAGGAGTAGATAATTATGCTGGCTTTCGTTATGGAATTAATTTAAATACTATTCAACGTTCTATTGATAGCAATGAATTTGTAACTAAATTAATTGTTGGTCAGCCCTCTAATCAATACGTAGAGTCAGGCTCAATGGATATTGGCCGCGCGAGGTCTAATCCAAGTGGAGAATCCTATATTTTAAATTTTAATTATTATGTTAATCAGGGATTAATTAAGGATAAGGAAAGTTATCTAAAAGATTTAACTCAATTTAATAATGACTTAAAGATTTTAAATAATAAAATTTCAGCAAATACGGCAGAGTTAATTACTTTAGAGAGAATTTTTTCTCAAGTTAATGCAAGTAGAAATGTTTATACTGAGGCTTTTGAAACAGCGCAAGAAGAATATGTAAAAGCATTAGATAGATTTAAATTAATTACTGGTTGTTCTTATAATGATTATATTAAAACACATTCACAAGAAGAAATTAATAAAGATATTACTGCATTAAGTCTAATTGAAGATATATATAGTGCAGCAGTACAAGTAACAAATAATGGTAATCAGTTAACTAATACTAATAAAGAGTATGAAAATATTCGTCTAAAATATAAAGGTGCTGAACCATATAGTTTTACAGTTACTACATCAAAAAATGTAAGTGGAGCAGATACAAATACAACTAAATTAATTTTAAATGACTATTTAACTGGTTTTGAGTGTATATTTGTTGGAGATTCTACACAAGAAGAGTGGAAAGCAAAAGTTAATCAAAAGGTCTTTACTTCTAGCGGTACTCCTTATAAATTTTTAAGAATTACTAAAATACCGCAATATTACCAGTTACAATATATTTGGAATAATCAAACAATTACTACTAGCGATGTTACTAATCTAGTTTTTGACATTTATGACAGTGATAATGATACTGGTATGATACGGCGCTTTAGATTAATTCCTGAAGCAACATACGCTACTCAATATGCAGGTTATCAGCAAAGAATTGATGAATTAATCGAACAGAAAAAAGTTTTAGAAAAAGACTTTTATACAAAATATAGTCGTTTTATTCAAGAAGGAACTTGGGAATCTAACGATTATATAGATGCTGAATTATATTATCTTGATGCTTTACAAGTAAGTAACACCAGCGCGCAGCCTAAAGTCAGTTATCAAATTAATGTAGCTGAAGTCAGTGAGATTGAAGGACTTGAAAATTATAATTTTAGAGTTGGCGATAAAACCTATATAGAAGATACAGAATTCTTTGGTTGGGAATTATATGATAAAAATGATATTAAAACGCGAACACCTATTAAAGAAACAGTTGTTGTTTCTGAGATAGAATGGCATTTAGATGAACCCGAATCAAACTTAATTACTGTTCAAAATTATAAAACTCAGTTTGAAGATTTATTTCAACGTATAAGTGCCACGGTTCAATCAGTACAGTATAACATACCAAATTATACACGTGCTTCTAGTATATTAGATGCAAATGGACGTATTAATGCTACTTTACTTATAAACTCCCTTAATGGAATTTCTGCAGATACGTATGAGCTGGTTTCAAATGGAATTGTCAAAGCTACAGATGAAGGTTTAATAATTCGAGATTTGACAAATTCTGGAAATTTACTTATAATAAAAGGGAGAGGAATAGAAAGGAGTGAGGATGGTGGCCAGACTTGGCAGAATTTAATTTCAGCCAAGGGAGTCAATACAGAAACACTTACTTCTGGTTCTGTAGATACACAAAAGATTACAATTCTTGATGGCGATAACCCGAGTTTTCGTTGGGATACTACAGGCTTAAGTGCTTACGGTTTTAATGAAGATGGAACTTATAATCCCGCTACTTTTGTTCGTTTTGATAAATATGGTATTTATGGCATACAAAATAGTCCAAATTATGTAGTTAGTTCATTAAATGACGTTAAAAATAATGCTGATTTTGGATTAACTTGGGATGGTTTCTTTATTAAAAATAAATATAGAAAAGGTTATATTTCAATAAGTTCTACTGATGATATACAAGTTGTTGCTAATAATTCTGAAGATATACCGGTTGAAAGAATTAAAATTGGTTTAATTGAACAGACTAATGATGATGAAAGGTATGGAATTAGAATTAGTAACGATGAAGGTGAACCCGTATTTGAGACCGATGATAATGGTGATATTTCAATGACTGGTATAATTCACGCTACTGGTGGAGAATTTGCAGGACGTATTACCGCCGCGGAAGGTCAAATTGGTGGTTTTGAAATAGGCGAAAAAGAATTATATCATGGCGAATTTGGAACAGACCAATCAATTTATTTATCTACTGGTCATGTTAGTCAAAAAGCAATAGCAGATTATGCAGGAACTAATATTTGGACGATTGCTGTTGGAAATGATTTTGGAGTTACTGATTCTGGTACACTTTATGCACGTGGTGCGAATATAAGTGGTACTATTAATGCTATTGACGGTCATTTTAGTGGTTCTATTGATGCTATAGGTGGAACTTTTAAAGATATAATTTATGTCGGAAATCCAACTGGTAAAAATATTCAAATTGATGCACGATATAAAGATCCAATTATTGCTTCTTCAGATTATATTGATAATACAAGTGCTGGTTGGATGATTAATGGCTATGGTGATGCAATTTTTAATAATATAAGTGTGCGTGGAGCCATTAAGACTGCAGTGTTTGAATATAGTGAAATTCAAGCAGTTGGTGGTGCTTTCTTATTTAGACCGAGTAGTACCATTAAAGATGCTTGGATTGCTACTGAAAAAGACGTGATAAGAGAGCTTGCGCCGGAAAGTGAAGACATTACTACCAATGATTTAATTTTAGTAACTGAAAAAATGCTACTTTTTAATCAAAATGAATGGGTTAAAGTAAGTAATATTAATGATGAAGAAAGAATTGACGATAATTTAAGTGATGGTGGTTTAACTCACGTTTATAGAATTAAGAACAATCCTAAAAAAGATAAAATTATAGTATTAGATGGTGCCGCTGCGGATTTTGCTTCTGGAATGTCAGAAGAAAGAACTCCAATTATTATTAATACTGAAGATAATATTGATACTACAAGAATTAATTTAGAAGACCTAACAGATTTTTATGAAAGTAGTGAAGATAGTTATTGGGAAGGTATATATAGTATAACACTTTTAGATACAACATTAGTTAATAATCATACTTATTATTTTGAATATGATTATCGTCCTTTAGTAAAAGAAACTAAAGAAGCTATTGTTAAAAAACATATAACAGATGAAGAGACTCGAGAGCCCATTGTTATAGAAAATGCAATAATATATATGGGTAATTTAGCGATTTTAGATTCAGATTATGAAAATACTGGAGAAAAATATCTTGTCGCCACTCCTGTTGGTGGTGAGACAACAAAAGTTTATTTTCGCAATGAAGAGTCTTCTTGTTGGTTTAAAATTTATGAAACCGAAATGGTAAATACGCGTACAAATCTTGCTAATTTAATTGGCGGCTCGCTTATAAGTTTTGGTTATCATAATAATGCTTATAATAGTTTTACTCCAATTGAAGGAAGCAATCCTCATTTATTGCATTTGTATGAATTAATTAATGGGGAATATGTAATAACCGAAGACACAGAGACTGTGAGTGGAAAAACTTATTATAAAGCACAATATAATGGTGGTTCTCATAATTATGGAATTGGAATTAATAGTTCTGATAATTATGTAAACTTACCTGAGCGCGCGATTTCATTGTTTGAGACAGTTATTCATCCAACTGATTCGGTTAAAGTTACTTATGATTACAAAGGTATCTTAGGAACTTTACCAGATTTAGGAGATACAGCTGTAGATAGAAATATTTATTCTATAAATATGGCAGGGACGCAAGGCATCTTTACGAATAATATGTATATAGGTGATAATAATCAGTATATTGCTTTTTATACAGATGAAAATGGTGATAAGCAACTGAGAATTAAAGCCAAAAGAGTTATGTATGAAATAACCGATGACCAGGGACAAGGTACGGGTGAGTATAAAGATGTAAGTGAAATTACTGAAGGCGCGGATGGAGAAGATGCAATTAATGTTGTAATTGAATCTAGTGCTGGAAATCTTTTTTATAGGCAAGATATAAGTTCTACTTTAACTTGTACGGTTTATAGTGGAACTAAAGATATAACAAATCAAGTAACACGTTTTACTTGGACTAAAAAGAATGCTGATGGAATAATAGATTCTTCGTGGAGTCGACCATTAGCGGGTAGGTCAATTACTTTAACTGAAGCAGATGTAGATTCAAAAGCAATCTTTATTTGTGAAGTAGAATTTTAGGAGGAAAAGGAATGAGTACAATAAGTTATGGCTCTATAACTATTGTTGATATCACGGATGTAGGGGAGTTTAGTGTATATCCAAAATGTAATTTACCAACTACAATCATTTATTCAACAGATCCAGTAAGTTACACTCCAAACTGGCAGTCAAGCAATTTAGTTATTACTCCTGTAGCATATTATGCTGGACAATCTGTTAGTTCTCATATTACATGGTCTTGGACACGTCAAAACGGTTCTGCTTCTACGGCTGTAGATATCAGTTCTAGTAATGGAGAATATGTAAGTGATGGAAGTACGCCTATTAACGGTAATGTATATGCCGCGGGTGCGCTAGTCGTAGATCAAAATCAATTTACAAGTAGTACAAATTATTCACAAATTACATATATAATTACTGCAACTTATGACGATCCGAATGTTGGTAGAGCATTAGTTGCAGAAGGACAAATTACTTTTAGTAAAGTAGAACAAGGTGCTTCTGCGAAAACAGCAAAAATCACTGGGGAAAATATTTTTAAATATAATACTAATGGGGCCTTGACTCCACCTGGAGCAACGATTACATTAACTGGAGAAGTATCTAATTGTACAATTAGTGGTTGGCAGTATAAGAACGCTAGTGGTAATTTCGTTACATATCCAGGTAGTACTACCAACTCTACATTAACTGTAAATCCTACCGATGCAGTTTTCTTTAATGATAAAGCTACCATTAAGTTAATTACTAATGATAATAGTATTTATGATATTTTTAGTATTTATAAGTTATATGATGGCGCGGCTGGTACTTCAACAATTAATGCAGTATTAAGCAATGAAGACCAAATGATTGCAGCAAGATCAGATGGTACTCCTGTGTCATATGCTGGTGCAGTTTCAACAATTAGAGTATTAATGGGTGGTAATGATATTACTAAAGATGCTACAATTACCATTAGTGCAGATACTGGTATTGGTTATACAGCTTCTAAATCTAATAATAATTATGTTAGTAATGATACTGTTACAGTTACTTCTATGAGTAATAGTATTTCAGCGGGTAATATTTTATTTGAATGTGAAGGCTATGCACAAAGAAATGATTTAAATGCTAATTCTTATGTTGCTAATAAATATTATACTAAAAGTGGTACTAATTATGTGATTGCTACGGGTGCATATGATGGTACAATAACATATTATGAACATTATAATTTATCTAAGACTTTCTCTTTAATTAAAGTACAAGCTGGCGCAGATGCGCAGACATTTGAAATTTATAATTTACATTTAGATACTTTAAGTATTAATAGAGATATAGGCGGAAATTACACGCCCACTGCTTATACTGCAACTGCAACAGTTACTACAGTTAGTCCGGCTTCAACATCAACAGCAGATTTTAGAGGTAAGTATAGAATAACCGAAAGCTATGCAACTGGTGATGATGTAATAGTATACCCCGCAACTACCGCCGCAGCGCTGAGTGTAACAAAAAGTCCTACTACTAATACTGTAACAAAAATTTTAGTAGAATTACTAAATGCGGGTGGTAGTGAAGTTTTAGATAAGCAAACTATCATTATAACTTCTGATGGACAAACTGGTCAACAGGGTCCACAAGGTAATGCCGGTAAAGATGCGATTAGTGTTTTACTTGGCAATGAAGCTGAAGTTATACCTTGTAATAGTAAAAATAAAATAGGGTCACAAGTAGTAATAAATATTCCTTTTGCTACTTATAAAGGTACTTCAAGAATTGCTTCTACTTCAGTTACTGCTGACAATATTATTACAGGAGCAACAATTGCAACTGGAAAATCTTCTGCTTCATCGGATGGTTATGTAAGATATACAATTCCAGCAAATACAACAATTCCCGTAAGTGGAACCGCGCAAATTCAAATTACTGTGGAAGGGGTTGTATATAATAAATTATTTAGTTTCACTCGTAGTTCTGATGCTGCGAATGCAGTAGTTATGCAGTTATATTCACCAGATGGTGGATTAATTGAGAATGGTACTGGTTCAGTAACTGTACAAGGAACGTTACGAGATGGTACAGATGATGTAGTAAGTCAAGCAACATGGAGCTGGGCAAAATACGGAGGCGCGCATGCTGATGCAGAAGGCTATGGTGACATAGACGGAAATAATCCTGAAGGAGAAGATCCTGAAGCAACTGCATCGGGCGCCACATTAACAGTATACCCTAGTGCGGTAGATGGCTATGCTTCTTTTAGAGCTAAAGCCGTTTATGATAGTGAGACTTATGTTGCATATATTGCCATTCAAGATAAAAATGATCCGATTCAAGTAAGTGTTCATTCAACAATTGGAACTCAGATTGTAAATGGACAGGGTGCGGGCGCGATATATGTAAGAGTTACACGTAACGGAGAGGAAATAGATACGATCGGTGATGCAAAGGTATCTGCTGGAACGGCTTCTCATACAACTATTAGTAATCCTTCTGCGGGAGAAAGTTATTTTGAATTAAATTCAACTAATAGAACTGCTGTTTGGTGGAGATACACAAATGGAAGTTGGACTCAACCTAGCTTACAAGCAACATATGAATGGTCTTTCAGAGATAAAGATAACGCTCAAATTACTAGCAGTACAACTAGTTTACCTTTAGATGGAAATGGTAAGAAATATGGTAAGGCAATTTATGTAGATGCAGATACAGTTGCTAATAAAATTACAGCAGACGTAAAGGTTACAGTTTAAGGAGGTAATGTTATGAGTCAAGTTTCATATGGAACAATAACAATTACCGATACAAATGATATAGAACGAATTTATATGGAGTATGCGCAATCGACATCTAACTCGGTTGCGCCTACTTCTTCTGAATGGAGCGAAAGTATTCCAACTTGGAAGCAAGGATATTATATATGGCAAAGAACAGTTACTAAAATGCAAGGTGTGCCTTTAACTAATGATAGTTATGGAGATCCGGTATGTTTAACTGGTTCAACGGGTAGCCAAGGCCCACAAGGTACTCAAGGCCTGCAGGGTAATACGGGTGTTGGGGTCAGTTCAATTACTACTACTTATTGTAATTATGGAACTGGAACTCCGGCCGCCACATATAGTGGGTGGCAGACAACTGTACCAGTATATGATAGTTCTAAGCCAAATTATTGGGTCAAAACGGTTGTGAATTATAATGATGGTACTTCAGGTACACCCGTAATTTATAAAGATAATGGAATTACAAGTGCGACAAGTACTGCGGCCGCGGCAAATACTACCGCAAACCAAGCGAACCAGACCGCGGGACAAGCCAATCAGACGGCAAATCAAGCTAATGAAACAGCAACTCAAGCTGCGACAGATGCAGCAAATGCTTTAAGAAGAACTGAAGCCAAATATGGGACTTCTAGTACTGGTGCATCTACCAAAGCTAAGGTTGCCACTTGTACAGATTTTACGCTCTTTAACGGAGCAGAAGTTTTTATTAAGTTTACAAATAAAAATTCGATAGCAGCGCCTACTTTAAACGTTAACAGTACTGGTGCAAAACTTATAAAAGATTCTAGCGGAGATAATTTAGTAGAGCAATTTTATTGGGGAGACGGGTCATTAGTACACTTTGTTTATGATAGTCAATATTGGCGTATTTTAGACATAGTTACTGTAGATAAATATAATACATTAGTTTCAGATATTAATGGATTGACACAAACAGTAGGGCAGAAAGCCAATCAAACCGATTTAGCTAATTTAACTGCTCGAGTTAGCACAAATGAAACTCACATTAGTCAAAATTCAACAGATATTGCATTAAAAGCTAATTCTTCTGATGTTTATACTAAAACAGAATCAGATGGACTGATTAGTACAGAAGTTACAAATCGCAATGCGGCGATAGTAGCAAAAGCAAATGAAATTACACAAACAGTAAGTGAAACGTATGCAACTCAAACTGCTTTAAATGGAGTTGAGTCAAGGGTTAGTACAAATGAAAGTAGTATTAGTCAAAATGCAAGTGATATTGCATTAAAAGTGTCTTCAACAGATTTTAATGGAAATAATATTATTTCAAAAATTAATTTAAATAGTACGACCGCAACGATTGAAGCAGAAAGAGTTAATATAGCCGGAGCTACAATTTTTACTAGTGGCAGATTATCAGAAACTTCTCTAAATAATGCTTATGATGCAAATGGTTCGGCAAGTGCGGTAAATACTGCTTTAGAAAGCTATAAAACAACTACAAATTCTACTTTATCTAGTTTGCAATCTCAAGTTGATGGCCAAATTGAAGCATGGTATTATAATGTAGATCCAACCACTTCTAATGCACCTGCTTCTTCTTGGGATACCGATGCTTTAAAAGCAAGACATGAAGGAGACTTATATTATAATGTAGTAAATGGTCATAGTTGGCGTTGGATGAAGAGTGGAAGCACTTATTCTTGGCAACAGATTCCTGATAGTGATGCCGCAGCTGCGCTAGCAACAGCACAAGCTGCTGAGACATTAGCAGGAAGTAAAAAACGAATCTTTACTTCACAGCCTACACCACCATATGATATAGGTGATTTATGGGTGAATGGAAGTCAAGTTAAATATTGTTCTACTTCAAAAACTACTGGTGAGAGTTATGCTGCTGCTGATTGGACTTTAACTGCTACAGATGATACGACTGCACAATCTGCTTTGAATATAGCTAACGCGGCCGCGCCTAAAACTAATGCGGTAGCAAAGACTCAACGTATTTATTACCGTTCAAACTCAAGTACTAAACCTACTGGTTATCCAACCGTGTGGGTAACTGAAGAAGGAAATAAATGGAATAATGATACTACAACCACAAGCGGATGGAGTAGAAAAGCAGCCCCTATTTCTAATGGAACTGGAGCAAGTGTCACAAAATACTTATATTTATGGACGGCAACTCAAAAACAAATGGTAGATGGTACAGTTGTAGCCCTTACTGCAAATGATATAGCACTTGATGATTCAAGTACTGTAATAGATGGTGGTAATATTATAACTGGAAGCATTGCTGCAGATAAAATAAGCGTTGAGAATTTATCTGCTATTAATGCGAATATGGGAATAATAACAGCAGGTAAAATTGAAAAGGGATATAATAGTATTAATTTTGATAATACTCCCGCAACTTTGGAATTCAAGAATCAATCTACATGGAATGCGGCGACGCAAGGAATTAAATATGATTCAAATGGATTAGCAATTAAAGGGGCGATTACTGCAACTTCACTTACAATTAATGGTATTGATTATATAGGTCAAGTTCCAGAGATTCAAAATAAAGCCTCCAATTCAGCAGAATATGAAGTAGTAATTAAAGTTAAATCCATAGATTATACAACTCCTGAAGCCACATTAATTGCTATACCGACTAAGTTGGGTGCTTCTACAACAGGTACTTTTATTTGGTATAAAAATGCAATTGGAACGCCTCATGACGGAACGGTTACTACTACGACTACTACAGGTAATACTGATGATACTTTAACAGTTACTGATTTAGATGCTTTATATATAGCAGTACTACAATAGGAGGATATATAAATGGCAAAAGCAAGCGGTTCAATTGACCTTAAAAGTTTAAAAGTAGCGGGTGAGCCGAATAAATATATAACAAAAATTAATGAGAATGGAATTACAATACATGCAGCGAATAATGTAGATTTAAATTATGTACAGATTAATTCCGATGGGTTAGAGATTTTTAAAACGAATGGAGCAAGTACACCAAGTCCTGTTTCAGTTGCAAAATTTGGAACAAATATAAGAGTGGGACAAGAAGATAGCGATTATCTTGAAATACTTCCAACGCAAATTAATATTCGTGGTGGCGATGGAGCGCAGATTGCTTATTTTGGTAGCACTTCTCGTTTTGGTAGAGCAACTGAGTCATATATTGACGTAACTCCAGTTCATGTTGAACTAGTTCGGTCTACAGATGGTACCTTAGAAAATAGAGTGTCTTTAGCATCATTTGGAGAATCAATAAGGGTGGGTCCTATAAATGGAGGACATATTATAATTGATGGAAACGGTATGGAAGTATTTAAAGGGGCAAGTTCTCTTGCTGCTTTTGGCTCTAAAGTAAGAGTAGGAGCGATAGCAGATGATAAAACAAGAGTAGAAATTTCTTCATCGGGCATTAACTTTAAATATAGAGCAGATAGTACATCAACCTATGACCTTGCAGAGATAGGTTATAGAAATGCTTATGGAAATCACTCAATAGACAAATCGCCAACTTTTACTTTTGGTGTAAGAGCGTCAGGAGGTTACGGGAAATATTCTTTTGTTGTAGGGTCATCCAATAAAGCAAGCGAATTGTTGTCAACTGCATTTGGGCTGGGGACAACTGCAAGTGAGCAATGTGCTTTCGCTGAAGGTTGGGGTACAACCGCATTGGGAACAGCATCACACGCAGGTGGATATATGACAACTGCAAGTGGTAGTTACCAAACTGTAATTGGCAAGTATAATGCAACCGATACAAATCAAGCATTTATCATCGGCAATGGCTCATCTTCAACCCCAACCAATGCCTTAACAGTAGATTGGAATGGGAATGTTGTTGCTAACTCGTTCACAGGAGCATTAAATGGTAATGCAACCACTTCTAATGTATCCGTTAGAGCGACATATGCAAGTTACTATAGCAGTGGCACTCTTGGCATCACGGCTTATTCTTCTAACGAAATAAATTTTGTAGGTACGAGTACCGCTAATGGTATTTATATAGGATATAGAAAGTTGGAATCTCCTGCAATATCCAACTATTATTTCTGTAATTCAACAGCAGACTCAAATGGCAGAGGAAATATATATTGCGGTGCAGTAACTTGTACTACATTAAATGCAAGTTCAAATGCTACCTTTAATGCAGTAACTGTTCAAAAAGCAAATATTAATATGCAGAACAATTGTTCTATAAGAACAACTTTGAATGGAACTACAGTTAGTGCAAGTGGTACCGTATATACAATGCTTGGTCTAGATACTAATAATGACTTAATACTTGGTAATAATAATTTTAATGGCGTATATTTATATGCAGTAAGAAAAAATACAACTACTGCAGCGGCAAATATGCTTATCGCTTCAAATCCTGCACATAAGTTATATTTAAGCACTGCTTCATCACAAAGATATAAAAAAGATATTACTTTACTTCAATCTCAAGAATTGCAAGCTCAAAAATTATATGATTTACCAGTTCGTCAGTTTAAATACAAGGAAAATTATCTACCTTCAGAAGATAAAAGATTCAATATGGATGTTCCCGGTTTTATCGCTGAAGAAGTATATAATTATTATCCAATTGCAGCAGAATTAAACGAAAATAATAAACCTGAAGATTGGAATATACGTTATATGGTACCTCCAATGCTTGCATTAATTCAAGAGCAACATAAAGAAATTGAACAACTCAAATCTGAAATCCAAGAAATCAAATCCAAATTAAACTAAAATAAAAGACCACAGGTCCCTCAATCCTGTGGTCTTTCTTCATATATAAAACAAAAGGCTCCGTTCTCTCTAACCTCTTGTCTTACTCGATAGACTTGCCCTCTCTTAATCTACCGAGCGCAGATAGGTTTAATTGTGTCTGCATACACAACTTATAACACCAATGCAGTAGTGTTCGACGTCGTTTTTCCCTATCTCTAATTTTAGTATAAATGAATTTCAGAAAATTGTCAAATTTTTAACAAATAAAATTAAAATAAAAGACCGCACTTATTCGTGCGGCCGCGCCTAAGATAACTGCGTCTGAGGTATAGATTGTCGATAGGATAAGTCAGATGGAGCGATATACATTTCATAAGAATCATCTTCAAATGTAACTCCATATGTCTCAACCATATATCCCGTTTCTTCATCTAAGGTAAATAGTACATCTGTAACAATACCTGGGCGCATATTTTTATAGTATACTTCATCTAATATGTCATAAGTTGAATAGAATATCATTTCTTAAACCTTCTTAAAATTCGTTCTAAATAGTATTTATCATCAATTAGGTTATAGGCTATGATGCTTAAACCAAAACCTATACACACAGCGATGAAAAAATCAATAAAAGTTTCGGTTTGTGCGTTCATTTTATCTCCTTTTTATACGTTGAACTTTGCGTTTAAATTTCTCTTTCTTTTTAGGAATCTCCCATGGGTAATTCCAATAGTAAAGAACTTCTTGTAATCTTGTTGCATATTCTTCTAAAGTTGTTCCACCTATTATAATTGCAGGATTATTAGTGGTAGTTATTGTGCTTTCTATATCAATTGTTTCATTACCGCAAAATACGCTCATGAGTACACCTCTTTGGATTTATGTTTACGGCGGCTGCGCGTAAATTTATTTGAAAACTGACTCCCACGTACATTCAGCCGCAGATTTGTCATCTCTTATACGGACTAATTTTGGATGACGCAAGCCATGTGTATCCATAATTTCCATTGCAGTTACTTCAACAACTTTACCAACATAATCTTTCCAATTCTGTTTCATTTCATCAGTAATACCGCTAAGATTTCCAATTTCTGTAATACCTCTGCCCTTATATAGACCTAGCTTCCAAGAACCAGCCCAACCATTAAACCAATTTTTTGTTACTGGTACCACTGGCGCGCCATCAACATAAGACATATATGTTTCGTTCTTAGCGAAATCAGTTACTTGAATTTTTTCATTCGTAAGTTCATTGAACCAGTAAGGCCAAGTCTCAATTTCTTTTCCCGTATAGATTTTAGAAGGTGCGTTTGCTCCACACATTACACAATCAATTGTATCTTGTAATTCTTTCTTTACCTTGAGGCAATCTTTAGAAGGTCTTTTACCTGGCTGATACGGCGCGCCCGCCCTAGTAATTACAATACCTTCTCCACCTTCACCAAGTATTTCTTGTAACTTATTCCAAAGTTCTTTACCACTGAAATACTGCGCCCATTCATGATAACCTTCTCCATATGTGCCTTCATAAGATTTTAAAAGATTGAATCGTTCGGCCGCGGGCATCTGAATTATTGACTTGCCCTCATCTGCAAGTATGTCAAATACATAATAGTGAAGCTTATCTTCTTCTTTCTCTTGACGCTTAATTGCTTTTTCGGGGAGACAATTCATAAATGAAGTTGTTGTTTTTGCCTGCTCATCACGAGGCAGATAAATTTCTCCTAAAAGGCAAGTTCCCTTGGGTAAACTCTCAAAGAAAGGATGTAGGTGGGGTACAAGTTCATACTTATCAAGATATTCACCGCTTACACTTTTACTGCGCCCGCGCAGAAATCTATTGCCGTCCTCATCGCAGATAAAAGCATAAAATGCTCCGTCCCTTTTCCTTGCGCCGAGCCAATCTCCACTGAAGATACGACTTGTAGTTGTATCTTTGATTTTTTCAAGTGACCAACTTTTAGGCGGTGCATAGTATTTCATTATATCTAAATTGTAGAAATCAATTCCATCAATATAGCCTCTCATATATTTAGTTTCCTCCAAAAATAATTTATTTCATTATCTAATCTATCTACTTTCATTTCTAATTCATTCATACGGGTAGCTAATTTTACAAGAGCGCAATATAAAATTATAATGAAGATTAAGGCAAAAGCAACTATAAGTTTTAATATGTCTAATTCCATTTACTCCTCCATTTCATATCCCCAGTCTTCACTCAAAATATATTTCATAAAATTTTCGCTATTGCTTTTCAAATATTCCAACCCATCATTATTATCAACCGCATAATCATATGAGTATGCCCACCAATTTGCATCGGCATGGTTTGAGGATGGATTACTTTCTACGAATCTTCGCCTAATTACAAGCGTCCGCGCATTGAAATCTTCTACTAAACGCTTTATATCTTCAGCTTCGCGCGCATGGACAAATACGACTCTCTGTCCATTAACATCATGAGGTAAGACATGGTTTTGAATCTGATATTTTACGTACTCATATGATGCATCTTTATATGAGTCAATTAAGTCTTTGAGGTCGCTTAAGAATTTACGGTCGCGTGGTTCCTTCTGAGACTCATCCCAATCAATTAATCTTGCCATTGCTTTAGCTGCATCAACCATTGAAAACTCATATACATCTGCGCCCTTATATTCCGAACACATTTTAACAAAAGTAGACTTTCCGCTTTCTGCATGACCATTAATTACAATTACTTTCATTCATTTCTCCTTTCTTATATACTGTGAACACGTATTGCTTGCATTACAAGGTGGCATTAATTTATCATTTACTTCAATTAGTGGACAATTCTTAGAAATAATGAAGTCTGGAGTTACCCATCTTGGTATAACTTTACATTTTAATTGATAAAAGCATTCCATACATCTTCTTGGTTTTTCTATATTAGGTATATATACTCCCATCTTAATCTCCTTTCTTTGGTTCATAATATTTATCAAGTATATCTTGCCAAATTGCATTTGCTTCTGGCTGCATCTCATTGAAACCCTCTATATGGTCGATGATGGCACGTATAGGAGTTGCAGTAAGTGGCACTTTATTTTCACTCACCCATTTGATTTGTTTTCTACGTTTCCAATTTTTAATTTTAAAGGGTATATACTTCCAAAGAGACATATCTAAATAGATTGTGCAGATTTTGTTCTGATTAAATAAGTCAGATATAATCGCTGCGCCATGGAAGTATACGCGCTGAGCGCAATCGTTTGGGTCAAACCATTTGAGATAGATTTGATTATCCGTATAGGTTGCTTCTGTCATTACGTTTGCGCAAACATCACCCATTATTCTATCATATAAATTGAAGTCGCCAAGTTTTGATTCCATTTTTATTTCTCCTTTTTTATTTTCTCTTTATATTATACGATAAATTTTAGATTTTGTCAAATTTACAGAGAGAATTTGACTTTTAAAGAAAATTAGATTATAATTCGCGTACGTGCGCGCCCGCGCGTATTATCTAAAGGAAGGAAAAATGTTGATGTTTTCGCGCGCGGTCGCTAACGTTTGCGCATTGGCTCTGTTGTGCCCTAAACATTAGAGGCACGGCCGCGGAACATCAACGTTCAAAATATAAATTTGCAATTTTTTAAAAATTAAGCTATAATATATATAGAATTAGAAAGGAGATTTTTTGAAATGGAAAGAGTTGTAAGTTTGATTTTACTCACATTAGAACGTTTAAGCGTTTTAAAAGAATATGAATTAGATTTTCTTACAGAAGATGAAGCGCTTGAACGCTTGAAAGAAATTACTAAAGTTATGAATAGAATGGGAGTGGGACTGAATGAGTAAACTTTTAATTATATGTTTTCTTTTATATGTATTTTGTGCGGTGGGAGGAGAATAAAATGGAAATAATTCAGCTGGCGGCGACATATATAGGCTATTGTATTATATATTTAGTAATATGTGCAATTGGAAGTTGTATAGTTAATCATACTACTGATATATCAGATGATGAATTTTTTATATGGGTATCAGTAATACAGTTCATGATTGCTTGCGCATATATTGGTTATAAAGTTGTATATTGTGGATAGGGAGAATGATATGTTACCAGAGAATGATTTTGTTGATAGAAAAGTAAATAAAAAGTTGGAAGAAGCCTATGAACATATAAAGCCCTATATGAAAGAAGACCAGCTACTTAAAGAGTTATGCTCACAATGTGAAAAATATAGCGGACAAGACCATAATTATGAAGAATGTCGAAATAAGATATGTTTTGATATGTATCTTGCAACGACTTATCTGCTTTGGGCAACAGCTTGGGAAGATTAAAGGAGAACGAGGTGGAAAGAGAAAAGATAGTAGAAATACTTAAATTATATTTTAGCAGTGTATATTGTGATACTTGCAACGGTGAATTAGAAGCTGATAAGTGTGATTATTGTCACAGAAAAAATATGAACTGGGCAATTAGTGACGGATGTGCGGAAGAGATTGCAAGCAAGATATTAGGAGAATGATATGGGAGACAAGTTTTATAAATATGCCTTTTATGTTTTAGGGGCATTGGCAATCTTGAAATTTATAATCGGATAAAAAGGAGAATGATATGGAAAGAAACATATGGAATGACCTTATAAGATGGGCGAATTGGAGTAAGACATTTGAGAACAGATTATTGGCTATGTTCTTTGGAACAAAGATAGGAGAATAATATGAGAGTAAAAGAAGCAATAGAAACACTTGATAGATTTTGTGCAAGTCAAGACCATTGGTGTGGTAATTGTCCAATAACAAAAAATGCAGACCAATCTTGGTTTGATTGGGGATGTCCTATTGCTCAAGTCATAGATGACACAACAATTCGAGAAGCGATTGCAGAAATGGAGGACTGACTAATGATAGCAATACCTAATATAAATAAGCCATATACTTGTTGGAAATGCTTCAATATTGATTGTAACCATTGGGGAGAAAGTGGCTATAATAATTCAGACTATTGCCCGCTAATTGAAATCGATGAAAGCGAGATGGAATATCTTTATAAGGAGTTTGGACTTGAGAAAGATGAGAATCTCACGGAGAGAGCACAGGAATTAAAGAGAGCTATACTGATGGGTTATTTATATGCCAAAAAAGATATTGTAAAGTGTAAAGAATGTATACATAGGATTGAGGACCCAGATTTTCAAAGTGGGCATTTCTGTTTAAAAAGACGAGAAAATGGCGGGTTATTTTGTGAAGATAACGACTCTTGTTCATACGGAGAAAGGAAAACTGATGAGAAGCATAGATAAGAGACTCACAGAAGAAAGTAAGTTCTCACGACATTTTGCTACTTGGGCAAATAATCATAAAGGTTGGAGCAAAACAAAGAAAAGAAATAGGCGACTAGCGAGACGGAAGATACGAAGAGGCGAATGGGAAGGGAGAAGCGATGAAAACTAAATTTGATATAGGTGAAGCAGTTTATTTAAAGGTGAAAGTTAATAGGATAGTCATTGATAAGAATGAGACGCGATACTTTGTTAATGCCAACGCTCCATATACGCTTGATGGTTTGATGGTCGAAGAGGATATATTAGATAAACTTGAAAGGAGAACCGATGAGTGAGATAAAGATAGGTAAATGGATACCCCGTGATTGGACAGATATAGAATGTCCCGAAAGATTAAGACGTTATAAATGTTCAATATGTGGAAAAGGACCTGTAACGATAGTAACAGATGGTGAACTTGTAGGTGGTTATGGAGCAGAAGCAATAGGCGCAAGATGGGAATTTAAAACTGAAATCTTTTTTTCAGATTATTGCCCATACTGTGGAGCAAAAATGGAAGGGAAAGCTAATGAGCATAATAATAAAAGGGATTGATTTGCCGAATAGTGGTCAAATTGAGCTAATTATAAAACCACACGGGAAAGTATTTAGTAAGACGAAAGGAATATCAGCCGAAGCGATTCAAATCCCAAAGAAACACGGAAGATTAAAAGACTTTGATGCAGATGGAGTCCATCCAATTATTGTAGATGGTGAATATATGGTAAGAGTAGATGATTTAGACGAATTACCTACGATATTAGAAGCGGAGTGGTTCGAGGAATGAGTATAATACTAAACGGGATTAATTTACCAAAGGATGAAACAATAGTAATTCATTATGCTAATAGATACGGAGAAATGGAGACGATATACGTGGATGAAAGTGATATTATTCAAATTCCCAAAGAGCATGGGAAAATTGGAGACTTAGATGCTTTAGCGGCAGAAATTAGAGAAAAAGATATTTGGGGAGGTCTTAACTACAAACGATATATAGACGATGCTCCTACGATACTTGAAGCGGAGGAAGAGTGATGAGCTTTATAATAAAAGGAATGGATTTGCCGAAAGATGAGGTAATAACATTTTACTATTTAAATGAACAAGGTGAAATGGTATTTAAAATTATTGATAAAAGTGACGCTATCCAAATTCCCAAGGAACATGGCAGGATTGGAGATTTTGACTTTTTAAAAGATATGATAAGAGATTCAGTTCCTGCATACGGGATAGGAGTCAAAATTCCGACATATGGTGATATGGATATAATGGATAAAATTGAGTTCATGCCTACGATATTAGAAGCGGAGGAATAAAATGGCAAAGTTAAAAGTAGAAACAAATAGAGATACAGAATTAATAAAGTTTGAAGCCTTACAAGTTGGTGAAGTATTTATAGCAACAATGGGGGAGACTTGCATGAAAATATCTGGTACATTTGCTGATGCTGTATGCTTGGATAACGGGTGCTGGATGAGTGTTGACGATGATACTCTTGTTACTTATGTGAAGAAAGCAGAACTAAAGTTGACGATATAAAGGTGGATATATGAAATATAATCTGGGAGACAAATTCATAGTAGAAATAGATAATATCTTATTCGATGAAGATGGGAATGAATTATATATGTTAAAAGGTATATATAATACTGTTTTTGATGAAATGGAATTAGACGATTTAGAGGTGTTAGAATGAAAGAAAATAAAACAAGTACAACTGTAAGTGGTGGAATTGGATTCTGCGGATTATTAACAATCGTATTTATTGTATTAAAACTACTTGGAAAAATTACTTGGTCTTGGGTTTGGGTGCTCGCGCCAATATGGATTGAGCTAATTATAACAATTATTATTCTTATTATAATGGCAATTGTAGTATTAGTACTAAAAAGGAGAGATAAATGACGGATTCAGAGCGCGCGATTGTAATGGCATATACTGGTATTTGTATGCTGACGGGTGATAAGTTAGGTATTTATTATAAGTATATAGAAGAACTAATGGGACGTCCAATTTGGACGCATGAGTTTGCTATAAAAGAAATACAAGAAGAAATTAAAGAAAGGAGTAAGAGCGATTTTATTGCTTTGTGTAGATAAATGACAAATTTAGAAATTAATTTAAAGAAAGTAAAAGCGTCTGATATTCCTAGCGGAGCAGTTTTTTGTGTACAGGATATAGACGATGTATATTTAAAATTAGATGACTTTGCTGTTAAACTACGACTTCCATATGACGATGAGTTTTATCCAAACGCTGTATCTTTAAAAAGCGGTGAGTTATGTTTTATTACAAATGAGGCTAAAATAATTGAGATTAAATCTGCAAAGTTAGAAATTGAAACTTGACAAATTCTCAAATTTATGCTATAATTTATTTAGTAAATAAATTGAAAGGAAAAATTGAAATGGAACTTGAATATCAATTACAAATGAATATACCTGAATTGAGTAAAACTGGTCATGCATATCTTGATGAACTTGAAAGAGACCCATACCCCTATTCTGAAACTAATCCTGACGATGAGCGTCAGGCGCACTGGGCAGAACAGAAAAGAATTTATGGTTTTGATGATAGTGAAACCTGGGATTTGAATTCTACTTTCTATGCTTGGTTATATGAACGTTTACGTATGTACGTTGATATAGGCGGTGAAATTGTAGATTTAGATTTTCATAAATTTGAGTGGCATGAGCGCGAATATACTCAACTTGAACTTATTAATGAAATACTTGATAGAATTAGATTCTATTTCAGCGAAGAGTATAATGATTTTGATATAGAAGATATAACTTATATTCGTGAAGTAGGAGAAATTTGGGCATTAATTTTGCCCGCAATGTGGTGGTAGAAATGACATGGGAAGAATTTAAAAGAGAAAAACATTTTCAATATGGTACAGGATATGAAATAACAAATATTGAATGTCCAAAATGTGGAGCAAAGATTTATAAAGATACGATGAAGGTTCTTACAAGTTATCCTCCACAAAATAGATATGTGTGTTTGGAATGCTTTTGGGAGGGAATGGCCTAATGATTACAAGAGAAGACAAAAACTTTATAGACTCAATGCTTCATGGGCTAGCCTTTAAAATATATTCAATTGGCGACATCAATATGCTTGAGGGTAAAGCAAATGAGGCATTAGTTAGAGAATATGAGCTATATCTGGGTGAGAAAGCGCAGGAAATTTTCGGTTTATATAGAGATGCAAACTATATAGAACGAGTTTTCTTGGGACTTCGCGCGAGTGCGGCGATGGAAGAATATTATAAGATTTTAAAAGAAGAAGAAGAGAAGGAAAGAGATGAATAAGCTTTTTTATTGCGGAGACTGTCATGGATTTATTGATACAACTAAATTAACATCCAAAAGTTTTCCAGAAGGTAAGCACCTCACAAAGAATGATTATGTAGTTGTTTGTGGGGATTTTGGTGCAATTTGGGATGGCGGTGCAGAAGATAAATATATACAAGACTGGTATCAAAAGAAACCTTGGACAACTTTATTTGTCGATGGGAATCATGAAAATTACAATCTGCTTCAGACTTATCCAATTACTGAATGGAACGGCGGCAAGGTACAATTTATAAACGACTCAATAATCCATTTAATGCGCGGCCAGGTTTATACAATTGGAGATAAGACAATCTTTACAATGGGTGGTGCCGCATCACATGACCGCGGTACTGCAACAGGCACTGAAAAACGGGATATTAATAAAATATGGTGGCCGCAAGAAAACATTACCGATGAAGATATGCTTGAAGCTTGGAGAAACTTAGATAGAGTTGGGAATAAAGTAGATTATATTGTAACTCATGAAGTGCCGCAAGATGTACATATGCGCATGGGCTTCTACAATAACGACCCCAACTGTATTAAGTTGCAACAGATAAAAGAAACCGTTTCTTATGATATGTGGTTCGCTGGACATTACCATAGGTTTGATAGGTATAGTAATGTACAGGTTTTATATAACCAGGTTGTTAGATTTAATAAAAAAGGAGAGTTAATAAATGTGTGCCAAGGTTTATATCACGAGTACTAAGTCGACTTTTGATACAGAACGATTTTTAAAAGAATTAGAAAATCAAAGTGGGTCACTTACAATAAATGAAGAAGAGCCAAAAGTTACTTATACAGGTTGGACGTGTCCGAAATGCGGGCGGGTGCTATCTCCTTGGACACCACAGTGCCCTTGTTCATCCTCTAGCTACCCGCCGCGCGAACCTATAAATACAAAAAATACCTTTGGGTTTACTTATAAATGTTGTCAAAATTGCAACAATAATCCCGCAAATAATCCATATGCAACTGGGATATGTAATTGTGCTTTACCATACTTTGAAGAAATTAGTAGTAGTATAGATTTAGGGAAAAGTAACTTTAATTTGACTTTTTAATAAATTTCTTATATAATATAATTAGAAAATAAAGAAAGGAGTTTTAAAATGGCAACAATTAAAGTATGTGATAGGTGTGGTGCGAAAATTAACGAGCCTGTTTCTCGTTGGTCAAAAATTGCATCAGCAGATGATTTAAAAGATTTAGACAAATTATCTGATGCTTTTTTCTTATATTGTGGTTCTACCAGAAGAGAAAAGAAAAAACTTGACTTAGATGATAGTGAAGTATATGATTATGATGAAGAAGGTTATGATTATGACCTTTGCGAAGATTGCCTTGAGTCATTATATAAATGGTTTAACAAGGAGGATTAAATGACTATTTTAGATTATGCAAATAAAGCTTTTAGTTTTCCTTTACCTTTAAATAAAGAAGTGGATGAAATTACAATAACAATTCTTACTGGAGATGAGGTTGCAGACATTTTATATTTAGACGGCTCTTCAGACCATTATGACTCTAATAATGAACGTGCGACTAATTATTATGATGGCTCATACATTCCTTATTCTATAAGGAGAGGAATTGATTACTATAAGGCATGGTTAGAAAGAAAAGATAGCTACGATGGTATGGCAATTGTTGAAGCATTAAGGAGATTAGATGAAAGAGGACATTAAGAAGTATCAGGTTGTCGCCCTCATGCGTGATGCTGAGTGGCAGGTTAGAGATATGAAACAGACGCATTTCTCAAAAGCAGATGTATTAGAAATGTTCGAGGATATAATCAACGAGGTTTGTAAGGAGAAAGATATATGATTAAAGAGTGGATAATCGCGACGGATGCATACGATTCAACTCCATATGAATGTCCTTACTGCGGCGCGCGAGTAGAACTTCAGCGTAATGTTTGTCCGCATTGTAAAGAGATAGTAAAAATTATTCCTTATGAAGTTGATGATTCATATGCAGAATATGAAAGGATTATAGAGCAATTAGTTAAGTTACCTTGAAAGGAGAATGAATGAATTATAACAAAAGTTTTGACTTTTGGAATGAAGAACATGAAGACTGTAATTGCGGAAGTTATGCTTTTAACTTAGATGAATGGTATCATCCAGGTTGTATTTGTGGTAGATATGATGATTGTGATGATGATGTTATTACTTTTTTAGATAGCTGGAGCGATGAAGGGATAAATGATGATGAGTTAGCAAATGAACTAGCCTCATTCTATTTAGATAAAATTGAAAACGACTTTGAGGGTGAGATTAGGATTGTTCATGACTTTGAGTTACCTACATATGTGTGTCCGGGTGAAGAAGTAATTGCCTTTCGTGCAGGCGCATATGCATGGAAAGGATATAATTGTTCTTCTTTTGACTATGACTTTCATTTTAAAGTATTGCGTGATGGTCATTGGTTTGAAAAACGTGGAAGTGAACCAATTCGAGCAACTAATCTTAATGAATGGACTGCTTCAATTTATTATAATAGCGAAACTTTTTTCATAATTCATCGTCTTCAAAATTTGACTTATGTAGAAAAAAGTGATATACTATTTATAGAATAGAGAAGAGGGCGGTTCATTTGACCTCCTTTCTTTGCCGCCCTCTTCTAAAAGAAGAAAGGAGAATTTATACAAAAGGGAGATATAAATAGATGATTTATATTAATGAATATACTGGCGATAAGTATAGAGATGCAGCTGAATGTGAGAAGGCTGAGAAGGTTTATTTAGAAGCTAAGAAGAAGGCTGAAGAAAAGGCTAGACTTGATAAGGCTAAGAGAGAAGCTGAAGCTAAGAAAAAAGCAGCAGAAACTGAGAAGAAAAAGGACGAAGTTAAGATTGCTTATCAGAAGGCTCTTGATGCAACTGATGCAGCAGTAAAGGCTTTAGAGGATTATCTTGAAGTAGTTGATAAGACAGGTTATAGAGTTATTAATCCTTCTAACCATATGGATTTATTGAATCTGCTTTTAGAAATTTAAGAAAGGGAAAGAAATGACTGATAGAGATAAAATATTAATTTTAAAGGTGAGACTTCATAGATTGGAGTCTAGTGCAAAGAACTTGGATTGTCCTGGAGTTGTACGTAAACTTCGGAGACAGATTAGAAATTTAGAAAAGCAAATTTGACTTTTCAATAAAATTCTTATATAATATATATAGAAAAGATAAAGAAAGAGAACTTATATGTATCACTTATAAGTAAAGGATTGTTAATCGCTTTAAGGGGTCGAGGATGTAGTTCGGCCCCGCAACCTCGGTAGCTACCCCAATTGGTAGAGGGGACAGTCTTAGAAACTGTAAAGTCTGAGTTCGAATCTCAGGTTACCGACCACTTAGGCGCATCCCACCAAGCGCTTAGTTAAAGACATAAGTTAAGTATCTCCTTCGTGAGATACTTACATGCGGTTATGGCGGAATAGGCAGACGCAAGGGACTTAAAATCCCTCGCTCGCGAGGGCGTGCTGGTTCGACTCCAGTTAGCCGCACCAAATTAGATAGTTAAAATTTGACTAAAACTCAAATTTCTGCTATAATATTTATATAAGGTTGAAAGAGAAATCAATCTTAATTCGTAGGTAAGGAATAGGGATAAACAGTACAAATGCCGCCCTAAAGGACTTGAAATCATGTACGACCTACAAAAGTTGAATCCTTCGGCTAAAGCACAATTGCAAGGAGTAATTACCTTGGTTGGATAGCAATCAACAAGTTGGGACAGGTAGAGAAGGAACTTATACCCAATGGACCTGGGTGGACTTTGGTCCACCGGTGGCAATTAGTAACCGACGCGAGCCATGGGAACCGTGTGCTTAGGCACCATTAAGGTCGGAGACACACCCGTAAGCGCGGGCGCTCAAAGGAACAGAGCGATAAAAGCACTACCTCCGAGGGAGTCATGACCCTCAATAATTTCGAACATAATGTAAGTAGGGATTCGGGAATTGCGTGAAAGCCACAATTTAAAATTTTAAAGGTTAATCTAATTAACAATATCAACTCTTTGATAGTAGCGCTTTAAATATTAAAGAGAGAAGCGAGAACGCAGGAACAAGCGTACACTTCAAGTGATAATAGAAGTGATGAAAATCTTGCCGAGAATTGCAACGAAAGTAAGGATAAATGATGTCGGACCTTACCAAAATCGCGGAAGTTAATTGGGAAATTTAACCTTTAAAATTTGAAACTTTTTAAAAATTTTGATATAATTTTTATAGAGAGTTGAGAGAGAAAGCTCACTTAAAAAATACGACGACGCGGTATGGAGCAGAGGAAGCTCGTCAGGTTCATACCCTGAAGGTCGATAGTTCGAATCTATCTACCGCAACCACCGGAGTCGGGTCGACTAGATCAGGACTTAAAATAAAAAACCTAGTCTTTCGTACGTCCGCGAATCAAAAGAATGGTAGAGTGGGCCTACTACTAAAGTGTAGGAAGTGCACGCCCGCAAGGGTTAAATCACATTAATGTGTATTGTCCGTACTAGTGTTAATTGGAGAGCACGCCGCCCATGTGGCGGAAGTGAAGGTTCGACTCCTTCAGCGGACAAAACTTAAATCCATAAGATGAGTAGAAGATACCCTTATGGTCACAATTTATAAGTAGAATGAGTAGAGGTTCGCGACCTCGAAGGAGTATTAAGCTTATAAGTTGTGTATTGTGAGAAACAATTAACCGAACCTCCCCGTGGTGTTTCTTGGGTAATGCTAATCGGTTAAGTGCTCTTTGAAAAATTATAAATAGGAACTCAGTGCAGAGTTGTGAAACTAACAATGCTGAGGCACATGCGTATAGACAGCAACAACGAAGTGGGATACTGCGGATAGTTGGACTGAGAACATATAGCGATATATGTGAAGGAGAAGTTGAAGGCTTCAAGTCTAGGGTGTGGCACTGCTTGTTATCGCAAGTAAATGTAGTGGGTGGGTCGCGGATACAATAGAAAGCGCATATGAACAGTGTGCGCCGAATCCAAGTTAGGGATTGGTGTGGCAACCGATTCAAACCTTGGAAATGCCAAATATTCCGTTCGTCGTGAAGTCGAGAAAATCGATGTATAAGACCTGCGCGCCACGTCTAAGTAGCTCAAATGACGGCTCAAAACAAGGGTCAGATTTATTTTCACCATAGTGTAGGTGTTTTAAAATTGTAGCGAACAGTGAGTGAAAGGTACGGATAATCAATTCCGTTTAGGACTTGGTTCCCTTATGGGAACTGGGGCAAGTTGGGTCGAGGTCGCTCCTCGGAACATGCGCTTGTCTCCCTAGTGACAGAAAATACTTGAAGGTAATGAGAGTAAGGGGAAACTCTACTATTTATGGTTTTTCAAAGGGCATTTTCTTTATCGAGAGATTGCTATGAAATGCGACTTAAAGAAAGGAGAAGTCAATGGGAGTTTTAAAAGTTGATGAATGGGGACATGAAGGTAATTGGAGAGTTGCTGATGTAAAGACTTGGACAGGCTGGCAAGGCATGGCTAAAGTTTTTGGGATTAGTACCATTGAACAGTTCATTGAACTTCTCACGGGTAAATATAATGCAGTAATTGAAGATTATATTCCAAGAAAAGACTTATTACTTTTTAGATTTGAAAAGTATAAAGATGCACATCAGCTTAAGTTAGATGTGAATAGAATTGCAAAAAAGCAGAATATACAGGTTGAGAAATGGCAGAGGTCATTTTGAAATAAATGTTGGGGCATGGCGAACAAGTGAACGCATCCGGCTTTGACCCGGATATTGGAAGGAGCATTACCTTCTGCCCTAGCCATATAAGAGTCTTGCGATAGGAAATATCGGGCTGGCGCGTAAACCAGTCTTCCTCGTGCGCGGAGGGACAATGGGTGTAACTCCCTAGGCTCTTGCCATACGGTCTATTAGTATAAAGGTATTATATCGGTTTGTCGCATCGAAGAAAAGGGGTCAGTACCCTTATAGACCGCCATATGCAGTAGTAGTTTAAAGGCAAAACACGACCTTGCCAAGGTTGAGTTACGAGTTCGATTCTCGTCTATTGCTCCATTATAAACAAAAGAACATAAAGTTCTTTATGTAAGAGAGCGCCTGCGTTGTCTTACTTTTTGTCTGTGTAGTTTAATGGAAGAATAACTGGCTTCCAACCAGTGGATAAGGGTTCGATTCCCTTCATGGACTCCATATACGTTTTACGTAGAGGGCGCGGCTGGCCGCTGTGCCCTGCGCATTAGTGTCGTTAGTGTTCACGCACTAGCGACCGCGCGCAGCATATACATAATACATGAAATCTAGTCGTATAGGAGAAAACTAATGTATAGATTTGATGGTAATACGATTTATTTAACGCGCGGAGATACACTTCGTGCGTCGCTTAGTATTAAGCAAAACGATTCAGACTATACGCCGCAAGCAGGTGATTCTATAAGGTTTGCTCTTAAACGTAGTGATATGAAGCATGATAGAAGTGGATTCATAGATTCTAAACCATTGATTCTAAAGAATATACCTATAGATACAATGGTTCTTCGTCTTGATTCAGAAGATACAAAAGATTTAAAATTTGGTGTCTATATCTATGATATTCAAATTACTATGAAGGATGGAACTGTAGATACATTTATCACTGATAAAATCTATATTACTCCGGAGGTGGATTGATATGGAAAAGTTAGTAGGCTATCTGCAGGGGATTAAAACCTTAACGGGAGAATTAACTGTTGAAGGTGGAAGTCTTACTGGCGCTTTGTCAGGTACAATTATTGGGGACGTTATTAGTCCTTATGAAGGCGAATATATAATAACTCCTAAAGCTTGGGAGCCAGAAGTATTACATACTAATGGTTTAAAAATGTTAGGAGATATTGTAGTTCAAAAAATTCCATATTGGGAAACTAGTAATCTCAGTGATGGATATACGGTTTATATAGCGGAGGCTTAAACAAATGGCAAATCAATATGTAAATAAAGTTATTTACGGTGGTAGCACTTTAATTGACTTAACTGCAGATACTATCACTGCAGCACAATTATTAGAAGGAGTTACCGCGCATGACAAATCTGGTGCACCTATTACTGGTACTTTAACCTACGATGCTGATACATCTGATGCTACTGCGGTTGCTGCTGAAATTTTATCTACAAAGACCGCTTATGTAAATGGAGCTAAGGTTACTGGTACAATGCCAAATAGAGGCAAAGTTACTGGTACTATCTCAACTGTAGATGGAACTTATACAATTCAAAACGGTTATCATGATGGTTCTGGTACTGTAGGTATTGATACTACAGAGCAATCAAAAATAATTGCTAGTAACATTAGAGAAGGTGTTACTATTTTAGGTGTTACTGGTACAATGAGTGGAGAAGAAGGTGTAAATGCACAAGCTAAGACAGCTACACCTACAACTACTGCTCAGACAATTACTCCCGATACGGGATATAACTATTTATCACAAGTAACTGTAGCTGCGATTCCTTATACTGAAACAGATAACGTAACAGGTGGAAAGACAGTTACAATTGGCTAAGGAGATTAAGTAATGGCGGTTAATAAAGTCATATATGGAACAACTGTATTGGTTGATTTAACCGCCGATACAGTTACAGCAGACAAATTAAAAAGCGGAGAAACCGCACATAATGCCGCGGGCGTGCAAATTACTGGGACACTTGTGACTCAAACTTACTATACGGGAAGCTCAGCTCCTTCATCTTCATTAGGTAATAATGGAGATATATATTTGCAAGAATAAGGAGGTAATCTATGTCAAGAATTATAAATGTAGAAGACTCCTTAACATTACATCCAAGTGGTTATGATAGCTCAAATTCATCATATAGTTCAATTAGCAGTTCATATCCTATTTCAAATGGATACGATGGAACTTCAAGTACTAACTATGCATATATAACTTGTAATACAGGTTCGCGCGCAGAGACTCATATTTCATATACTTTTAATGTATCAGGGATACCAGAGGGCGCGACTATTGATTCAGTAATTTGTAGTGTTAAAACGAGAGTTAGTTCTACTAATTACTTAACTGCATCTACAATCCAGTTATATAGTGGTTCTACTGCAAAAGGTTCTGCGACTTCAGCGGCATCTACAACAGCAACTGCGCGCAGTATAAGTTCAACTGGTTCATGGACATATGCAGAAGTTCAAGATATTCAAGTGCGTTTAACTGGTACTCGTGGTACTTCAAATACAACTCGTGCTGCATATCTTTACTTCTACGGCGCCGACCTTACAATTAACTATTCTCTTCAAGGGACTGCGTATACAATTGCAGCTACAAGTCACGTAAGTGGAGTTACTACTGATCCAGCAACCCAAGAGGTAATGGAAGGAGCAGACGCTACAATTTCAATCTATGCTTCTTCAATTGATGAGTTAGAAATTACAGACAATGATGTTGATATAAAAGGCGAGCTTGTACAACATGAAGTTCCAACTGGTGGAACTGTTTCACAGGTTCCAGCGTCATATACTGTAAGTGGTTCAGTAAGTGGAACAAAATATCAATCTACAGTTGGTTGTGGAGTTGATAATCCATCAAGTCAAACGGGAAATGACTATTGTAGTAGCAACGGCTCAACAGCAACAATATATTATCATTTTAATTTTGATGATATTCCAGACGAAGCTACAATTACCAGTATGACCGTACAAGCATACGGACATTTAGAAAATGCTTCGCAATCAAGCGAAGTTGCTAGATTAAATACCTATTATGGTACAACTGCGAAAGGAACAGCAGTATCATATACTTCTACAACTAGTTCAATTAAAGAAATTTCTCCAGGAACTTGGACGGTTGCAGAATTAAAAGATGATGCACGAGTTGGCTTTACAATTGGTTACTATGGCGGATTAACAACTGGTATTACTTGGTCAGTTACTTATACAGTTCCATCTAGTGGTAGTGAATATTATTGGACTTATGAATTAAATAATGTAACTGCAGATCATGTAATTTTAATTGAAGAAGCTGGTGCGTTTGTTCCTCCTGAGGAAGACCCAGAGTATACATACTATCCAATTACAATTTCTTCAATTAATGCAACTACCGATCCATTCAATGGAACCACACGTGTACAAGAAGGAACCAATCAAGTAGTTACAATTACACCCACTGACCCACAGCTAACTCTTGCGCTTGATAACGGAGTTGACATTACAAGTCAACTTGTAGGTGGAGTACCTACAAATACATATACAATTACAACACAGGTAAGTGGAGCAGATTATGGATTTTATTTAAATAACTCAACTGGTTATTATGTGTCCTCAAATGATGGGGTGAATAAATCTGCTTCAGTGGCTCGTATTAATATGAGTTTTGAAAGCGATTGTCTTGTAACAATTACCTATATAAACTATGCAGAAGCAGATTATGACTATGGTATGTTTGGTAAGTTGGATACTGCGGTCGCGACTGATGGCTTAACCGCGGGCAGTAGTGGTTCATCTCCTTCAGATTCAACAAGTAATTATGAAATTGCAAAATGTAATAATTCATCTAGTACACAGACGGTAACCTATCAAGTTCCCGCAGGTGAGCATTTTATTGACGTAAAATATGGTAAAGATGACGCGAGTAACTCTAATAATGACTCACTTCAATGGAAGATTACTTCTATAGAAGCTACAAGTGCAGGTGGAGAATATACGTATACACTTACAAATGTAACCCAAAAGCATTCACTCATATTTATTTTTGGTAATGTAGATTATTATTTCTTAACTTCAAGCGGAACTGATTGCAGACTCTATCCAGATGGACAGGTTGTTAAGTTAGATGGAGATTCTTATCTTTTAAGAATTGTGCCGAATGATGTAAATGCAACAGTTACTTTAAGAGATAATAATGTAGATAGAACTTCTTTATTAGAATATGAAGAAGGGCAAGATAAGAGTGGAAATAAAGTTGTTAACTATTTATATAAGTTAAGTAATATAGGTGCGGCGCATACGCTAATAGTTACATGCGCGGCCGCTCGAAAAATCTATTCAAAAGTTAGCGGTAGTTGGGTTGAATATAGTAAGGTTTATTTAAAAGTAAACGGTACTTGGGTTGAACAAGATTCAAGTAATTGGTCTAATGTATTTGATTCTAGAATTGTTTATGTTAAGGGAAATTAAATTAAAAATTTGATTTCCCTTTAATTTTTTGATATAATATTTATAGAAAATGAAGAAAGGAAGATACAAATGACCAAGCATCTTTTACAATCCCATTGGGAAGATTGTTTACAACTATATAATAAAGAACAGATTTTTGGTTTATTCTTACAGGGTAGTCAAAATTATCAGTTAGGTACAGAATTATCTGACGTAGATTCTAAATGTTTATTGTTACCAAAGTTTGAAGATATAGTTTTAAATAAACGTCCCGTATCTCATACTCATATTCGTGAAAACGACGAACATATAGATTTTAAAGATGTTCGTAATTACTTTTCTTTATTTCGTAAACAAAATATTAATGTAATTGAAATTTTATTCGCACAAGATTATATTATTAATTGGGATTACGAAGACTATTTTGAGGATTTATATGAGTTGCGTGAAGATATTGCTCATTTAAATCCTTGGAAAATGTGTAAAACAATCGCGGGTATGGCGACAGAAAAGTTACATTCCTTATGCCATGAATATCCAAGTAAATTAGAATTACTTGATAAATATGGATATGATGCAAAGCAACTTCACCATATTATTCGTTTAAATGATTTTATTAAACGCTATAAAAGTGGAGTACCATTTGAAGAATGCTTAATCCCAAATGACGAATTAAAAGAAAAGTTGATTGCAATTAAAAAATATGATATTATATATACAGTTAATGAAGCTGTAGAAATTGCAAATAAATTTTGTGAAGAAATTTGGCGCGAATATAGTGAAGTTCAAAAGATGGATGATGACTTAAAAACAACAGAACAGTTGAATATGATTTTAACTGAACTTATCAAAGACAAATTTAAAAAAGAAATTTGCAATTAAATAAAATTTTTGATATAATATATATAGAAAGTTGAGAGAGAAAAAGAAAATAAACGGTATGTGGGGAACACCATCCCACTTCTCTTAATCACGTGATCAACTTTCTTATGCCCGCCAGAGAAAGATTCTGCGCAAATGGGAGAAGATAGGCGCCTCCCGTTTATATGGGGATGCGATGGGTGTTCGACGTGGCTTAAATCCAAAGTGAACTGTCGCGGACTCGGGTTCGAATCCCGACATCTCCACCATATGGGAGTATAGCTCAGTAGGTAGAGCAAGCGGCTGTTAACCGCTGGGTCCAAGGTTCGAGTCCTTGTATTCCCGCCACATGCACCCTTAGCTCATTTGGTTAGAGCGCTGTGCTGATAACGCAGAGGTGCGTAGTTCAAATCTACGAGGGTGTACCATTTATCGGAGAGTAGTCCCGTAAGGAGCGGGGTCGGACTGTAAATCCGATGTCTTAGACCCGAGTGGGTTCGATACCCTCTTCTCCGACCACATCTGCGTGTAGCTCAGTTTGGCAGAGCGCGTCGTTTG
>Ga0247609_10000394_pt1 | contig 62291 bp, 62 predicted proteins | sample 172DNAGHGlowgp2_FD_193487 | JGI IMG/M metagenome (GOLD analysis project Ga0247609, IMG submission 193487) | Sheep rumen microbial communities from Palmerston North, Manawatu-Wanganui, New Zealand - 1728 DNA GHGlow gp2 | ecosystem: Host-associated > Mammals > Digestive system > Stomach > Rumen ... | reverse complement strand
TTATATCTGAGGTACTATTTATAGTTTTACATTTAAGGGAGAGAAAATGATTTACGCAGGGATTTTTGATGGATTCACTGATATCTCTTCTGGCTTAGCTCCAGAAGTCATTTCCTCGTTGATCGTCGTCGGCATCATCATCATTTTATGCATCATCATTGCCATAATGGCGCATTTTGCTGATCCACTTAAAAAACCAAAAGGTCTTTTGTTCATCGCAGAGACGGGAGTTAATTTCTTTGATAGACTCGTCGGAGAGATGATGGGCATTCATTTCAAAGGTTTTGGTGGTTTTGTGATGGCAATTGCTGTTTATTTATTCATCTCTTTTATCTTTGGATTAACGGGTTTACCATCTCCAGTCACTAATTTGTCGGTACCGTTATCATTAGCCCTCATCACCTTTATTCTCATCCATGCGACAAGCGTGAAATATACGAAATGGAGATATTTCAAACGTTATGTCGATCCTTTCCCAGTGATGCTACCAATCAACCTCATCTCGATGTGGGCACCTTTATTATCGATGACCCTTCGTTTATTTGGTAATGCATTAGCGGGTTGGACTTTGATGAGCATTATCTATTGGGCCCTTGGCAATTTGTCCTCGATGATATTCTCTTTTATGAATAGTCCGTGGAATCAAGTGTTTATCGCTCCACTCATCACCCCAGTATTACACGTTTATTTTGATTTATTCTCTGGCCTTATCCAGACGGTGATATTCCTCTTCTTAACGATGATCAATATCTCTAACGAAGTGCCAGATGAAATAGATGATTTAGCAAAGGAGGGAGGTAAATAATATGTACGCTTTAGCTGCTGCGATTGCAATGGTCTCTGTTGGTTGTTCCGCTATCGGTGAAGGTCTTGTCTGCTGCAAGTCCATCGAAGGTATGTCTAGAAACCCAGAAATGTTTGGCAAATTACGTAGTAACATGATTCTCGCTTGTGCGTTAGTCGAAACTACAGCCATTTACGCATTATTAATTGCAATCTTATGTTTATTCGTCGCGCCAAGTATGGCACCCGCTGCTTAATAAGAAGGGAGGTAATTTATGATTTACGAAGATACAGGCATCACATTGCCTACCAGTGATGATTTCGTCTCCAAGTTGATTCCAAACTGGATATCTTTTGTTGCACAGTTGGCCGCCCTTCTCGTTTTGATTGCGGTCGTCATTTTCTTCGCTTATAAACCAGTGAAGAAGATTATCACCCAAAGACAAGAATATATTGAAAACAATATCAAACAGTCTGAGGCTGATAAGTTAATTTCCGCTCAAAATGCTAAGCAATCTGAAGAAATGGTGATTGCTAGCCAAAAGAAGGCTGACCAATTAGTAGAGGATGCGCGTAAAGCATCTTTAGATGAAAGAAATCGCATGGTCGAAGAAACAAATCAATTAATTGCCAAAATGAAAGATGATGCTCAAAAGGATATTGAGCAAGCAACCCTTGATGCGAAGGACGCTATTAGAAAAGAAATGATTGACCTCGCTCTTTCCGCTTCTTCTGAAATCTTAAAAAGAGAAGTTAACGAGAAAGATAATGCGAGAATTGCAGAGGATTTTATCAGGAGTATTGAAGATTAATGAACGAAATTTCTTCTCGATACGCTAAGGCTTTATATTCTCTCTCTTTAGAGAAAGATAACCTTCTTGAAAGAGAAGACCAAGCCAAACAGTTACTCGATATCTTAAATGATAACGAGGATTTCCTTTTGCTTTTGTCTAATGAATTCCTAACCATTGGGGAAAGACAAGATATCGCTAAACAAGTACTGAAAGGTGTTGATGATGACATTGTAGCGTTGGTTAATATTGTCATTGCTAATCATCGCACAAGGTATTTGAAGGAGATATTCCAAGCGTTCATCAGTGACGCTAATAGCTATCGAGGAGTTAAAGAAGGTCTACTTTATTCTTCCATTCCGCTTGATAAAAAGACGATTAGTCGTATGGAACAAGCGATCAGCAAGAAAGAAGGATGCAAAATCTATCTCAAACTGATTATTGACCAAACCCTTATTGGTGGGGTTCGTATATTGATCAACGATCATATCTACGATTCATCAATCATTTCACAAATCGAAAGAATGAAACGTAAATTATTAAGAAATGAGGGCTAAATTATGAAAATTAACGCCAATGAGATATCTTCTTTAATTAAAGAACAAATCAAATCTTATAAAACTAAGATTGATAGCAGCGATGTTGGTACCGTCATCTCTTTAGGAGATGGAATCGCTTTAGTCTATGGTTTAGATAACGCGATGAACAACGAGCTTTTGATGTTCCCACACGATGTCTATGGACTAGTGATGAACTTAGAAAGAGACCATGTCGGTGTTGTTTTATTAGGTAACGACTCTTTAATTAAAGAAGGTGACGAAGTTAAAAGAACAAAACGCGTCATGGAAGTGCCTGTTGGTGAACAGATGCTCGGTAGAGTGGTCAATTCATTAGGTCAACCGATTGACGGATTAGCCCCAATTGATTCCAAATTTAGAAGACCGATTGAAATTATCGCTCCGGGGGTCATGAAACGTAAAAGCGTGGATACACCTCTTGAGACTGGTATTACAATGATCGATGCCATTACCCCAATTGGTAGAGGGCAAAGAGAACTCATCATCGGTGATAGACAAACTGGTAAAACAGCGATTGCGGTTGATGCGATTATCAATCAAAAAGGCAAAGATGTGCTCTGTATATATGTCGCTATTGGACAAAAGAATTCATCAGTTGCCCAAATCGTCGATAAATTAAAAGCTCATGGAGCGATGGATTATACTATCGTGGTGGCGGCGACAGCTAGTGAGCCAGCCCCAATGCTTTATATCGCCCCTTATACTGGAGTGGCGATGGCCGAATATTTCATGAACCAAGGCAAAGATGTCTTGATTGTTTACGATGATTTAAGTAAACATGCGGTCAGCTATCGTGCTTTATCATTATTATTAAAACGCTCTCCAGGAAGAGAAGCTTATCCAGGTGATGTCTTCTATCTCCATAGCCGTTTATTAGAAAGAGCGTGCAAACTCAACGATGAAAATGGTGGTGGTTCAATCACTGCATTACCAATTGTTGAAACACAAGCTGGCGATATTTCCGCTTATATTCCAACTAATGTTATCTCCATCACAGATGGACAGATTTTCTTAGTGACGGATTTATTCAACGCTGGTCAAAGACCAGCCATCGACGCTGGTTTATCCGTTTCTCGTGTTGGTGGAGCGGCCCAAACAAAAGCGATGAAGCAAGTCGCTAGTTCTTTAAAGATCGATTTAGCAAACTTCAATGAAATGAAATCATTCGCCCAGTTTGGTAGTGACTTAGATGCTTCTACACAAAAGATTCTTAACCATGGTGAAGTTTTGCTTCAAGTGCTCAGACAAGGACAATACGCTCCTTATGAGATGGAAAGAGAGATCTTTGAATTATTCGCGGCTAAATTTGGATTTTTAGACAATGTGAAATTAGATAAAGTCAAAGAATCATTAGCGAAATGCTATGAATATGTCAAAAACAAAGATGATGCGATTTTCTACGATATCAGAAAAGATAAGGTCATCTCTAAAGAAAACGATGAAAAATTGAAGAAGCTTATTGAAGAGTTCTTCAAAGTATATGCGAAAGATTATTTAAGAGAATAATGGGACAAAACATTAACAAAATTAAATCTCGTATGAGTTCAGTGACTGGTGCTTATAAAGTTACCAGTGCGATGAAGCTCGTCAGCTCGGTCAAACTTAAGACTTGGCGATACCGCATGCTTGCAAATAAAGAATTTACAGAAGCGGTAAATCAAGCTAGTGACCAGGTTTTCAAATACATTGATCACGTTTCTTCCCCATTATTAGAGAGCAATGAAAAGGCGAATAAGAACTTATATGTGATCGTTTCTTCTTCTCTTGGTTTATGTGGTTCATATAACACGAATATCTTTAAACTTGCTGATGAGACAGTAAATCCTAATGATGAGGCAATCATCTTAGGAAAGAAAGGTTTTGTTCATTATAAGAACGGAGCGTTCACTGTTTTAGATAAATTCACTGATTATATGAATGCGAGAGATAGGGGAGCGATTAGAAGAATGGTTCGCTTCCTTGTTGAGGAATATTCAAAGGGTGAATATCGACAGATACATCTCATTTATACGTCATATAAAAACCCGATTACTTTTATTCCTACTGATGTGAATTTCTTACCGTTATCATTGAATAGAGATGAAGGATATGTAGGTTATCCACCTCTATTAGAACCAAACAAGCAACAACTATTTGATACTCTTACTCCTTTCTATTTAGAGAATCGTTTATATTCTTATTTACTTGAAAGTGAAGTATGCGAACAAGCCTCACGTAGCAATGCGATGGAAAATGCGACAAATAACGCTGAGGAATTATTAGATCAATTACAAATCGAATTTGCGAAAGCCCGTCAAGGCGCTATTACACAAGAACTTATAGAAATTGTTGGAGCGGCAGAATCGCTCTAGGAGGACCAGTTATGAGTGAAGAAAATGGAAAGATTATTCAAGTTGTCGGACCGATTATCGACGTCCAATTCCGCAATCAACATCTCCCTGAACTATTAACAGCGTTAGAGGTTGATCGTGGTGAAGGTCAAAAGCTTGTCGTCGAAGTGGCACAACATATCGGCGATGATGTGGTTAGATGTGTTTCCATGGGACCAACTGAAGGATTAATCCGCGGAATGACGGTGATTTCTACAGGAAAACCAATTGAAGTTCCAGTTGGCGAACCGACATTAGGAAGAATGTTTAACGTCCTTGGTGAACCGATTGATGAACTCGGTGATAAGGGTTTAAAAGACGCGAAGAGATTACCAATTCACCGCGAAGCTCCAAAGTTCAAAGATCAATCAGTGAAGACTGAAGTGTTTGAAACAGGCATTAAAGTCATCGACCTTCTTTGCCCATATGTTAGAGGTGGTAAGATTGGCCTTTTCGGTGGTGCTGGTGTTGGTAAAACAGTTCTCATTCAAGAGCTTATGAATAACATCGCTACAGAAAAAGGTGGCATCTCTGTTTTCGCTGGTGTTGGCGAAAGAAGTAGAGAGGGTAATGACCTTTATTATGAAATGAAAAACAGTGGTGTTCTTGCCAAAACTGCCCTTGTTTTCGGCCAGATGAATGAACCGCCAGGAGCAAGAATGAGAGTTGGATTAAGTGGGTTAACAATGGCAGAGTATTTCCGCGATTATAAACACTCCGATGTCTTACTCTTTATCGATAATATATTTAGATTTACTCAAGCAGGTAGTGAAGTGTCCGCACTTCTTGGTCGTATGCCAAGCGCTGTCGGTTATCAACCAACATTGGCGACGGAAATGGGCCAATTACAGGAAAGAATTACTTCTACTAAAGATGGTTCTATTACTTCTGTCCAAGCAATTTATGTTCCTGCTGATGACCTTACTGACCCAGCTCCTGCGACAACATTCTCGCACCTTGATGCAAAGACTGTTCTCGATAGAGGCACAGCGGCTTTAGGTATTTATCCGGCTGTTGACCCATTAGCATCTTCTTCAACTGCTCTTGAAGTCAGCGTTGTTGGCGAAGAACATTATCAAGTGGCAAGAAAAGTAATTGAAATTCTTGAACGTTATAAAGAATTAAGTGATATCATCGCTATCTTAGGTATGGATGAATTATCCGAAGAAGATAAAAAGACGGTAGCGAGAGCGAGAAGAATTCGTAACTTCCTCTCTCAACCATTCCACGTTGCTAGCCAATTCAATGGTATCGAAGGAATATTCGTCAAGATTCCTGATACTGTGAGAAGCTTTAAAGCTATTTTAGATGGTAAAGCTGACGATCTTCCAGAAGCTGCCTTCTTATATGTCGGCACGATTGAAGATGCTAGAAAGAAAGCAGAGACTTTAAAATAATGAATACATTTCATCTCGACATATTGACCCCATATAAGAAATATATGAGTAAAGATATCACCTTTATGCAGATTCGTAATGATGATGCTGTTTTAGGTATTCTTCCTCATCACGCGCCTCTTATTACCACTGTAAAGATATGTGATATGAGCATTAGGGATGAAGAAGGAAAAGAAATATTATTTGCTGTTGGTGGGGGATTATTATCCATTAAAGACAATGTTGCGACTTTGATGGTTAATTCAATTGAAAGTCAAGATGAAATCGATTTCCCACGCGCTGAAAGAGCAAAACAACGCGCGATGGCGAGATTAGAAGAAAAATTAGAAAATTTAGATGTTGAAAGAGCCCAACTTGCTCTTTTAAGAGCAACTGTACGTATCAATCTCAAAAAATAATAATAGGAGGGTAGATTAATGAACGTTTGGCATAATGTCGCAAAAGAAAGAGTTACACCAGATTCTTTCCTTGCTTTTATTGAAATTTCAAAAGGTAGTAAGAATAAATATGAATTAGATAAAGCTACTGGCAAATTAATTCTTGACCGTGTTTTATTTACTTCTACTCACTATCCACATAATTACGGATTTATCCCATTAACTTATGCAGATGACCATGACCCACTCGATGTTCTTGTTATCTGTTCTGAACCAATTCTTCCAATGGCTTTTGTCCAGTGCAAACCATTAGGAGTGATGAGAATGAAAGATAGTGGCATGAACGATGAAAAGATCATCGCCGTACCAATGCATGACCCATTCTACTCTTCATATGAAGAGATCGATGAACTTCCTCAACATATTAGAGATGAAATCATTCACTTCTTCTCCGTTTATAAAACATTAGAAGGAAAATCGACTTTCATTCAAACTTTTGAAGGCAAGGATGCAGCGAAGAAAATCATCGCCCAATGTCTTGTTAATTACGAAAGAGATATCCTTCCAACTTTAGCTAAAAAATAATGATTCACGTCATCTTGTTTCGTCCCGAAAAACCACTCAATACTGGAAACATAATGAGAACTTGTATGGCTGTTAAAGCCAAGCTCCATATCATTGGTCCAATCACTTTTTCTTTAGCGGAAAAAGATTTAAAACGCGCCGGACTTGATTATATTGAAACCCTCGATTATGACTATTATGAAAATATTGAGGAATTTAATAATAAACATCAAGGTATCAACATATTCTATATCTCTCGATATGGTAGTAAAGTATATAGCAACGAAGATTTCTCCGATGTGGTCAAGGATATTTATGTGATGTTTGGTCGAGAATCAACTGGCATCCCTCACGATATTTTAAGAGATAATATGGACAGGGTGCTTCGCTTACCGATGGTTGCAAACGCGCGTAGCTTAAATCTTTCTAACTGTGTTGCGATAGTGGTCTATGAAATATTGAGACAACAAAAATTTAATGACCTCTCGACTAGTGAGGCGATTAAAGGTGAAGATTTCTTGAAGAAAGAATTATATAAATCTTGAAGCGTTTTTAATTTTTGATTTAATATCTTCCTCAATGTTTTTAACAACATAAGAAGAGTAATTCGATAATATTACTTCTCCGGCCTTTTGGCCTTTTTTAATGGTTGATACTTTCGCGTAGCTAACTTCACCGATATCCTTTTTGCTCACATAGATAGCGATTTGGCTAGCGATTTTGATCTCTTCTTGGCTCGGGTTATCTTTCATGAGGATAACATGGGCTCCAGAATAATCTTTGATGTGGAAGAAATAGTGGTCTTTTTCTGCTAAACGGAAAGTGAGATAGTCGTTCTGCATCGCATTTCTTCCAAAGCCGTATTTCGTATTATTAATAACAACAAAGAATGGGTATTTTGGATTGATGACGATTTTTTGTTTTTTGATAAATTTTGGATAACGAGATTGCAAAGCATTTATTTTATAAATATCGAGGGATTTGATTATCTCTAAATCCTCTTTTAACTGTTTTTCTCTTTGCTTGTTTTTATCTATTTCTTCCTGATCATGACTGATCGTAGATTTTTTCTTTCGATATAATTTGAACTGTTTATTCGCGTTATCAATCACGGAAAGGTTATTGTCGTAATCGATATTATTATCTTTAATATAATTATCTAAATCCTCTTTGTCATATTGATAAGTGAGAATATATTCTCCTCTTTCTTTATAATCGTTATAGGAAGAACAGCTCTCCATTTCTTTTACGAGAACTTCTTCTTTACGAGAACATTTCTTAATTTCTTTTTCAATATAGGTAATCAATTTAGAATAAGGGCTTAACTTTTTGTTATTAAGGACTTTACTTAGATAATCATTAACATAGGAAGAGAAAGCCTCGATAGATTGTTGACCACTTTTTGATTCATGCTTTTCTGGAAGTTGATATTTACCGTTTCTAATGATGAGTCGATCGACCGTTAAATCGGTGTAATGATTAGCGAAAAGGATGGTATTATCTTCATCTAATATCAATAGGTTTGGATGATGTGGAATGAGTTCAATAATCAAAAAATAATGGCCTTTTACATTAAAATCGCTGGAAAAACTCAATTTAAATTGAATAATGCGGTCATCGTTTAATTGTTCTATTTCTTCGATATATGTATTTCTAACGCGTTGTTTTAATTGTTCGTTGAGATTGCCGTTTTCCGTTACTACATCCTCAACTTTATTAACGAGATAGACAAATGGGTTATTGTGATTTAATGAGACGAATAATTGTTCGTTTCGATAAAAGGAAAAGGTGAGAAGAAAATCCGTCTTATTAATCACGGTGGTTTTCATGATGAAATTAGAAACAGCAGTTTCCTTTAATCTATTCACTAAATGTTTAATCAAGGCGTTGTCCATATCAAACAAATTTTATCATATTATTGACACTTCTAAAATTATTTTAGAAAATAAACTTAATATGAAAAAAGGCTTATTAATCATTCTTAGTGGTCCATCAGGTGTTGGCAAAGGGACGGTTAGAGAATACATATTTTCTCATAGCAATCTCCCCTTTGTTTATTCTGTTTCGATGACAACAAGAAAACCTCGTAATGGTGAAGTTGACGGTAAGGATTATTATTTTGTTTCTGATGAAGAATTTCAAAGAAACGTCCAAAACAATAATTTCTTAGAACACGCTTCCTTTGTGGGACATTCATACGGCACGCCTAAAGATAAAGTCGAAGCGTTACGTAATGAGGGCAAACATGTCTTCTTAGAGATTGAAGTTAATGGTGCTACCCAAGTGCTCACTAATCACAAAGAACCAGGCGTTGTTTCTATTTTCCTCATGCCGCCTTCTCTCCGAGCATTAGAGAATCGTATCAAAGGTCGCAAGACTGAACCAAAAGAAATCATCGAAAAAAGATTAGAAAAAGGACGTCGTGAAATTCAATTAGCTGGAATGTATGACTATGTGGTCATCAATGACAGAGTTGAAAACGCGAGCCAAAAGATCATGGACATCATCCTTAACAAGATTAAGGAAAATAAAGAGGAAGATTAGTTGAAAGTAATTGAACTTTTAATTGAGCATAACTCTTTGACGTTAGATCGTCCTTTTACCTATATCTATAATGGGGATAAAAACATTGTTAATGGTGTTCGTGTTCTCATCGATTTTCATCATCAAGAATTAGTGGGATATGTCACCTCTTGTAAAGATACAGAATTTAACAAAGAACAATTAGAACAAGAAACGGGGTATCAATTAAATGAAATTATCGATGTTATCGATGAATCTCCGTTATTAAATGAAGACCTCTTATTATTAGCAGAAGAGATTTCTTCCTATTATTTAGCGAGCAAGATATCGGTTTTACAAAGCATGCTTCCACCTTCTTTATCTCCGAGAAGGTCTTCTTTAAAAGCCCCGAAAATTGCCTATGACCAATATTTAAAGATTAAAAAATACGATGAATCAGATTTAACTGGTAAACAAATTGAAATATTAAAACTAGTTCAAAAAGAAGGAGAAGTGCTGAAAAAAGAAGTGAGATCTCCTTCCATCGTTAAACGTTTAATTGAATTAGAGAGAATAGAAATTATTTATAAAGAGAAATCTCGATTAGAGATGCCTTCTTTTGAACTGGAAGAAGCAAAGACTTTGACCAAGAAACAACAGGAAGTTAAAGATGAATTCCTTTCTAGTAGCGACCAAGTATATTTATTAGAGGGTGTTACTGGTAGTGGGAAAAGCGAAGTCTATTTATCGATTTCTGAAGAGATTTTAAAAGAGGGCAAAACCGTTTTAATGCTCGTTCCTGAGATTTCTTTAACTCCGATGATGGTGGAATATTTCTTAAAGAGATTTGAGGGAAAAGTTGCCGTTCTACATAGCGAGCTTACTCCAGCTGAAAAATATGACGAATATCGTAAAATCGCTCGTGGCGAATGTCAGATAGTCGTCGGAGCGAGAAGTGCGATATTTGCTCCACTTGATAACATTGGGCTTATCATTTTAGATGAGGAGCACGTCGAATCTTATAAGCAGGATAGTCTCCCATATTACCACGCTCGCGAAGTGGCAATCATGAGAATGAAAAGACATAAAGGGAAAGTGCTTTTAGGTAGTGCCACCCCTTCATTAGATTCAAGAGCAAGAGCGCAAAAAGGGATTTATCATCTCCTCACATTACCAGAAAGAGTGAATAAACAAGAGCTCCCTTCAACATATGTGATCAATATGCTTAATCATAGCAATATCGACCGCGATTCCTATATCTTTTCTAAACAGTTGAGAAGAGAAATAGCGGAGACATTAAATAGAAAAGAACAGATTATCCTTCTATTAAATAGAAGGGGGTTTTCCACTAATGTGTCGTGCCGCAGTTGTGGCTATGTTTTTCGCTGTCCAGAATGTGGCATCCCTTTAACATTCCATAAAGAAGATGGGCTTCTTAAATGTCATCACTGTAACCATGTGGAAAAGATGCCCGATGCTTGCCCAGAATGCGATTCCCCTTATCTCATGAAGACAGGATTTGGATGTGAAAGGGTGGAAGATGAAGTGAAGAGATTATTTCCAGAAGCGAGAACTCTTCGCCTTGATAGCGATTCCGCGAAGGTGAGAACTAGAGTTGGTAAAATCATTGAGCAGTTCCGCGAGCATGAGGCTGACATTTTAATCGGTACACAGATGATTGCTAAAGGACATGATTTTCCTCTTGTGACACTGGTGGGAATTGTTCTTGCTGATATCGGTTTAAACATGCCGAATTACCGCAATAGCGAACGCACTTTCCAACTTATTACCCAGGCAATTGGCCGTGCAGGTAGAAAAGACAAAATGGGTAAAGCTTATGTTCAAACATATTCGCCTAGTCATTATGCGATTACGATGGCGGCAAGACAGGATTATGAACAGTTCTATAAAATAGAAATGCGTCAAAGGAATCAACAGTATTATCCGCCTTATTCTTATTTAGTGAGTTTGACTGTCAGTGGTAAAAATGAAGATAAAGTAATAGAGTCTGGATTCCTTCTTGCAGATTTATTAAAAGAGATTGACGATGAACGCAGAGTGGTACTTGGTCCAGTCACTCCATATATCGCGACTGAGAAAGGCCATTTTATTCGTTCCGTTTTACTCAAATATCGCGATGAGAAGAAAACGCGAGAAAAACTATTAGAAATAATCGAGAGATTTAGACTGAAATCATCGGTCAAATTATCGGTTAATATAGACCCCTACAATTTCTAAGAAATGTAGTATATAATATTGAAAGGTGCGTATTATGATTTCATTAACTATTTATGGCTTAGACCAATTCGTCGTCGGGAAATTGTCCCACGAAATGACTTCCGCTTTAGCGGATCTTTATGAGTGCGATAAGGAAGAAATAATCTTCATCGCTCCGGAATCCATGGTCTTCCATAATGGGGTGGAACAGACGAGCTGGAATGCAGTGGTTAAAGTGGAGGCTCCAAAGAAAGTTGCTGTTCTTCAAGAAGACGCTGCTAAACTCATCACTAGTTTGGTCAAAGGCCCAACGATCAATGTTCAGGTCATTTTCTCTTATTTCTCTCAAGATAATTTCTACGAAAGTCTTAATCCAGATTATCCACGTTTTATCGAAAATGAGAACCTTGTGAATTTTGAAGAGGAATATAGCGAGGACATTGAAGAAGGTGAAGGCGATGACCAGATTTTCACCGGTGATATTTTTAAGGATTTTAACAAATAATTATGAACAATTTTGAATTAGCCTCAACTGCACTTACAGATATTCTTCTTAAAGAGATTCCCTTTTCCATCTCTTTGAAGGAAGTGTTTACTAAAAATGAAGTGAGTAAGGAATCACGCGCTTTAATTACTGGGCTTGTCGGATGTGAATTAAGACATCACCTTCTTTTTAGAAGTTTATTAAAAGAGAAATTTGGTTATACCAAAGAAGAGGAAGAAAAATATATTCCGATTTTCTTATTATTAACTAATGAGCTTTATTATCATCGTTTTGATTTTAATCAAATCGTGTTAAACGCTGCGAAGATGTCGGATAAACCAGCGAAGGATTTAACCGCATATATCAATGAACTTAAAGCCAAAGAAAAAATCATTCCAAGCAATGTTCAAGAAGGATCTTTAGAATATCTCTCTTTAAGATTTAATACTCCTCTTTGGTTAGTGAAGATGTGGGACAAACAGTATGGGAGAACCACAACTTTTAAAGTTCTTAAGGGCAATAGCAAAACGAGCAAAATCACCTGTGGAATTAATACATTAGTAACTTCTAAAGACAAATTATTGGAAAGTGGCAATTTTGCTCCATCTGGTATCGACAATTGTTTGATTTATACGGGTAAAGAAGTGCTTAGAAGCACTAATTATTCAAAATACCATAACGTTTATTTAGAGAAGATGCCATATATCGACATCATCAATAGATTAGAATGCGATCCATTTAATAAGGTGGCAATTCTTTCTGGATATACTAATAATTTATTGCTTGATTACATCTTTTTAAAATCACCGCAGACAAAGATTGATGTCATCGTTCCTGAATATCGCGATTATGTAGCTTTGAAAAATGATGTCCATCAATTCAAGCTCAACAATGTGCAGTTATATGATGCGAAGGCAAACGTCATCGAATCCTGCCTTTCTGAACCAGTTGATTTATTCTTCCTTCTCGCGAGAAATACAAATTTTGAAAACTTCAATCGCATGCCGGATTATTTCCTCCAATGCAAGAACCAAAAACTCGATCCTTTAATCAATGAACAAAGATATTCATTAGAAGAAGCTTATAACGCTTTAAATGTCGGCGGTCAGCTTCTATATATGATTCCAACTCTTAACAAGAAAGAAACTTCTTTGTTAATCAAGGACTTCTTATTGATTCACCGCGATATGTCTTTAGTGGAAGAGAAGCATTACATGCCTTTTGAAGATGGCGAATCTCTCATGTATTACGTCAAGATGATTAAGACAAACCATAAATATGATTAATTTATACGGACAACCTTTACATAAATTAGAGGAGTTGATGATACAAGAAGGCCAGAAGAAATATCGGGCCACTCAACTCTATATTTGGATGTACGAGAAAAAAGCGACAGATTTTGATGAAATGACCGACATTTCCAAGACTTTTCGCGAAGTTCTTAAAGAGAAATATTGCCTTTCCATTCCGGTTATCGATAAAAAACAAGTCAGTTCTGATGGGACGATTAAATTATTATTGAAGCTTGAAGATAATAGCAAAGTAGAGACGGTTTTAATGCGTTATAACTATGGCTATAGTGCTTGTGTGTCTTCACAAGTTGGTTGCAATATGGGATGTTCATTCTGCGCTTCTGGATTATTAGGAAAGAAGAGAAATCTTTTACCTGAAGAAATAGTGGGTCAAGTTCTTGTTTTAAACAATCTTCTTCAAGAAGAGGGCAAAGGTCAACATATCACCCACGTCGTAGTGATGGGAACAGGTGAACCATTTGATAATTATGATAACGTCATGGATTTCATCCGTATCATCAATAACCAAAAAGGACTTTCTATTGGAGCGAGACATATCACCGTTTCAACATGTGGTATCCCTGATAAAATCATTAAATATGCAGGTGAAGGACTTCAAACTAATCTTGCCATTTCTTTACACGCGCCTAATAACGAAGTGCGTAATTCCTTGATGAAGGTCAATAAAGTTTTCCCTGTAGAACAGGTGATTGAAGCCGTTAAGCAATATGAAGAGATTGCCGGAAGAAGAGTGACTTATGAATACCTTCTTATCGATGGAATCAACGATAGCAAAGAAAACGCTGAAGAATTGATTACTTTAATCAAAGATACAAAGGGATATGTTAATCTCATTCCTTATAATGAGACTAATATTTTGCCTTATAAACGTCCGAGTGGTAATCGCATACATAATTTCCTTGACTACCTCACTAAAGGTGGAGTTACGGCGACGATTAGAAAAGAATTCGGTAGCGATATCGATGCTGCCTGTGGACAGTTAAGAGCTAAGGAGAGAGACAATGAGGAAAGAGGAGAGAATTAATAACGGACAATTCGCCTTCCATACCGATGTCGGAAGAGTGAGGATGTCCAATGAAGATCAAGCCTGTGCCTTAGTCAATGCCTATGGAACTGTTTTGCTCATCGTCTGTGACGGAATGGGTGGACAGAATAAAGGTGACTATGCCTCCGCTTTAGCGGTCTCATACATCGTCGATGAGTTTAAGAAAGTCAATCGTTTCTTGACCTCCCTTCATGTTTATTATTGGCTAAATCAAACATGTCGTAATGCGAATAGTCAAATCTATTCTGAATCGATTAGAAATCCAATATATCAAGGTATGGGTACGACTTTATCCATCGCGATCATTCATAAGAAGAAATTATTTACTGGCCAAGTCGGTGATTCAAGAATCTATTCTTTGAAGAGTAAAGAAATGGTGCAGTTAACAGAAGATCAAACCTATGTTGGTTATCTTTACCGCACTGGGCAGATCAGCAAAGAGGAAATGGCCACTCATCCAAAACGCCATATGCTGATGAACGCTTTAGGTGTTTATCCAGCTTTAAACATCGACATCAAAATTAAAAAATATGAAAACGAATCATTGCTCTTATGCAGTGATGGTTTATATAACAACGCAAACGAGACAACTATTTGTTCAGTCTTATCTAACAAAGACACGCCTGAAGAGAAAGTTAACGAACTCATTGCTATCGCTAACAATAACGGCGGCTCAGACAATATTGCAGTAGTGATATGGGAGAGTAATTATGCAGATTAAAATTGGAACATTGATCGACGGTCGATATCGCGTAACAGCGAAAATCGGTCATGGTGGAATGGCAGATATTTATGAAGCAACGGATATCATCAAAAAGAATACTGTCGCCATTAAAATGATTAGAGATGATGTGATGCTTGATTCGACAAACCTCAAGCGCTTTGAAAATGAAGCGCTGATTGCCGCAAGTTTAAATCACCCAAACATCGTAAAAGTTTATAACCATGGCACAATCGCGGGCGTGCCATACATCGCTAACGAATATGTCAAAGGACAAACCTTGAAGGAAGTTATCGATTTTAGAGGAGCTTTACCTCTTGAAGAAGCGGTGGATTATATGATCCAACTTACCGATGCTTTATATTTTGCCCACCAACACAATATCGTTCACCGCGATGTCAAACCAGAGAACATCTTTGTGATGCCTGATGGCACGATTAAATTAGGGGACTTTGGCATTGCCCAAGCCGAAGGCTTAGATAACCATCTCACAAAAACTAATGAGATTATCGGTTCTGTTTATTATATGGCTCCAGAGATTGCCAAAGGCAAAAAAGCGACTTTTAAAAGCGATATGTATGCGGTTGGGGTAGCATTCTTTGAAATGCTCACTGCCCATCCACCTTTTGAAAACGATTCCGCGGTGAATATCGCCGTGATGCACATCAAGGACAAATTCCCATCGGTTAGAAATTATGTTCCTGATTGTCCAAAAGAGATTGAAAAGATTATCGCTAAAGCCACAAATAAAGATCCGAATTACCGCTATGCGGATATGAACGAATTCAATCAGGAATTAAGAAAGATAAAAACTAATATCGAAAACCTTCAACCAAAGAAAGGTTTCTTCGCAAAACTATTTGGCTTTAAATAATGAATGGTATCATCACTTCATCAATAGCAGGCAAATATAAGGTTCTCGCGAACAACGAGGAATACGAATGCACCGCAAAAGGTGCTTTTCGTAAAAGTGGAATCAAACCTCTTGTCGGTGATGATGTCGTGATTGATGAAAAGCTTTTAGTAATTAATGAGATACTTCCACGCCGCTCTAGCTTAATTAGACCAAATGTTGCAAATATAGATCATCTCATCATTGTTCATTCTTATCTTGAACCAGCTTTTTCTTTTGGCCTTATCTTTAAATATTTAACATACGCTAATATGAACGGAATTAAATCAAGCGTGGTGATTAGCAAAATCGATAAATGCGAAAATAAGGATGATTTGCAGGGTATTTTAGAAGTTTTTCGTTCAATTGATGTTCCCGTTTACTTTGTAAATAGCAAGAAGGGTGAAGGTATTGAGGAAGTGAAAAAAATATTCTCGCATCATATCGTTGCCTTAATCGGAACAAGTGGAGTTGGCAAATCAACATTACTCAATGCGATAAATCCTTTATATAATAGAAAAGAGGGAGATTATTCTTATTCTCTTAAAGGCGGAAAACACCAAACTAAGGAAGTAGTTCTTCTTCCTTATGAATCTGGTTATTTAGTGGACACTCCTGGGTTTTATGCTCTGCAGCTCAATTTAAAAAAAGAGGAACTCGCGAAGTTTTATCCAGGAATGTATATCCGCAACCAAGATTGCTATTTCTCTAATTGCCTTCATCTCGGGGAGAAACAGTGTGCAATTAAAGAGGATTTAGCATCTGGCAAATTACATAAAATTGTCTATGACAGTTATTTACAACAATTAAAAGAAATCGAAGAGGAGAAATAATAATATGGGAAAAACACTTCTATCAGCATCACTTCTATCAGCGGATTTTTCAAACATCGAAAAGGAAGTGAGAAAATGTGAGGAAAACGGAGTTGACTGGATCCATTATGATGTGATGGATGGCCACTTTGTCGATAACATCACATTTGGTTTTGCTTTCATCGAACAGAGCAAAAAGCATCATAATCTTTTATGTGATGTTCATATCATGATTGATAACCCATTTTTATACGCTCGTAGATTTTGTCGTTTAGGCGCTGATAGTCTCACTTTCCATTACGAAGCTTGCAAAAGTGATAAGCAGGTCTTCCAAATCATTGATGACATCCATCAATGTGGCAGTAAAGCAGGGCTATCAATCAATCCAAAAACTCCTGTTGAAGTCATCTACCCATTTTTAAACTCTCTTGATTTGGTTCTCATCATGTCGGTTGAACCTGGTTATGGAGGACAACCTTTTGATGATTCAGCATTAGAAAAAGTCGTGGCTTTAAAGAAATATATGGAAAAGCACGAAATTAAAAATACCCTCATCTCCATCGATGGCGGAATTAACGGTAAGACCGCGCCTCTTGCTAAACAAGCGGGATGTGATGTCTTAGTGTCTGGCAGTTATTTATTTAAAGCCGAAGATTTTAAAACGACAGTGGAACAACTTAAAAAATAATGCCTATTACTCAGCTTAGCGTTTTAATCATCGCAGTTTTTCTCTTTGTATGTTTCCTTCTTGCTTCGATATTTAATTACAAAGCAAGGTTTAAAAAGAGTTATCATTTTCGTAGTCATTTTCCTTATGAATTAAATTATCATGGGAAATTTAAAGACAATATCTATGGCAATTTGATTTACATTTTGTATTTTATTGCGATAGTGGTTTTTTTCGTTTTCTTTAAAGATGTTTCGTTTAATGGATATTTGATATTTGCTTTAGTCGCAGGTGGATTAACGCTTATATCTTTAACAGCTTTAATTTATATACCAATTGACCAATTGAGGCTGCATATGATCGATGTCGCATTTTCTTTTGTTTTCTCGATCGGTTTTTCTTTCGCGATTGTTCTTTCGAGTTTTAATAAATTTAAAGAAACGAGCAGTATTCCTTCCTTGGTCTCTCTCATCATTTCGATTGTCGTGACTTTAATCTTTGTCATCTTGATTCTCAATCCTCGCTTATCGAGGTGGGCGGAGATGGATGTTGAGAAAAAAGAGGATGGAACCCTGGTGAATGTGAGACCGAAATGGTTTCCTCTCGCCTATAGTGAATGGGCGATGATGTTCCTCTATTTATTGTCGCTGACTTCCTTCTTAGTGGGAACGATATAAAAAAACAACCCAAGGGTTGTATTTTTATTTTTGAATGTTTTTACTTATTTACTAGCACTTGTTTTATTAAGGGTGCGGTAAGCGCGGGTTGACATTCTCACGCGTTGTCCGTCAATAGTATAAGTTTGGAGATTGACGTTCCATTTACGACGTGTAGCTCTAACAGAATGTGAACGATTGTTTCCGCTTACAGGACCTTTACCAGTAAATGGACATTTTCTAGCCATCTTTCTTCCTCCTTAATTAAGCCTAAATTAACTTATCACAAAGTAAGGTTATGTGCAATAAATTTATTATTTATGTTGCGCATTATATGCTTCCATGAGGTTGGTGAGAAGGGTTAATCTCGTCAATAATCCAACTCCTCCTGGAACCGGTGTTTGTAATTTGACAGGTAAATCTCTTTCTGCATCACCGTGTAATTTGCCTTCGATTCTATTGATGCCAACATCGACGATGACAGCATCAGGTTTATAGTTATATGAATGGTCTAAGAATCCTGCTTTGCCTATGGCAATGACGATGATATCAGCGTGTTCAATGTAGAACTTCATATCTTCTTTAGTGGTTCGAGAATGGACAGTAGTGACGTTGCAGTTTTCCGCGAGGAGAAGTCTCGCCATTGGCTTACCAACGATATTGCTTCTACCGATGACAAGAGCGTTTTTGCCAGAGAGCGCGACGTTTTCATCCTTTAAATAATTGATGATGCCTTTTGGAGTGCATGGATCAAGTTTTGTGAGTGGGTGGAATCCATCGATATCTTTCTTTGGGTCAACTGCGAGCTTGACCGCTTCTTCATCGATTTGATGTGGAAGGGGCATTTGGACGATTAAGCCATCGATGTTACTATCATTATTGATTTCATCAATTTTCTTGAGTAAATCCTCTTGGCTAACTGTCACTGGTAATTTGACGAGGTCACAGATGATACCGACTTCAGTGGCGTCTTTAATCTTTCCTTTAACGTAGGCGTTAGAAGCTTCATCTTCATTGACTTGAATGATGACGAAGTGTGGCTTTGGATTTAAAGAAGCGATTTCCGCCTTTAAAGATTCTTTTTTGTAATTAACGTATTCTTTTATAATCATAATCGATATGTGGAATCCTTTCTTCGTATTGTCTATATTTGATGCCAGCGAGGTCGAACATTTTCATTGATGCTTGAACCCCAATGGTGTCTTTGTATTTGTTATCGGCATAAACGATTTCACTGATGCCGGTTTGTATGACAGCTTTAGCGCATTCATTGCAAGGGAATAAAGTGACATAAAGGGTACAACCTTGTAGTGATACGCGGTCTTTGGTATTTAAAATTGCGTTGAATTCAGCATGGCAGACGTAGAGGTATTTGCTATCTAATCCTTCGCCTTTGTTCCATGTGAGTTGATCATCAGGAATGCCTGTTGGCATACCATTATATCCAATTGAGACAACTTTGTGATTTTTATCAGCGATACACGCGCCGACTTTTGTGTTGGGATCTTTGCTTCTAAGAGCGGATAAATGGGCGAGACCCATGAAGTATTCATCCCATGAAATATTTGCTTTATTCATTTGTTGCACCTCTTTCTATATATTACATAAAAAGAATGTCGCATTAAAAGAAATTATTATGTATAATTTATTTAGCAACTTTTTAGTTCATTAATTTTTAGGAGGAATCTTTACGCTATGGAGAACAAAGTAGTAGCAATGATTCTTGCCGGAGGAAAAGGAACTAGATTACAGAACTTGACAAAAAAGAATGCAAAACCAGCTGTCTCTTTTGCTGCGAAGTACCGTATTATCGATTTTCCAATTTCCAACTGCGCGAATAGTGGCATCAACACGATTGGCATTTTGACTCAATATGAGTCCACCTTCCTTGATAGCTATATCGGCAATGGCGAGAAGTGGGGATTAAATGGCGTCCGCTGTTTAATGAGTTCTTTGGCCCCAAGACAAACCGAAGAAGGTGCTGCATGGTATAGTGGCACTGCTGATGCGATTGCCCAAAACATTTATTGGCTAGACCAGCAAAAACCAGATTATGTCGTCATTCTTTCTGGTGACCACATTTATCGCACAACTTATAACGAAATGATTTCGCTTCATATCAACAATAAAGCGGATTGCACAATTTCTGTTATTGAAGTCGATAAGAAGGAAGCTTCTCGTTTTGGTATTATGACCACTGATGCAAAAGGTAACATTACCAAATTCGAAGAGAAACCAAAGAACCCAACTAGCACATTAGCAAGTATGGGTGTCTATTGCTTTACTTGGTCTACTTTAAGAGATTACCTCGTGAAGGATATGAAGAATCCAAATTCATCACATGACTTTGGTAACGATATCATCCCACAGATGCTTAAAAACAAGAAAAAGCTTATGGCTTATCAATTCCAAGGCTATTGGAGAGATGTTGGTACATTAGCTTCTTTACATGCGGCAAATATGGACGTTGCACTCAATAGAGAGAATATCAATCTATTCGAGAACAATATGAAAACAAGAATTTATACTGAAGATACATATAGTATGCCTCAGTACGTTGGTAGTGGTGCGTTGATTACTAATTCTGTCGTCAACCAAGGCGCAATTGTCTTAGGCGATTGTGATGCTTGTGTCATCTCCAACGAAGTACTGATTGAAAAAGGCGCAAAGGTCGATCACGCTGTCGTGATGGCTGGTGCGATTATTAAGAAAGGCGCGGTTGTGCATAATGCAATTGTTGGACCTGGTGCGGTTATTGAAGAAAAAGCTAAGGTCAATACTGATAGCAACGCGATTGTTTTGGTGAGCTAATATGAAAACAGCAATTGGATTTTTAAATTTACACGGCAATCCATCCCTTGGAAAATTAACCGAAGGTAGAACTTTTGGTACTGTGACTTTCCTCGGTAGATATGCCCTTATGGACTTCGCATTATCAAACTTCTGTAATTCAGATATCAACAAGACTGAAATCTTAGTTGAAGGCTATTATGACTCGGTTCGTAGCCATATCTCAAATGGTAACATTTGGGTTACTAACACAAAAACTGGTTTTATTAGAGCAGTATTAAATGAAAAGGAATTGCATTCATATAACAACACTGATATCGCTAACATCATGGAAAATATTCCAGCTGATGCAATCAGTGAAGATTATGTCGTCGTTGCTTCCCCACAATTTTTGATGTCAATCGATTACCGTGATGTTTTAAGACAACATGGCGATACTGGCGCAGGTATTACTGTTGTTTATACAAAAACTAAAGAGAAAGACCGTTTCAAAGGATGCGATAATCTCACTATCGATAAAGATGGTTTTGTCCGTCGCTTCAATAAAGCTGGTGATAGTGATGATGAAGAATTATGCGTACCAGTGGAATCCTATGTCTTCTCTAAAGACGTCTTTATCGGCTTATTGAGATTCTCAAGAGAGATTTCTAATACCAAAACCACGATTAGAAAAATGGTCGAATTATACGCTAATAACCATATGACCTCCGTTAAGGGTTATGAATTCAAAGGTATGGTCGTGCCAATTCTCTCCTTAAATCAATACGTTGATGAATCATTTAAATTATTGGCCAATAAGAATCGTAAGCAATTATTCAATCCTGAATGGCCAATTTATACTACAACACACAACACTCCACCAACTAGATATGGTGATAACGCAGTTGTTAATAACTGCTTTGTTGCCAATGGCTCTTATATCAAAGGTACAGTGAAGAACTGCATCATTTCTCGTGATGTAGTGATCGATGAAGGAGCAGTTGTGGAGAACTGTATCTTATTCACTAATACTTATATTGGTCAAAGAGTCACATTAAAACATACAGTTACAGATAAGAATGTTGTGATTAATGATGTTAAGAAGTTATCCGGTGATGAAGAGGATTACTTGCTTATTTCTAAGGGAGCTAAGATCTAATGAAGATCACATTTATTGCTAGTGAAGCAAATCCATTTATTAAAACAGGTGGATTAGCGGATGTCGTCTATTCTCTAAGTGAGCAATATGTTATCGACAAGCACGAAGTCAATATCATCATCCCGTTTTATTCCAAGATTAAGAATTCAATCTTTATCAATCTCGAATACCTTGGTTCCTTCAGAATGATGCTTTCATGGAAAGAAGTTGAAGTGAAGCTTTGTGTCGGAAAATACCACGGAATTACTTACTATTTTGTGGAAAATGATCAATATTTTAGTCGTTCACAGATTTATGGTGAAGGCGATGATGGTGAGAGATTTGCTTTCTTCACAATGGCGTGTATTGAAGTTATTAAACGCTACAACATCAAATCTGACATCATCCATTTACACGACTGGCAAGTTGGTATGTTCCCATGTGTCGTCAAAGAGAACAACGACCCATATTTTGCCAAAACAAAGTTCGTTTATACAATTCATAACCCTGCTTTCCAAGGCATTTATAGTTCGGACTTCATCCTTTCATTCTATGGAGTACCACGTGAATGTTACACAAACGGTAATATCGAAATGTTTGGACAATGCTCTACTTTAAAAGCGGGTATTGTTTATTCCGATAAAGTGACTACTGTTTCTCCAACTCATCGTGAAGAACTTCTTACTAGAGAAGGCAGTATGAATCTCGATTTTGTATTAAAGCTTCGTGAAAAAGATTTCGTCGGTATTTTAAACGGTATTGATTATCAAGAGTTTTCACCAGAGCATGATAAGAAGATTGCTGCAACCTACAATTCTAAAAATTTCTATGAGAGGAAACTTATCGATAAAGAAGCCCTTCTCGCGAAATTTGGTTTAAAGAATTTAGGCCTTCCAGTCTTTGGATTAGTCTCTCGTTTAACTTGGCAAAAAGGCATTGATCATATCTATCCTTTAGTCAGGACATTAGCCCCTCGTGGATGCGTTTTCGTCTTCCTCGGAAGCGGTGAATACGGACACGAACAAGGCTTTGAACAACTCCATCGTGAATTCCCTGATAAAGTTGGAATCTATATTGGATATAATGATGAGATTGCTCACTTAATTTATGCGGGTAGTGACTTCTTCCTTATGCCATCGTTATTTGAACCATGTGGACTTAGCCAGATGATTTCTGAAGCCTATGGTACTCTTCCAATCGTTCGTCTCACTGGCGGACTTAGAGATTCGGTTGTTTGTTATGATGGTAATAACCTCGATGTCGCAAACGGATTCGGCTTTGCAGACAATAATTCCGATGAACTCGTCAAAGTGTGCAACTGGGCATTCGATAATTATTGGAATTTACCTGTAAGAAAGAAACTCATCAAAAACGCGATGGAAACCGATAATTCTTGGAAAAAGAGTGCGGATAAGTACATCGAAGTGTATAAGAGTATCAAGAAATAACTACAAGTCATTTTGTATTAATACAAACTTAAACTTGATTAATTACCTCAATTAGATAGAATAATTCTAATTGGGGTTTTATTTATGGGATACGATTTTACTAACATTGAAAAGAAATGGCAAAAATATTGGAAAGAAAACCAAACGTTCAAGACTGATGTCTACGATTTTTCTAAACCTAAATTTTACGCCCTTGACATGTTTCCATATCCAAGTGGGGTCGGTCTTCATGTTGGTCACCCAGAAGGATATACGGCAACCGATATCGTTTCCCGTATGAAAAGAATGCAAGGATATAATGTTCTTCACCCAATGGGATACGATTCTTTTGGACTCCCTGCGGAACAATATGCGATTCAAACAGGTAATAATCCTGCCATATTTACTAAAGAAAATATCAAGTATTTCCAAAGTCAACTCGATGAACTTGGTTTTGATTATGACTGGGATAAAGTGATTGCCACAAGCGATCCTGAGTTTTATAAATGGACCCAATGGATTTTTAAAAACCTCTATCTTGATGGATACGCTAAATACATGGAGATGCCAGTTAACTGGTGTGAAGAATTAGGCACTGTCTTATCAAACGATGAAGTTATCGATGGTAAGAGTGAAAGAGGTGGATATCCGGTTGTTCGTAAATATTTGAAACAATGGGTTATTGACCAAGTGCAGTTCGCAGAAGAATTGCTTTCAGGCTTAGATAAGATTGATTGGCCAGAATCCACAAAGGAGATTCAAAGAAACTGGATTGGAAAAAGCATCGGTGCTTCCATCGATTTCCAAATCAAAGGGCAAAATAAAACATTAACTGTTTTTACCACTAGATGTGACACTTTGTTTGGAGCGACATACTGCGTCCTTTCTCCTGAACATGAATTAGTGAAAGAGATCACAAGTGATAAACAAAGGGCTGAAGTTGATGAATATGTGAAAATGGCGGCTCATAAGAGTGAACTTGAAAGAACTTCGAATAAAGAGAAAACTGGTGTTTTCACTGGGGCATATGCGATTAATCCAGTCAACAATAAAGAAATGCCTATCTACATCAGCGATTATGTTTTATCCAGTTATGGCACAGGGGCGATTATGGCTGTACCTGCCCATGATTCACGCGATTATGCGTTCGCGAAAAAATTTGGTTTAGACATCATTCAAGTTTTAGACGGTGGAGATATTTCTAAGGAAGCTTATGAAGGTGATGGTCTTCATATCAATTCCGGATTCCTCAATGGTTTAAATAAGCAAGACGCGATTAATGCAATGATTGCTTTCCTTATGGAAAAAGGAATTGGAAAACAAAAAATTAATTATAAATTTAGAGAATGGGTATTCGCGAGACAACGTTATTGGGGAGAACCAGTACCTGTTGTTCATATGGACGACGGTTCAATTCATGTCTTAGACGATAGTGAATTACCTCTTGTCCTTCCTGTTTTAGATGACTACAAATCAAGAAATGGGAAAGCTCCTTTAGAGAATGCAGTGCAGTGGAAAGAATACACTTATCAAGGAAAGCATGGTGTGAGAGAAACTTCAACAATGCCAGGCAGTGCTGGTAGCTCTTGGTATTTCCTCAGATATATCGATCCACATAACGACAAAATTTTCTGTGATAAGAAATTAGCGGATCACTGGCTACCAGTCGACTTATACATCGGTGGACCAGAACATGCGGTTGGCCATCTCATCTATTCTCGTATTTGGACTAAATACTTACATAAGAAAGGTTACATCTCTACTGATGAGCCTTTCAAAAAACTCGTTCACCAAGGAATGATACTAGGGGCGAACAACATTAAAATGGGCAAAAGATATCCAGAATTCGTTGTTAATCCTACTGATGTTGTTCATGAACATGGTGCGGATTCATTACGCATATACGAAATGTTTATGGGCCCACTTGAGGCGAGCAAACCTTGGAGCGATCAAGGCGTAGAAGGCGCGCATCGATATTTAGACCGCGTTTATCGTATTATTGTTGAATCTGATGCAGTGACTGATGAGGCAACTCCAGAACTCGATTTCATCTATAACCAGACTGTGAAAAAAGTGACAGATGATTTTGAATCGCTTAACTTTAACACTGCGATAAGCCAAATGATGGTTTTTATCAATGAAGTATATCGTATTAATAAAATTAATAGAAAATACGCTGAAGGGTTTGTTAAACTCATTTATCCAATCGTTCCTCACCTCGGTGAAGAGATGTGGGAAAAACTTGGTCATAACCATACTATTGCGTATGAACCATGGCCGAAATGTGATGAATCCAAACTCGTTAAGTCGACAGTCAAGATGGCTGTTTCTGTTAACGGAAAATTAAGAGATACCATCGAAGTAGCTCTCGATTTAGATAATGCAGAAGTGGAACAAATTGCCCTTCAAAGTGAAGCGATTAAACGTCACACTGAAGGCAAGACGATCAAGAAAATTATCGTCGTGAAGAATAAGATTGTGAATATTGTGGCTATTTAATATGAAACTTGCAGTGGATGTTGGAAATACTACAATCGCCTTTGGCTTATTTAAGGATTCTCTCGTTGAAAAGATTATTGTTTCAACAGATATCAATAAAGCCCAGGATGATTTTTTCCTTCTTCTTTCTCCTTTGTTAAAAGAGAAAAACATCGATCGTAAAGAGGTTAATAAAATAATCTATTGTTCGGTTGTTCCTCAAGTTGATGAAGCTCTTAGAGGGGCAATCAAAGAACTATTTATTAACGCAGAAGTTATCGTTACTAATCCTCAATTAAAAACTGATTTTGTTATCAATGTTCAAAACAAAGAAGAAATCGGTGGGGATTTACTTGCAGGACTTGAAGGAGCTTATAAATTATATGGCTACCCAACCTTGATTGCTGATCTTGGAACCGCCACAAAGATTCTCTCCTTAAATGACAAGGGTGAATTTACGACCTGTTTGATCATTCCTGGAATGGATATTTCTGCTTCCCTTTTATCAAATAAAGCCGCTTTGTTACCTTCTGTTGGATTAGATGACGTAAAACCGATTAATAAATGCAATAACACCATTGATGCAATGAAGGGTGGAATTGTGTATGGCCATCTTGAAATGGTCGATGGTTTGTTTAATAGATACGAAAAAGCACTTGGCTATAAGTGCAAACATGTGATTACTGGTGGGGCAACCCATAATATTGAACAATTTTTAAAAGACGATTATGTAGTCAATTATGATCTAGTGCTGTATGGACTAATTGAACTATTGAATATCAATGCAAAATGAGGAGATTTTTATGAAAACTGAAGTCAAATATGCAAAATTAACAAAAAAGTATGAAAAGATTTTGATGGACAGCTTAAAAGATTTTGTGGCCATTGATTCAAAATATGATGAGGCAACTGTAAGCAAGACTGATCCGTTTGGAAAAGGTGTTACTAAAGCTCTCAAATATTTCGAAGAACTCGCTAAAAAAGATGGCTTTAAAGTCACTAACTATGATAACAAAGTCGTGGAAGCAATTGTGGGTGAGGGTGAGAAGAATATTACTATCTTAGCGCACGCTGATATTGTTCCAGAAGGAACTGGATGGTCACAAAACCCATTTGAAGTTGTGGAAAAGAAAGGCGTCGTTTATGGTCGTGGAGTCGCCGATGACAAAGGACCATTGCTCTCATGCTATTACGGCTTATTAGCCTTGAAGGAGAATAACCTTTTAGGCAAATACCGCGTGAGATTCTTAGTAGGCGGAAACGAAGAAAGCGGTTCTGCTTGTATGGAACATTATTTCCATACTTTGAAGAAAGAAGAACCAACATATGGTTTTTCTCCTGATAGTAATTTCCCAGTTGTTTTTGCTGAGAAGGGCATCATGAATTTTGAAGTGAAAAAGAAGGTTAATATTCCTGGATTGATTTCCCTTAAAGGTGGTACAGCTCCTAACTCAGTAATCGAACTTGCTACTATGCAGATTGAAATCAACGATGATATCGTTCCATTTTTGGTTAAGAATTATCCAGATGCGGAAATCTATACTAGGGATGATGTTGTTAATGTAACTTTCCACGGGAAGGCCGCTCATGGTTCGATGCCACAACTCGGAGTTAACGCAGGTATGAAAGCCATTAAATGTTTAGCGGATTATACCCAAAATAAAGATCTATTAAAGATTGTGGAATGCTATTCCGATGTCTATGGAAAAGGCTGTAAAGCAAATGGATATTCACATGATATGGGTCAAAACTCTCTTAACGTTGGCTTATTAGATTACAAAGATGGAGAAATATCACTCATTGTCAACTTCCGTTTCGTAGAAACATGTAACGTCGCTGATTTAAAGAGCAATATAACAACTGCGTCTCGTCCATTAACGGTGAAATTTTCAGAAGCAATGCCAATTCTTTATTTCAAAAAAGATAGTCCTCTTATTAAAACTTTGGTCAACGCTTATCGTGCGGAGACAGGGGATTATGAAAATGAACCTCTTGCTATCGGTGGTGGCACATACGCAAAAGAAACAACTAACACAGTGGCGTTTGGTTTAGAATACCCAGGTTGGGATTCAAAAATGCACTCTGTGGGTGAGCAGATTAAAGTTGAAGCCCTTAATCAAGGCATGGCAATTTATGCAAGGGCAATTCATTATTTAGGACAATTAATAGAAAATGAGAACTAAATTTAAAGCTTGGGCCGAACCTTATATCAATGAACATCAAGACATTTGTGTTGATGCTTTTGCTTTGCAAAATATCGATAACTTATATTTAGAAATTGGTTCTGGTAAGGGCTTATATTTAGTGACTATGGCAAACAAATTCCCTGAAAGAAATTATGTCGGCGTGGAAAGAAACGTGACCTGTGCTGGCTATCTTGCTAAAAAGATTGTTGAAGGGGAAGTGAAAAACGCAAAGCTTTGTTTTATGGATGCCGAAAAACTTTTAGGAGAATTAAAAGAGAATTCTTTAAAGCATGTCTTCCTTAATTTTTCTGATCCATGGCCAAAGAAAAGACATAATAAACGTCGTTTAACTTCAGAAAGGTTTATCCCTTTGTATCAAAAGGTGATGGCGAAAGGTGGAGAGATTATCTTAAAAACCGACAACAAAGAATTATTTGATTTTTCAAAAGAAAATTTTCTTGCAAACGGTTTTTCTTTGATGCTTGAAGATCTCGACTACCAGCTTGATGAAAATAACGATGCTTTAACAGAATATGAAATTGATTTCCGAAAAGAAAACGAGCCAATTTATCGTTTAGGGGTGAGATATGAATAAATATTGTCTGTACTATTTCCCTCCAAAAAGCGATCCTAACTTAGGGGATAGCCTGATTGTATATTTCGGTGGCAATTTACCGACCACACGTAATGAAAAAGGCGAAGGTGTTGATAAATTGTTCAATAAGGATACTTTAATTGGCTATCTCATTCATAATTTTTCTAGTTATTGCAAAATCCATGTGTCAGGTCCTATTTTCCTTCCTAATGATGAAATAGTGGACTTACTCAATGACGTTTTAGTTAATGCTGGACTTAATGCGATTGATTATTACGATCATTCTGGGTTTGTAATTGGAGAAATAATTGATAAAAAACCATTAAAAAAATCCTATCTTTATGAGATAGACATCGATAGAAAAATAAATGTTGAATCAACATTTGACCTCGACAAAGGGGAGAAAGTAGTCATCGCCCTTAACGGCACATATTTGATGCCAGGGATGATGGTAAATTCATTCGATATTCAAGGAGGGATCAAAAGCGATGGTCGCATCTGTTCTAACCAAGACCTCATCGTTGCCCCTCTAGAGGAATTCTTCCCCATCATTGTTGAAGGAGATAATAAAAACGGAGATGACTTTTTTAAAGTAGAAAGAAGGGAAAGCGATGCTTGAGATTAAATTAAAAGAAGAAGGAAAGATTAAACGATTAACAAATCGCACTTTTAAATTTGACGAAAGAATGAAAGATGGATTCTATTCTGCCTGCTATTTTTTAAAAAGTCGTAAGATTGTTAGAGAAAACGAACCAAACCATATCGTCACTATGCAGTGGTTTCAAAGAACTAAAGGCGCGATGCTTTGTGGAATCGATGAAGCGATTGCAATTTTACATACATTTGCCGACAATCCTCAGGATTTATTAATTGAGGCATTAAATGATGGCGATCTTATTGAAGCAAATGAACCAGTTCTAAAAGTTACTGGAAAATATGAAGATTTTGGTTTTTTAGAAAGCGTTATTGATGGAGTTTTAGCTAGACGTACTTCGGTTGCTACAAACGTAAAAAGAGTTCTTGATGTTGCAGGCGATACACCTGTGTTTTCTATGGCAGATCGTCAAGATGATTATTTGACTCAAGTTGGTGATGGATACGCAACATATGTTGCGGGTATCAATAGAATTTCCACTGATGCCCAAGGATTGTGGTGGGGTGGTAAAGGCATGGGAACAATGCCACATGCTTTAATTCAAATTTGTGGTGGTGACTTATGTCGTGCTGCTGATATTTATCGCCAGTCATATCCAAATGAAAAAATTACTGCCTTAGTGGATTATCATAATAACGTCACCGTTGATGCATTGAAATTAGCGAGACATTTAAAAGAGAATTTAAAAGCTGTTAGGGTTGATACATCGATGAGCTTAATCGATCATTATTTCGATGATAAAGACACATCAGGGTTTGATCCACACGGGGTTTGTAAAGAGCTTATCTTTGCTTTAAGGAAAGCTTTAGATGACGAAGGGTTTACTTATGTAAACATTGTTGTCAGTTCCGGATTTGGTGCGGATAAGATTAAACAGTGGAAAAAGGATAATGTTCCTGTGGACCTATATGGCGTCGGAACATCATTCGTTAATAATATGACATGTGGTTTCACAGGTGACCTAGTGGTGTTAGATGGAAGAAACGAAGCGAAAGAGGGTAGAAGCAATTATCCTACTAATAGATTACAAAAAGTAGATTACTCGATATGCAAGGAGGATTAATAAAATGAATATCGTAGAAGAATTAAAATATCGTGGATTAATTAAAGATTATTCAAATCAGGAAGCTGTTGAAAAGCTATTAAGCAGTCCAACAACAATATATTGTGGATTTGATCCAAGCGCTTCATCTTTGCATATGGGTAATTTCGTGATGATTTCCCTTTTGATGCGTTTACAAAGAGCGGGACATCGCATTATCGCCGTCGTGGGTGGTGCGACTGGTATGATTGGTGATCCAAGTGGTAAAAGCGCTGAGAGAAATCTTCAAACAAAAGAAACACTTGCCGAAAACACTCGCAAAATTAAAGAACAGCTTGAGAGATTTATTGATTTAAGCGATCCGAAAAAAGGTATCATTCTAAACAATTATGAATGGCTTGGTACATTAAATATCCTTGATTTATTAAGAGATTATGGCAAACATTTCTCAATTAACTACTTGTTAGCAAAAGATATCATCGCCAATCGTTTGGAAAGTGGTTTATCTTTCACTGAATTCACATACAATATCCTTCAAGCAATTGACTTCTTACATTTATATCGTTCTGAAGGATGTCGCATGCAAGTTGGTGGTAGTGATCAATGGGGCAACCTCACTAGTGGTCTTGAACTCATTAGAAAAGCTGAAGGTTCTGAAGCAGAAGCAGAAGCGATGACTTGCCACTTATTGCTTAGAAGCGATGGTAAGAAATTCGGCAAGAGTGAAAAAGGAGCTTTGTTCCTCAATCCTGAACTCACTAGCCCATATCAACTATATCAATATTTCTATAATGTCACTGATGCTGATGCGGTTAAATATTTGAAAGTATTAACCTTCTTATCCCCAGAAGAAATTAATAAAATTGAATTAGATCATATCGCAAATCCAGGCGCGAGAGTTGGACAAAAAGAATTAGCTTATGCAGTTACTAGCACCATTCATGGAAAAGATAAAGCCGATGAAGCGAAAATGATGAGCGAAGTTTTATTTAAAGGTGATATTTCATCTTTGAACAAGAAACAAATTGAAGAAGTGTTTGGAGATTTAACTGTGGAAGTGGAAGGCGACTTAATGTTAGAAGACCTTCTCATCAAAGTTGGAGCAGCATCAAGTAAAAGAGAAGCTCGTGAATTTGCACGTGGCAATTCTGTATTAGTGAACGGAAATAAAGAAACTGATCCAAACAAAATCATTGCAAAAAAGGATTCTTTATTTGAAACATATACTGTTTTAAGAAGAGGCAAGAAGAACTATTATCTTGTCAAACACCTATAAAATAATTAGTTTTTGCATAAAATAATTTAATTTTGCATATTTTTTACAAAATTCTTTTTGCATTCGCGTGTGCATAGAATATAATGAAATTACTATATAAGGAGACTTTTGTATGGAAAGTAAATTCAAAAAGCCCGCAATCGTGTTTTTAGTTTTAAATACGATTTTTCTTCTTGCGTGGGTGGCGGTCCTTGTTGTTTTTGGTTTAACATCAGGCCTTTATGCTAACTTTGTGCAAGATTTCTTAATGGGGGCTCATGTAAACCCAATACTCAATGTGTTTACTAAACACAATTTTGCAAACTGGAAGATTTATGTTCTTATTGCCATCGCTGCAATTGGTGTGATCATGCTCATTGTTGGTATCGTCTTATCAATTACTAGAAAGCGCAAGAGATACATTTTCTATATCCTTTCTTTCTTATTATCTATTGCTGCTGCAATCGATTTCTTTGCTAACGCAGGCACTTATTACAGAGCTATTTTTAACCAAACTTTTGCTGGTAAACATTTAGCAGGTCTCGGTATCTTCTACATGGTGGCGATTGTTGCTTCTGCAGCCATTGCTTATGGCTCGCACTTCTTAGTTTATTTCTTAGGCTTAGCCCACGCTAAAGCGTTAAGAAAAGCTGCTGAAGAAGAAGCTGCTCCAGTCGAAGAACAACCAGCCCAAATTGAAGAACAACCAGAAGAGAATAACGAAGCACCTCTTGAAGATGAAGGTGAAGACTTCGCTTTAGCGGCTGTTAATAATGAAGCTCAAGCTGTCGAAGAAGTTAAGGAAGAAGAACAACCAGAAGAACAACCATTAGCTGACTTCGCTGTTGAACCAGAAGAACTTCCAGCTCAACCAGAAGAAGTTGTTGTTGAAGAAGTTCCACAAGAAACAGATCCTGAAAAGACACCTGTCACAAGACAAGATTTAGCTTCTATCTTGAAAGATGTCGTTAGAGATATCGTCAGAGACGAAATCGCTCGTGCTAACGCTGATAAAGAAGAAGAAAAGAAAGAAGAAAGACCACAATTCAATGGTAATGGTGGATTCCCATCAGTCACTGGTGCGACATTCGGCGGACCATTAGTGGTTCAATATTTTAACGGTGGTATCAATGGACCAGCTGAACCTGCTGTTGCTCCAGCACCTGCACCAGCCCCAGCCCCAGCCCCAAAAGAAGAACCAAAAGAAGAGCCAAAACCAGCTGAAGAACCTCAACCAAAAGAAGAGCCAAAACCAGCTGAAGAACCAGCACCTCAAGCTGTGGAACCTGTTTCAGGACCAGTTGTGGAAGAAAAACCAAAGAATCAAATCATTAGAATTCCATTCACTGAAAGACTTCTCGGTTCAGAACAAGATGTCAAAGACATCTATAATGAATTAAAGAATGAACTTCTTTCCTGGGGTCTCCATTCTAGAGTGAGCAATAGCGGTGATGCCTTCCGTCTCCATACAAAGACATATTGTAAAGTAACTGTTGCTGGTAAGAGCATCAAATTATATTTAGCCCTTGATCCAGCTGATTATGCAGACTCTACTCTTCCAATTCAAGATGCGTCTGAAAAAGGCTTATATGTCGATATTCCACTTGTCTTCAAAGTCAAGAGCGGCTTATCCATTAGAAGAGCTAAACAACTCATCAAAGATGCTTGTGAAAAGGATGGCTTAACTCAAGAAGAAGTTGGTACTGTCAACTGGGTTAAAGAATTACAAGCTGAACAAAAAGCCAAAAAATAATCCATTTTGAAAACAAAACTAAAAGGTATGTTCTTTCATACCTTTTTTGTTTATGTTAATATTTATATTACTGAATATGCCTGATTATCTATCGTGGATCTTAATCTCATTGTGCCTTCTTGGGCACTTCTTCTTTTCTGCGTCTGAAACAGCATTAGCATCGTGCAATCGTTTTCGTATGAACGTACTAGCTGAAGAAGGCAGCAAATCAGCGAAACTAGTGATTAAAGTGGTGGAGAAGTTCGATCGTGCTTTGACCACAATATTAATCGGTAACAATATCTTTGCTGTTGGCATTTCTACAATTGCCACGCTTCTATTTTATAACTATCTTGCAGGGACAGATTTAGTGCAATATGTCTCTATCATATCTTCAATCATTTTTACTTTTGTTGTTTATATCTTTGCCGATACTCTTCCAAAGACAATCGCTAAAGCGATACCTGATACGTTATCTCTTATTTTCATTTATCCGATTTACTTTTTTACTATCATCTTGTTTCCTATTACTATCGTTTTTGAATGGTTGATGAAATTAATCGAAAAGATGTTCAGAGTCGATGATGATCAAACTTTTACCCAAGAAGATTTTGAAAATGTGGTCGACAAAATTGAAGAAGAGGGAATGATTGAAGAAGAGAACAGTGAGATTATTCGTTCTGCGTTTGATTTTATCGATACCCCTTTAAAAGATGTCATTACGTATAAAGATAAGATGTATGCTTTAAATATCGATGATCTCGATTCTGATAAATTGATCACCATTATAAAAGAAACAACTTATTCAAGAATCCCGATTTATCAAGGTGATGATAATAATTTTATTGGTATTTTACATGTAAAATCGTTCGTGGAAACTTATTTAGAAGACCCACATTTACCTATTGAAAAATACCTGCAAAAACCATTTTTCGTTCCAAGTAACATCGACTTAGTTGAATTGCTTGATGGTTTTAAAAAGTCATACACACATCTTGCTTTAGTTAAAAAAGAAGACCAAGTGATTGGCATGGTTACTTTAGAGGATGTTTTAGAAGTGCTTGTTGAAGATATCAGTGAGCCAAACCGCATTAAAAGGAGTGCAAGATTATGAGTTGGGAATATTGGCTCATTTTAGCTGTTTTACTCCTCATGAGTGCCTTTTTCTCTGCGGCTGATATGGCTTACGGTTCGGTAGATAGAAATCGGTTGGTGAAAAAAGCTGAAACTAGCAAATTAGCCACTATCGCATTAAAGCTTGTAGATAAATATGAATTTTCAATATCTTCTATTCTTTTTGGTAACAATTTAGTGAATATCCTTGCTTCATCTATTATCACTATTGTGGGTACTAGTGCATATGGGGATATGGGGGCTTCAATTGGAGCTATCATCTTCACTGTTATCTTGATTATTTTTGCAGAATTTTTACCTAAGGCAATTGCAAAAAGATTTAATTATACTCTATCGTTAGCTTTCGCTTATCCGGTGTTTTTCTTCTCGGCTTTATTCTTTGTCTTTGTCTGGCCTATTTCTAAAATGTTCCAATTGATTGGAAAATTGTTCACTAAAAAGGCTAAAGAAGAGGAAGAAATCGGTGAGGAAGAATTAGATGAGATGATCGATGAAATTGAAGAGAGTGGCGAACTTGAAAAAGACGAAGCTGAACTTGTCCGTGGTGCGGTTGATCTCATCGATATAGAGGCTTATGAAATCATGACACCGCGTGTTGATGTGTTCGCGGTTGATGTCGATGAGAACATTAAAGAAAAATATGAAATATCTGAATTATTAAAACATTCAAGAATACCTGTTTATGAAAACACAATCGACAATATCATCGGCATTATTCCAGTAAAAACGTTAGCAAGACTTCTTCTTAGTGGCGGTGAAATAGATGTTCGTTCTTTGTTATATAGGCCACTTTACATCCCACGTAATTATCAAATCGTGAAACTTCTCGACGATTTTAGAAAAGACAGAATACATATCGCAATCGTTAAGGATGAATATGGTGGCACGGATGGAATTGTCACAATGGAAGACATTATCGAAGAAATAGTGGGCGATATTTTTGATGAGACTGATGAAGTGGTGGAAGAGGTCAAAAAAGTGAGGAAAGGCATCTATCTCATCAGCGGAATGATGAATATTGATGACTTCTTTGAACTTATTGATTATCACGATGACTTCGACACAAATTATTCAACGGTTGGCGGATTATGCCAGGAATTCTTCGAAGATTTTCCTAATGTTGGCGACTCTTTCCATATTGGAAATTATAAAATTACTATCACAAAAGCAGACCGATATAGTGTTATTCAGGTCAAAGCGTGTCGCGTATATAAAAAGACTAATTAATTAGCCTCTCTTTGATCTAGTATTTTACGATACTTATTGAAAATGTATTTAGTTACTTCGTCTTGGTTATAATTTTGACTATCGACAATTACGTCGACTTCAGGGATGTTGTCTTTACCAAACCTAACCTTGTCTTCGATTAACCTTTGTTCAACATTTTCAGGCGAATCTCCACGCATGAGCATTCTTTCTCTTCTCACTTTTTCGCAGACATCGAGATAGAAAACAATAATATGTGGGTCGTTTAACGCGATATAGGCGCGCATTCCATTTGGTTCAATCGCGATTACTTTGTTATCGGCAATTTCACTTTTTAAGGATCCATAGAGGTTTCCGTTATATTCTGTATATTCAACGAATAAACCTTCATTAATCATTTCTTTAAATCTTTCTTTGCTAACGAAATAATAGTCGATTCCATCGACTTCGCCTTTTCGCATAGGACGCGTGGTCGTAGTTATCACGCGCTTAATGCCGTATTCATTCATTAAAAGTTTGGCTACTTCGGTTTTCCCACTTGCGCTTGGACCGCTTAATACAATCATAGTTTTTAACCTTTTTAAAATTATAAACCTGTTTTTTCTTTTGAGACAATAGTATATCGAAACGAGAATAGTTTTCTTAAAAAATTAAGAAAGTATGTAAATAGTTTCTTTTTTTATTTATAATGGAATAGTCAATTAAAGGAGATAGTTAAATATATGGCTAAAATTGTCAAAGTTCATGGTCGTGAAGTTCTTGACTCCCGTGGTAATCCAACTGTTGAAGTTGAAGTTACTTTAGATGATGGTGTCAGAGCACGCGCGATTGTTCCTTCAGGTGCTTCCACTGGTGAAAGCGAAGCTCTTGAATTAAGAGATGGCGATAAGAACAGATACTTAGGAAAAGGTGTTCTTAAAGCTGTTGAAAATGTTAATACTAAAATTGCTCCAGCTGTCGAAGGCTTAGAAGCAACTGATCAAGTTCTCGTTGATCGCACAATGTTAAAATTAGATGGCACTCCATTCAAAAAGAATTTAGGTGCTAACGCGATTCTTGGTGTTTCCCTTGCTGTTGCAAGAGCTGCCGCTGAATCATTACATATGCCACTTTATCGTTACATTGGTGGTACAAACGGAAAAGTTATTCCAACTCCATGTATGAACGTTATCAATGGTGGTGCTCACGCGCAATCCACTGTTGATTTCCAAGAATTCTTCATCATTCCAGCTGGTTTCCCAACATTCAGAGAAGCCTTACGCGCTGGTACTGAAGTCTTCCACGCTTTAAAGAAAGTTGTTAAAGAAAAAGGTTATGAAACTGGTGTCGGTGATGAAGGTGGATTTGCCCCATCATGCCGCGAAGGTAATGAAGAACCATTAGCATTAATTGCTGAAGCAGTTAAGAATGCCGGTTACAAACTTGGCGAACAAATCTTCTTAGGTATGGACGTTGCTTCTTCTGAATTCTATGAAGGTAATGGTCAATACAACCTCGTCAAATCTGGCGAAGGAAAGAAATCCACTGAAGAGATGATTCAATTCTTAGAAAAGCTCGTTAAGGATTACCCAGCAATCGTTACTATCGAAGATGGTCTTGCTGAATCTGACTGGGAAGGTTGGGCCGAACTCACTCGTCGTTTAGGTGGCAAAATCCAACTCGTTGGTGATGACTTATTCGTTACTAACCCAGACTTCGTGAGAAAAGGTATTGTCAACCACGTTGCTAACTCCGTCTTAATCAAAGTTAACCAAATCGGTACATTAACTGAAACATTAGATGCGATTAGATTAGCACAAACTAATGGCTATACTTGCATGGTCTCCCATAGAAGTGGTGAAACTGAAGATGCAACTATCGCTGACTTAGCGGTCGCGGTCAATGCTGGACAAATCAAAACTGGTTCTGCTTCCCGTACAGATCGTATGGCCAAATATAACCAACTCCTTAGAATTGAAGAAGAGCTCGGTGACAGTGCAGAATTCGTCGGTGTGAAAGCATTCGCAAATCGCAAATTCTAATAAAACTGAAAAAAACTGAAAAAAATTAAAAATTTAGCCTATCTATTTAGATAGGCTTTTTTTTCGCAAAAAATTTCTGCGACGAAAATCGCGATTTTTACACTCTTTATATATAGGGGGACTTTTTATGAACTCACTTAAAAGCATGGTAAAAATGGAAGATGAAGTCGGCGTCATCATGTCAATTTATGCGAAAAACATATTGTCTGTTATCGATGAAAACAACAATTCCTCAATCCCAAAAATTAATCTATTTTACATCCATCGAGTACAAGAGGCATTTAACGCACTAAATGAAGAAGAACGTGAATTAATCAATAATGATTTTTTGGACGCCGATTCCCCACATTGGTGGGAACCATTTTATACGAACGAGCAATACCTGAAATTAAGGTATTCGTCTGTGAGTTCATTTTTGATGCATTTTTATGATTAATCTATTCCTCCATATCAAAAAAGCATTGCCTGTTCTTCTACTAATTCTATTTAGTTGCTTTTTTGCTTTCGGTGATAATTCTCCTATAAATCACCTTAAGCGTAGAAGTGCATCGTCCCCCATTCTTTTCACTAGTTCGACACTTTATGGTCCATATAAAGGAGGAGAAGAAATTACATTTAAATGGTCGTATAAGAATGTTTCGGGAACTAATTATAGCTCTGTCAATGATTATTTCATTGTTAGTTGTCCCTCTTATTCCTCTTCCCCTTTATTGAGCAAAAGGGTTAGTAAACATTCTTTAGCTATAGGTGCTAAACAGAATCTATCTTATTCATATAAGATTCCACCCCAAAGATTTAACACTGAATCAGGCCTTGTTATTAAAGTTGGTGTTCAGTATGGAGGGAGCTATTTATCTATAATTGAAAAAACTATAAAACCAATCAGTAGTAAAACTATTAATCCGCTTGATTATAGGTCTTCTCCATATGTTATTAAAGATAGATCATTTTATCTTAAAGATGTTGAGGTGAATGAGAGCTTTTTATTTGACGAATATCGCGATTATGTGGAATGTGATCAGTATAATCGTCTATTGTTATCTAATCTTACTTTTAGATACAACTACCCATTAAAACTTCTTTATAAAAACGCGAGGGTAAAATTCCTTGACCCAGAAAACATTTTTTCAAGCCTATCTTTAGATGGCGATGGTTATCGAAGCATCAATATTGTTTTAGATGATCAAGATGGAATAGTTAAAATTCTTATCCCTTCCATTTATTATGATCCACTCAGTTTAGTCCCTAACGATAAAGGGAAGGGAAACAAAACAAAATATCTATATGTTCCAAAAGGAAAAAGCAAAAAGATAGAGAAATATGAATTCATCATTGAGGCTACTGGGTTAGGGATTAACAAAACTAGCTTTTCACATTGTTTAGAATTATCAATTTCACCTTTTTTCCTCGGTGATTGTATCGATTCAGACTACTGCATAGTTGGAGGGGTGAAAAAATGATCATTTTATTCATATCTTTGATGTTTTTATTAATGGGTTATTCTTTGTTTTCGTTTTCTTTTGCTGCACATGGCATTAATCGTTTAATTATCAACGCGCCGAGGACGATTTTTGAATATGGTGTAGTTGTTGATGATAGTGGGAACCCATATTACGAACAAGATAATATCAAGAAACGCTACAAAGCATATCTTGATGACAGTATTTATCAATATGTTAATAGCTATGATTTATCATTTCGTTTTTATTATCCTGTAACAGGAGGGCTATGTGAGGAAAAATGCGAAGGAGTGGAAGTTAATATAACTTCGATTATTACTTTTTCTTTTGAGTATTCGCGAACGATGTTTTATGAAATAAGCGAGGTGCAAAATGGATAAAAAGCAAGGTTTAGATTTCTTATATTCTACGAAATTATCTCCATATTTTAAAAAGGACAATATTACCGATATTTCGTATAATGGTATTGATATTTTTTATGTCGATAATAATGCAGGAAGAATAAAAAGCGATATCGCCTTTAGCCAAGATGAAGCGCGCGATTTTATTCGTCAAATAGCGAATATATGTGAAAAACAGTTTTCAATGACATCGCCTAGACTTGATGTTACGATTGACAAATTCCGTATTAACGCAATGCATCAATCAATTGGAAGAGTAAAAGATGAACAAGCTGTGACCTTTTCAATACGTATAGCTTCTAAAAAAATACGCATCTATGATGATGAGGATTTTTTGACCGAAGAAATAAAAGAATTATTCGATGTTTTGATGGTATCTCATCAGTCTATTGTACTAGGCGGGTTACCTGGGTCTGGAAAAACGGAACTTCAAAAATATTTACTGACGAGACTTGCTAAAGATCAAAGAGCAATTGTTGTGGACAACGTCCTAGAGCTTGAAACGATTAGAGAATATATCAATTACGATTTAACGATGTGGCAATATAACGAGAATAATCCAAATGCATCATTGCCTTTGCTTATTAAAGAAGCGTTAAGAAATATGCCAGATTGGCTCATTTTAGCCGAAGGAAGAGGAAAGGAAATGTTAGATATTCTTAATTCTGCGGTGACGGGGTTACCGATTATTACTACTTTGCACGCTTACGATGTTCATAGCATAGTCATTAGAATGGCAAGAATGGTAATGCAAAATCAGGAAAACAGTCGTTATGAAGATGTTTTAAATGATATAAAATATCACTTTCGTTATTTCGTTTATTTAAAAAGAGAAAAAGATTCCTCAGGTGTAATAAAAAGATATATCTCTTCAATATTGCATTTAACTCCTAAAGGTGAAGCGATTGAAATATATAATAACGATTTGCAAAAGATTAGATATGGAAAAATTGATAGAGAATCGTTGCTATTGTTAAAAATCAAAAAGAATCAGACTTCTTTCATAAGGAGTTTTATAGGAGATGTAAATGAATAGTTATCGCCTTTATTTTGTTATTATCGCTTTAATCGCTTCTGGTGTTTGCTTTTTTGCGAGTGAGAATCTTTATATCACGATTGGGGTAGGGGTCGTATTTCTTATTTATCCTCAAATAATGTTAGTAAAAAAGATTGAAAAAAGTAATTCAATATATAGCCGATATCATGAGTGTTTTCACTTTGTTAACTCATTTATTGTGAGCATTGATATACGCGGATCATTAAACGGCGCTTTTTCCTCAATAAACCCGACAATGAGTAAATCATATCAAGCTGTTTATGAAGGCATAGAGTCAAACAAAAGTGAAGATAAAATCACTTATTTGCAGAAATATTTCCCTTTCCATTACTATGGCTTATTTATAAAAATAATAAATCTTTGGCAAGAACAAGGTGGAGATATTTTATCTATGTCGTCCCATTTATTAGAAGAGGGAAGAAAAAGTGAGGAATATTTAAGATACTGTCAAGACTCACATCTCACAAGGACGATGGAATTTGTAGTCTTATGGGTTTTTGCCTTGGTTATTCTTGTCGTGATGCGTGTTTCCTTAAACCAGTTTTTCACACATATTGTTAAGAATATAGTCTATCAGATTGGATTAACTGCATTTTTCCTCTTCTTTCTAATAAGCATCGATATTCTTGTGAGAAAAGTTACGAGTAAAGAAGTAAAGGGGTGGGATGAATATGAATAAATTAAGAAGAATAATTGAAGAACAAGGTCTTTCATTTTCAAAAGAGATGTTTAAATTAGCGTTAATTAATGTCTTTTTCATTGCTTTAGGAGTCCTCGTTTTTTGTTTAAAGTTAGAAAAATACTATTACATAGTGGTCGTGGTGTTTTTATTGCTTGCAAATTATTTTTTCATTAGTTCTTATTCTAGTCGTTACCAGCAGATGATTTATCAGCACGATGATGAATTAATTGCTTTGTTTTCATATTTTAAAGTTTTTATATCGAATCATATTCCGGTCTACTCGGCATTTACAAATTTGCTTGCTTATTCAAGTGACTGGATGAAAGAAAAGATAAATCTTTTACTTAAAGAAATTGACAATGACAAAACAGTGCAGCCTTTTATACGTTTTAGCAAAAACTTTCAAAATCTAGTTTTTGAATCTTTGTGCATTTCTTTGTACCAAATGATTGATGAGGGAGAAAGCTTAGAAAAGAGCAATGAGTTCACTTTCTTATTTAACGAAGTGAATGAATCAAATATACGTCGAAAAATGGAAAAAAAGAAAAGGTCCTTAGATATACTGGCTTCTTTTCCTCTATTTGGAAGTGGAATCATTACTGTGACTCTTACTATTAGTATTGTTTCTAGCATTGGGGGTATGATAAATGTCTTCTAAAATTGGAACGATTTTATCGATGTTATTTGTTGTCATGTTTTTCCTATTTGGGACTGATTTACTATGCCTTCAATATTGCTATTCATCGCTCGATTCTAAAGGAATAACTATTTCTTATTACATAAGCAAAAATGGCAGAATTGATAACGATTTTATTTCTTATTTATCGAATAAATACGAAGTTGAAATAATCGCAGATCAAAAACAATCAGTTGATTATGGAGACGTTGTTAGATTCACGATTAGAGATACATTTAACCCATTGGTGATATCTAGCTCAAAGATGGTTGTATCTATCTCTAGAGAAGCGATTATTGGCTATTATGGGTAGAAAGGAGGGTAAGTATGTCAGAGATCAAAGGACAACTATTAGGAATAATTCTCGTTTTAATGGTTTTTGGTGCGGTGTCGGCAGCAATGGTGGTTGTATTTAATAAACTTACAAAGAATGTCGAAGACCAAGTAACAGAAATAACTAATTCGTCGTCAAAAAAGAGTGTTTACCAAATTGACGATTATCTTTCCTATTAGAAATAATACTTTTTGCTTTCTTCCTCGAGGCAAAAACAATACAATATTTTTATGAGGCCTCAAAATGGATGTTGTTAATACCATTAAAGTAATTTTAGCTAAGCGTGTTGATGTAACTAAACTTAAGCCTGAGGATACTTTGCCATCACTTGGTTTAGACTCTTTAGATTTAGTTGAAGTTATGCTTGAAATTGAATATGCTCTCCATATTGAATTCACAAGTGAAGAGATTACAAATTTGACTACAATTCAAAGCGTAATTGATTTGATTAATGCTAAATTAGCATAAAATCTTGTTTCGTTAAAATCTTTGTGATATTATCGTTGTTGCGCTTGCCTACCTAGCTCAGTCGGTAGAGCTATCGGCTGTTAACCGATCGGTCGTGGGTTCGAGTCCCTCGGTAGGCGCCACAACTGGCCTGTTGGAGAAGCGGCTTAACTCACCACCCTTTCACGGTGGCATTCATGGGTTCGAATCCCATACAGGTCACCAACCCAAAAAATACAGCTTCGGCTGTTTTTTTGTTGTGACTGTATGCGAACCATGAATGGTTAAGCTCTTCTCAACACCAGTTGGCACCTACACACCCACGACCAATCAGTTAACGCCTTAGGCGCACGACCAAAACAATGACAAAGTCATTGCTTTAGTTTTTGATACCAAAATCTTGTTTATGGCAAGTAATGAGTGCTGATATAATTCATGTTCTCGAGAATATTAGGCCAATAGAATTCAACTCTTCTTCGATAAGATTCGTTTTTAATTTTGGTCTTGTAGTACCTAGCATGAGGCCTAAATAAAATTGGTCCAATATGAAGTGCTTCGATAAAGTCCCAGTCTTTGCTTTCAAGATATTTTAAAACATGAGTGCGAGAAATGATTACACCGATATTGACATCGCCGTGATATAGATAATCTGCAGAAATGTAATCTTCTTGTGAACCCTTAAATAAAAAACGATCAACCATATCAACAACAAATCTGCGATTAGCATTTAGTTCTCTGTTGCCAAGAATGAATGGTTTCTCGAGTTTTTTTCTTAGAGCAGGATAGCTCATTCTCTCTTTTCCGGAACCATCATATGTTCCGTCTCCAAATTGGAAAAAAAGAATTGTTTTGAGCAAATAATCGTGGAAACCATAATCTCTAAGCAGATTAATAAAATTTTTAATGTATTCTTGATGAACAATGTTATTGATACCGCTTTTCATCGAAATATAATGAGTTTCATCATTTATGGTAATGGAAAAATCAGGCTTCATTGTTCCTTCAATTTGTTTGGCATAAACGATATCGTCATCGTGACAATTAGGAAAAACAAAGCGGACAATATTCTGCAAATTAAGCGATAGTAGTGACACTGGTTTTTCATTCAGTTCAGCGACCATTTGTGACTCTTTTAATTCGCCGTGATTATACTTCATAAGCTCCCTCCTTTCTGGAGGCTAAACAAAAACCCTCCTATATATAAAGAGGGCAAAAACGCGAAATTTCGACGCAGAAATTTATTTTTTTGATTATTTTTTTGTCTATAAAATACTTTTATCGATTCATCGATAAGAGAAAAGAGAGTCTAAGTAGTCCGCAAGCTCATCAGTGCCTTCATCTTTAATCGAACTAACTTTGAAAACTTTAGCATTTGGATTTCTTTTATGGATATTTTCTTCACATTTTTTAAAGTCAAAGTTGAAGACGGGTAGAGTATCAATTTTTGTTATAACCGCTATATCACTAACTTGGAACATTAAAGGGTATTTAAGAGGTTTATCGTCACCTTCAGGCACGGACAAAAGCATCATATTGATGTTACTGCCTGTATCAAATTCAGCGGGGCATACAAGGTTGCCAATGTTTTCGAGTATTAAAATATCTAATCCTTCAACATTAAACTCATTTATTGCATCATTAATCATCTGTGCGGTTAGATGACATGCTCCTGAGGTGTGAATTTGAATTGACTTAACGCCAGTAGCAGAGGATATTCTTTCCGCATCAACTTCTCCATCAATGTCCGCTTCCATCACGCCAATTTTGTACTTTTTCTTTAATTTATTGATGATATTTGTTAATAGAGTGGTTTTGCCACTTCCTGGTGAAGCCATTACGTTAAGGAAGAAAATGCCTTTTTCTTTAAGCATTTTTCTCACCTCTTTTGCCTTTTCATTATTCTCAACAAGAATGTCTTCTTTAACTTTTACCACCTGATATTCCATATAATAATTACCTCTAATACATAATATCATAAAATAATTAGTAGTTTTATTATTAAACATAGTTTACAATAAATACGTTAAGAAATTAGCAATGAGTGAAATCAAGACTATCACAGTAAATCGTTCAGCTTATGCGGACAATGACGAGGAAGCAAATTTATTGAGAGAGTATCTCAAGAGCAAAGGAACTTTTCTTGTGAATCTCATGTCTTCGCCTGGCGCGGGTAAGACTACAACGTTAACAGCTTTGATAAATGTCTTGAAAAAGCAATTTCGTATTGGCGTGATGGAAGCGGATATCGATAGTGATGTCGACGCCATTTCTATCGCAAAGAATACAGGAGTAAAATCGATTCAGATTCATACTTCAGGAATGTGCCACCTTGATGCAGGAATGACGAAAAGTGGACTTGACAGTATTGATATCAGCGATCTTGACCTTGTGTTCTTAGAAAACGTAGGTAATCTCGTTTGCCCAGCGGAATTCGACACTGGAGCGAGTATGGACATGATGATCCTTTCCATTCCGGAAGGCGATGATAAGCCGTTAAAATATCCACTCGTATTTGAGAAATGTGATCTCGTTCTCATCAATAAGATTGACACGGTATCATATTTCAACTTTGATATCGACAAGTGTAAACAAGCGATACTTCGAAGAAATCCTCACGCAACGATTATTCCTATTAGTGGTTTAACTGGGGAGAACATTGATAAAGTTGCAGAATATTTTAGTAATATCATTAAGAACTGGAAGGAGAAATAAATAATGCCAGAACAATATTACAAACAAAAACCGCCATTCCAAGGTGAACAAGGCTATTCTTACGAAAAGAAATTGATCAAACTCTGCCGTAAGATTACTGACGTTGTTCCACACAAGTTATTTGGAATGACAACTAATGACCCAGAATATTTCGGTCTTAGAGAAGTTTTAACTGAGGAAATGATTGATGTTTTACTCAAATTAAAACAAAGAAAACATTACACATTTGAAGATTTGGTGAAGAAATTCCCCGAGATTGAACCAGCTAAGCTTCAAAAATTATTCGACGATATGTCCGTTATCGGTATTATCGAATATGACTACGGTGATAATTATGCATGGGATCACCCATTAGAAGATAAACCAAAGATTAAGAGATACATGCTCTCTTATTTCGTTCCTGGCAGTGCAGAGTTGATGAACTCTTCCGTTGACCGTATTGCTAAAAATCCAGCCGTTGCATCTTTCTTTGAAAGAATGACATTCGTTCCGCTTGCCGGTGTGACTGAAATGCTTCCTCCTGGTGGAGGTGGTGTTGGTATGCACGTCATCCCAGTGGAAAAAGCCATTGAAAATAACCAAGAAGCCATCGATGTTGAAAAGATTTCTCACTGGATGGATAAATATGAAGGTCATATTTCCGCAGGTATTTGTTCATGTCGTGCCTCCAGAGCGATGATCGGCGATGGATGTATCGATGATGTCGATGATTGGTGTGTTCAATTCGGTGATATGGCCGATTATACTGTTGAAACTAATCGTGCGCATTATATTACAAAGGAAAGAGCGCTTGAGATTTTCCAAGCTGCAGAAAAGAATGGTTTCGTTCACCAAATCACTAACATCGACGGTGAAAACAAAATCTTCGATATTTGTAACTGTGACGTCAAGATTTGTAATGCTTTAAGAACAGCATTATTATTCAACACTCCATACCTTGAAAGAAGTGCTTATTCTGCAAAGGTTGATAAGACCAAATGTGTGGCATGTGGTCAATGTGTCTCCAATTGTCCAGCTGGTGCTGTTAAATTAGGTCAAAAATTATGTAAGGGTGACGGCAAAGAGCAAGAATATCCTCTCTCCGTCTTACCAGATAAAATTAAATGGGGCAAATATGCATGGGATGAAAATTACCGTGATACTGCCCGTAAGAGTGATACTTGGGCTACTGGTACAGCTCCATGTAAGGTTGCTTGTCCAGCTCACGTCCCAGTCCAAGGATATTTACAAAAAGCTAAAGAAGGCAAATATGTCGAAGCTTTAGCGTTAATTAAGACTCAAAACCCATTCCCAGCAGTTTGTGGTCGTGTCTGTAACAAAAAATGTGAAGAAGCTTGTACTAGAGGAAAAATTGACGCACCAGTTTCTATTGATGCTGTCAAGAAATTCGTCGCAGACTTCGAGAGAAGCCAAAAAGATCGTTATATCCCAGAAAAGATTATGGCGACTTTACACGAAGAAGGCTTCCCAGAGAAGATCGCTATCATCGGTGCTGGTCCAGCTGGTTTATCTGCGGCCTATTACTTATGTGAAATGGGCTTCAAACCAACAGTCTTTGAAAAGAATGAAAAACCTGGCGGTATGATGATGTACGGCATTCCATCATACAAACTTGAAAAAGACGTCATTGAAGATGAAATTGATATCATCAGAAAGATGGGGGCTGAAATCAAGTGTGGTGTGGAAGTCGGTAAAGATGTAACAATCGCTCAACTTAAAGAACAAGGCTATAAAGCCTTCTATATCGCAATCGGTTGCCAAGGTGGCAGAAGACCAAATGTTCCAAATGACACTGCAAAAGGCACTGATATTGCCGTCAGCTACTTAAAGGAAGCTCTTGGCAAACAAGTTAAATTCACTGGTGATGTCGTTGTTGTCGGTGGTGGTAACGTTGCTATTGACTGTGTGAGAACTGCTCATAGATTAGGAAGCAAGAATGTGCAAATGTTCGCTCTTGAATCAAGAGAAACAATGCCAGCTTCTAAAGAAGAAATTTCTGAAACACTCGATGAAGGAATTCTCATCAACAATGGTTGGGGTCCAAAAGAACTTAAAGTCAACGCCAAAGGCGAAGTCACTGAAATCGTATTCAAAAAGTGTACTGCTACATTAGACAAAGATGGCAAATTCAATCCACAATATGATGAATCCGAAATCATGACTGTGAAAGCCGATAAAGTTATCTTCGCAATTGGCCAAGCCATTGAATGGGGCAACCTCTTAGAAGGCAGCAAAGTCACATTCTGGCATGGTAATTATCCACTCGCTGATAAGTTAACTTATCAAACTGCTGACGATGATATCTTCGTCGGTGGTGATGTCTTCACTGGTCCAAAATTCGTCATCAACGCGATTGCTGCTGGTCACGAAGTTGCCGATGCTCTCGCTAGACATGTTAGACCAAATGCTCATCCAACTATTGCCTTTAATAGACGTGGATTCACTCCTCTTAATAAAGATGATATTACTCTTCCAGGTTATGATGAAGCTGGTAGACAAGAAGCTGGTATGGATGAAAAGATCGACCACAAGAACTCCTTCAAAGATGCTCACAAGACTCTTACTGAAGAACAAGTTCACGTCGAGACAAGCAGATGTCTCTCCTGTGGTGCCGCCCATGTTGACTTCAACAAATGTATCGGTTGTGGTGTCTGTACAACTAAATGTAAGTTCGACGCCATCCACTTGGTGAGAGATCACCCAGAATGTTCCAATATGAAACGTGCCGAAGATAAAGTTGGCACTCTCCTCAAATACGCTCTCAAACGCGAAGTTAAGATCTTGCTCCATTCCGGTAGCAAAGAAGCTCGCATGATGAGAAAGAAACGCAAGGAGTGGAACAAATACTACAAAACTGCCAAGAAAGAAAAACCTTGGACAGGTAACGCAGTAGAATAATGCACGAACTTGGAATCGTTGTCCACGTTGTCAAACAAGTCGAGGAGCTCGTCAAAAAGAATAATGCGACAAAAGCATTAGAAGTGACCCTTGAAGTCGGCGAGGTCAGTGGGGTTGTTAAAGAATATTTCGTCGATGCCTTTAATTGGGCAGCAAAAAGATCGGAATATATGAAGGAATGTAAACTCAATTATATTACCATTCAAGCAATCACATATTGCCAAGACTGTAAGCATACATATCAGACGGTGAAATATGGTAAAGAATGTCCATACTGCCATTCTCCGAATACATATCTCACCACTGGTAAAGATGTGATGATCAAGGACATCAAAGTAATCTAATATTAAGAAAGTAGGCCTCAAAACCTACTTTTTTAAAATATGACTATATTTAAAAATAACAAACTGGTTATAATAGAAAAAAGGATGGTTTTTGATTATGAAATATTTATTAGATAAAACCTATGATTTATTTGCTTCAAGACTGAATAAGTGGTTTATTCTAGCTGGCATTGCTTCCCTTGGATTAAACGCTTTGTTTACATTTATTGGTGGAGTGAGCTCACTTAGCAGCGAAGCATTTTATTATATTGTTCTTCTTGCTTTCCAAGCTCTTATTATCGTTGGCCTTATCGTTGGCCATTATCGAAACAAAGAACCTCTTTTATTCTTCGCATTTATCGCATTTCTTGTTTTATTAGCGCAGGGTAGTGTTGTCGGTGCTACATTCGGTGCAAGCGCTTTAGGCCAAGCAGACACTACCTATGTTTTAAGATGGGTATTCTCTTTGATTTATGCGATTGCCCTTGGCTGTTTCTTAGTCTGTATCCTTCTCGTTTACTTATTTAAAGTGAAATTGGTGGTTCTTGTTTTAAAGGCAAGCTTTTTCCTCTCTTTAATCTTTGGAGTTGTGGCTTGGATATTCGGCATCGTCTATGCGGCCGATGGATATGGTTGGACTAACGCTATTATTCCTTTATTAGAAGTTGGCTCATTATTAATGATTCCTGGATTACTTGAAGAACTTCTTCCTGGTGAACTCGATGGCGGAAGAGAAGAAAAAGAATCTGAAGAATAGATAACAATCAGCATTAATGAAAACGGATAATTAAAATCCGTTTTTTTATTTTTATTGATAGTCCTTGGAATTATTATCAATTCATTTATAATGACTATATGATTACAGGTAAGTATATCAATAAATTCTATAAAAAATATTGGTACATGTTCCTCTTTGGAGTACTTGTTTTAATCGCGGTTGACTGGATACAGTTATATATTCCACAGTTTACAGGCGATGTCGTTGATCGACTCGCTGACGGTTTTGTGACCGACGAAGATATTTCCGCAATTAGTTTGGAAGTGCTATGGATTTTATTGATTGCTTTTGGAATGTTTGTCGGCCGTATTTTGTGGAGAATATCAATTCTTTTCACTGCGAGAAAAATTGAAGGTGAACTAAGAAGAGATATGTTTTTAAAAGCTGAGAAGCTTTCTGTTAATTATTATCATAATAATAAAGTTGGAGCGATTATGGCTTGGTTTACCAACGACCTAGAAACCATTGAAGAATGTTTCGGCTTCGGCACAGTCATGATCGTTGATAGCACATTCTTATTGATGTTCTCATTGGTCAAGATGATTGTACTTGACCCATCTTTGACTCTCATTTCTATTATCCCAGTGGCCTTAATAGTTTTATGGGGTGCATTAGTGGAAAAAGTGATGTCAGAGAAATGGGAATTGAGACAGAAGAGTTTTGATGACATCTATGATTATTCACAAGAAAACTTCACGGGAATTAGAGTAATCAAAGCTTTCGTTAAGGAGAACCAAGAGATATTGGCTTTCTCTAAAGTAGCCCGCCGCAGTCAAAAGATCGAGGTCGATGCAGCAAGAGTGTCAGTGGGCTTTGATGTCGCAATTGAAGTAATTATAGCTTTATGTTTTGCAGTTATTTTAGGCTTTGGCGGATGGTTTGTTTTAGCAGCTGTACAAGGTAACCCAATAGTAATACTCGGTCATGAAATATATTTAAGTGCCGGTAAGTTAGTAGAATTCACCGGATATTTTGATTCAATGATTTGGCCTCTTATTGCCTTAGGACAGATCGTCACAATGCGCGCTAGAGGAAAAGCAAGTGTGAAACGTATCTCTGAATATATGGAAACAGAGGAAGAAATACATGATAAAGAAGACGCTGTCGAATTTGATGTCAAAGGCAAAATCTCTTTCAATCATTTCTTTTTCACTTATCCAGAAAGTAAAAATGAAACATTGACAGATGTCAATTTAACCATTGAAGCTGGCGAGACAGTCGGTATTATCGGAAAGATTGGAAGCGGTAAATCCACAATAGTTAATTCCTTATTAAGACTATATAATCTCGCTCCAAGGTCAGTGTTTATCGATGATGTTGATATCATGGATATGAAAATATCTTGTGTGAGAGATAATATTGCGATTGTTCCACAAGATAATTTCCTCTTCTCTGATACAATTGAGAAAAATATTAATTTCTCTGATCGCACACGTAGTTTAGATGAGGCTATTGAAGCAGCCCAATTTGCTGATGTTCACGATAATATTGTGGAATTTAAGGACCAATATCAAACAATATCTGGTGAAAGAGGTGTTACTCTTTCTGGTGGGCAAAAACAACGTATCTCATTAGCGAGAGCGTATGCGAAAAACGCGCCAATTCTAATATTGGATGACTCCGTTTCTGCGGTTGACTTAAAAACAGAGGAAAAGATTTTAAAGAATATTAAAGAGCAACGAAAAGGTAAGACCACATTAGTGATTGCTTCTCGTGTATCAACTGTTGCTCATATGGATAAAATTATGGTGATTAACGATGGGAAGATTGAAGCTTTTGCTTCGCCAAAAGAATTATCAAAGATTTCACCGACATACCAAAAGATGGTTTATTTGCAAAGATTAGAGAAAGAAGTAGGAAGTGTAGCGCCATGGAAGAAGAATTGATGAGATTAAAGGGCGATCACCATATCCCTACAAGAACTCTGGTGAAAAGATTGGTTAAATATGTCTCCAAATATTGGGGAAGATTCCTTTTAGCGTTCATTTTGATTACCGTCAATGTTGCCCTTGATATCATTACCCCATTGTTCGTCAGGGCGATTACTGATTATTTATCAACAGCGACGATTAATTCCACCGTGCTTTATATCGTTTCATTCTCAGTTGGCTATTTCGTTCTCTGCTTAGGAAATCAAATCATTTTATATTTAGAAGCGATGCTCCTCCAACGTACAGGACAAGCCATCATCTATGAATTAAGAATGGAAGTGTTCACTCATATTGAAAATATGTCGCAGAACCAATTTAATGATATGCCAGTTGGCTCACTAGTCACTCGTGTCGCAAACTATACGACTAATATGTCTGATCTATTTACGACGACATTAGTGGCGATGGTAAGGAATATATTCACCATTGTTGGCGTCTATATTATCATGATTACCTTATCGCCATTATTATCACTGATATTATTTGGCTTTGTGATTGTTGTTTTCATTATTTCTTTCATCTTTAGAAATATAATTTCTAAGAGATTTAGAATTGAAAGAGGATGTTTATCCGACCTCAATACATTCTTAAACGAGAATCTTGGTGGAATGAAGATCATTCAAATCTTTAATCAGGAAGAAAGAAAAGTGGAGGAATTTGATGCGAAGAACACGGCTTATTATAAGGCTCGTATCAAAGTCATGAAGGCTTTCGCAATTTATCGTCCATCAATTTCATTCTTATATTTTGCCGCAATTGCCGTGACCTTTATGGTTGGTATTCAACCTTGGATTGGTTTATCCGCTGGTGGAGTTGTTGCCTTCTATTTATATCTCTCTCGTTTCTTCAATCCAGTTCAGAATTTAGCAGATCAATTAAATAACCTTCAAAGAGCAAGAACTGCTTCTGAAAGATTGTTCAATTTATTAGAGGTTGAACCAGAGGTGCTCGACGCTCCTGATGCGATCGATATCGATCATTTCGAAGGCAAGATTGAATTCCGTGATGTGTGGTTTGCTTATAAACCTAATGAGTGGATATTAAAAGGCATCAATTTTGTCATCGAACCTAAACAATCTATTGCATTTATTGGAGCAACTGGAAGTGGCAAAACAACAATTCTCTCTTTAATTGTTCGTAATTATGAGATTGCAAAAGGGCAGATTTTAATCGACGATATCGATATTAAAAAGATCAAGATAAATTCTTTACGTAAAGCGATTGGTCAAATGCTACAAGATGTTTTCTTGTTCTCAGGAACAATCAAAACGAATATTACCCTACATGATGAATCGTTTTCCCAGGAACAAATCGAGGAAGCATGCGTTTATGTTAACGCGGATAGATTTATCAATAAACTTCCAAATAAACTCGAAGAAGAAGTGATTGAACGCGGTGAGAACTTCTCCCAAGGTGAAAGACAGCTCTTATCATTCGCACGTACTGTTTTACATCAACCACAAATATTAATACTTGATGAAGCCACTGCGAATATCGATACCGAAACTGAAGTTTTGATTCAAGAAAGTTTAGAAAAAATGAAATCTATCGGCACGATGCTTATCGTTGCTCATAGATTATCTACTATCCAAAAATGTGATCAAATATTTGTTCTTAAGGATGGAGTGCTTTTAGAAAGAGGCAACCATCAATCATTACTTTCTCAAAAAGGTGAATACTATAAGTTATATCAACTACAGTTTGATGAAGATTTACAAAACAACTAAATTTTATTTTTAATAAAACCCATCATTGCATTCGCCATATCTTCTGGAGTGTCGATATAATTTCTGTTGCTCCATCGGATGACAACATTAAATAATCCTCCAGAGAAAAATGGGATATCAAATGGATTAAGTATGTTACCCAAATTCATTTTTGACGCTATATATGATGAATATTGCTCAAATTGAGCGAGAAGAATCGTATCTCTTTGTGATTTTTTAAGCATGTCGATTTCGCGATGATATTTTTTAAGATTGGCGAAGAACATAATAAACATATCTTTCATCGTGAGAGTCGATGTATGTGATATCTCTTGGAAGAATGCATCAAATGTTTCATCGCAAAAGACGATAAAAATATCTTCCTTAGTTGAATAGTAACGGTAGAAAGACATGCGTGAAACACCGGCCTTTTCACAAATCTCTTTAATTGATATGTTATCGAAATCCTTTTTCAAAAGAAGCTCATAGATTGCTAATTGAATCAGCTTTTTACTCTTTGCTTTTTTGCTTTTCATAAGGATATTGTACCAATCTATACTAACTGTGACAACTGTAACGTACTTATAAAACTTATTATTTTAAAAAATATAAGTTATACTTATGAATATGGAAAGAATCAATTGCTGTTGTTCCTATCAATTTAAGGATCAGATTATCGATTATTACACTTTATTTGGCTATAACTTTGAGGGGATTAAAAATCTTCATTTTTCACGTATAAAGCTATCTTTTAGCCGCGAAGATGTTGATAAAAAAGTGAGGGAAATTGAAGGGAAATATCGACTTTATCCATTTTTAACTTTTTATCCTGTCGCTATTGCCTGTTTATTAATCCTCGTTCTTGCCACCCTATTTCTCGTTTTTACTTTTAAAGGCGGGGGAGATAAACTTACATATTTTTTATCTTTTATGCTTCCAGCGTTTATTTTGCTCCCTCTTATCGCCGTTTATACATACGTTCGTTATCATTTTGATAGTAAAAATATACTAATATTATCTTCTTTGAAGGAAATCAAAAAACAATTGGAGGAGTAATGATGGCTAATAAAAACAAAGAAAAAACAAAAAGAGAAAAAACTCAAAGAATCCAAGAACCAGTTATCACCCCTTTTTATTTAAATAAAAAGTTGGTTGCTGGTATTATCCTATTTCTCGAAGTTGCAACCCTTATAACTGGTATCATCCTATTAAGGTATTTCGCGAATGGTAATTATATCTGGATTTATTGGATTATCCGCGCATTATGTTGGCTTGTTCTCATTCCAATCGTCAATAGCAGAATGGATGCAGCCTATAAAATCATTTGGCTAGTGGTCATGGTTTTAGTCCCTGTTTTAGGCGCGACATTATACTTATTATTTGCAAATAAGAAATTCTCGAAAAAAGAGAAGAAAAGCGTTGGAAATGTTCATAAGGAACTCGATAAATTCATGTCCTATTCCTCTAAAGGTGTTTTAAAGAAAATCGACCCTGATAAAGAGCCAAACGCATATAATATTGCGCGTTATATCCATTCTAATGGTCGCACTAACATCTTTGATAACACGGAAACAACATATTATCCATGGGGAGAAGATGTCTTCCCTGTGATGCTTGAGAAACTTAGAAACGCCAAACACTATATCTTCATGGAATATTTTATCATTGAACAAGGGCATTTCTGGAATTCAATATTAGATATATTGATCGAAAAAGCGAAGGCCGGGCTTGATGTACGAGTGATGTATGATGACCTTGGTTGTATGAATACTTTGCCAAATGATTATGATCAGTATTTAGAATCAGTTGGCATTAAATGCTGTGTGTTCGCACCTATTAGACCATTCTTAGACATTAGAATGAATAACCGTGATCACCGTAAAATCCTCGTCATCGATGGGCACACTGGATTTACAGGTGGCATCAATATCGCTGATGAATATATTAACGAAAAAATACGTTTCGGAAAATGGAAAGATAATGCGATTATGCTGCATGGAAACGGCGTGTTCGGTTTGACATCTCTTTTCCTTGAAACTTGGTCGAGATTAAAAAATGAAGAAGTAGTGGATTTCAATCAGTATTTATCCACTAAATATCTAGATGAAACCACCTCATTTAAAAGCGATGGATTCGTTCAAGCATATGGTTCCATTCCTTATACTTTTGAAACGATTGGTTTAAATGTCTATCAAGACATCATTTTTAGAGCGAAGAAATATTTATATATTTCTACCCCATATCTCATCCTCAACGATGAAATGATGAATGCAATAAAAATGGCTGCAAAAAATGGCGTTGATGTAAGGTTGTTAACACCTCATATCCCAGATAAGAAAATCGTTTTTGGTATCACGAGAAGCTTTTACCGTCAACTCGTTGAAGCTGGTGTGCGTATCTATGAATATGTTCCTGGTTTCGTGCATGCCAAAACATTTATCGCTGATGATGAAATGGCGACTGTTGGAACGATTAATTTGGACTATCGTTCCTTGTTCCTTCACAGTGAAAATGGTGTATTCCTATATAAGACAAAATCCATAAAAGACATCAAGAAAGATTTCGAGACATCATTCATGGTTTCTAAAGAATATACTCTTGAAGTAATGGACAAGGAATTCACTCCCGCATATCGTTTTATCGTTGCAATTTTAAGATTGTTTGCTCCGATGCTTTAAACTTTATTCTTAAAAATAATCGTTTTGTTTTACAAATCAATTTTTCTTATGTATAGTACATAATGACTTTTTATATTAAATAAAAGGAGGAAGAAAAATGGCTAAGGATAATGTGATGCTCAGATTAGTAGATATCGTCAAAGTCTATCAAGCAGGTAATAACAAAGTAAGAGCCGTTGATGGTGTCTCACTCAATTTTCGTAAAAATGAATTCGTTTCCATACTTGGTCCATCAGGTAGTGGTAAGACAACGTTATTAAATATTATTGGCGGACTTGATCATTATACTTCAGGTGATTTAATCATTGCTGGGAAGTCGACCAAACAATATAAAGACAGAGATTGGGATAAATATCGTAACTTGCGCGTTGGTTTCATCTTCCAAAGCTATAATTTAATTCCTCACCAAAGCGTTCTCGCTAACGTTGAACTCGCTTTAACGATTTCTGGCGTTGGCAAAGAAGAGAGAAAACAAAGAGCGATTGAAGCACTTACTAAAGTTGGCTTAGGCGACCAAATCAATAAAAAACCTAACCAATTATCGGGTGGGCAATGCCAAAGAGTGGCGATTGCGCGTGCCTTAGTTAATAACCCAGAAATATTATTAGCAGATGAACCTACAGGTGCCTTAGACACAAAGACCAGCAAGCAAATCATGGATTTAATTGCCGAGATTGCTAAAGATCGTTTGGTCATCATGGTTACTCATAACCCAGAATTAGCGGAAGAATATTCTTCCCGTATCATCCGTTTATTAGACGGAAAAATCAGTGATGATTCAAATCCATTAGTTTCTGAAGAAAACTATGAAGAGGAAGAAAAAGAGACTAAGGCTAAAATGGGCTTTTTGACAGCGTTGAAGTTATCTTTCAAAAACCTCGTCAGCAAGAGAAAAAGAACAATATTAGTCGCGATTGCTTCTAGTATTGGCATTATCGGTGTTTCGACAGTTTTATCTGTCTCATATGGCGTTACTAATTATATCAACGGCATGCAAGATGATATGTTATCTTCCTATCCTTTGGAGATAAGTGAAGCTTCCGTTGATCTCACCTCACTTATGAGCGGTTTATCTTCTGATGAGAAAAGAGAATTGGCGCAGTTTGATGCAACCACTCAAGTTGGTATGGATTCGATGATCTCTTACTTAATGAGGAGATATTCAGATATCACAAACATTAAGACCAACGATATCAATGAAGACTTAGTAGCGTATGTCCATGACATGCCAGTAGACACATATGCGACTATTAAAGATGAATACGGCATTGATGTTACAAACAACATCTTTACGAACTGGAAATCATCAAAACAAGAAGATTATACGAGATATAACATCTCTCTCAACGGCTTAACTCAAAGATATATTTCTGAACTTAAAACGGTTGAAGGCTTCGCTGCTTATGCTTCTTATGTCGATTTATTCACAAACTTCATGAAACAATATCCAGGCAATGAAGAATATATTCTCAATCAATACGATTTGGTTGGCGAAAATTCCAAATTCGCGATTGCTGAAAACGAAATCATGATAGTAGTGGATAGCAATACAACTCTCACTGACTTTACCTTAGCTCAGATGGGTTTTTATGAACACGACGAGTTCATCAATATCGGTAAGAAAGCTGTTAAATATAATGAGCTCACAACGGCATATAATGAAAAACCAACGCATACTGCCGAGGAGAAAAAGGCTTATGAAGACAGCGTTAAACAGCTCGATACAGATTATCCATATCGCACAGTTTTTAATGATTATCCTGATTTAATAGGTACGGAATTCTATTATTTCCCACATTCCGCTTTATGGGAATATGGCAATGTTTCTACCTCTACCACAATGGAAGGCACATTGTTCCTTTCCAATAATGATGGGTATTTATATTACTTCACTTTATCCACTCAAAATTTACTTGGAAATGACTTAGATATCCTCGCTGGAGTGAAGATTGCTCCTGGTCAACCAATCGACTTAAATAATCTTAATTACTTTGTAAGACAAGCTTCTTCTAATAGAAATCCAGATACATTCCTTCTTGGACCATGGGCCTATGCGGACGTCACTAAGGCTATCACTGATCCAACGCACGCAATCAGTCCGACAGAAGGATTGGTCATCAGTGAAACTGGAGCGATTGTGAATGTAGGTGGTGTTCAACAAATGTTCCCTAATGTCGTAAAAGATGTTCATGAAAGCGGACTTGTTGAAGGATACAATTATCCAGCCGTTGCCAAACAAGCGTGGATTGATGAAGGCAAAGGAATGAAAATGAAGGTCACTGGTATTTTAAGAGCAAAATCCACGACAAGATTTGGCTCATTATCTCGTGGTGTTTATTATACACCAGCCTTTACCGAACGCTTTATGGCCGATGCTAACGCTAGCGATAGCAAGATTATCAATAATCCAGAATATGGTATCAAACAATCTTTTACTACCGGCAAAGCGGAAAAAGACCGTTACAAAGCTTATGTCACTTATTCCTATCTCGATAATAGTAATGAACAGAATCCAGTGATGGTTGATGGTGGCTACGCAAATGCCATCAATGGCAGCAGTGGAGTAAGCGGTTTATTCAGCGGTATGCTCGGCAATGAAACAATTGGCAAAAATCAGACCGCTTTAAGAGCGCTTTCTGGTTTAAAAGCCTATACAAAAGGTGGCGATTATCATTTTGATAAAATCCCACAAAGCATGAAAATCTATCCGAAGGATTTCGATAACAAAGACAAGATTACCAGCTATCTAAATCGTTGGAATTCCGATGATACATTAACGATTAACGGAAAAGAACTTCCACGTACAGAAAGAACTGACTTATCATATACTGACACGGTTGAAGTAATCATCTCTGTGATTAACTCATTAATCAATATCGTGACGACAGCTTTGATTGCCTTCACATCGCTATCACTAGTAGTGTCCTGCTTTATGATTGCAGTTATCACTTATATATCGGTGGTCGAAAGAGTCAAGGAAATCGGTGTTATCCGTTCTCTTGGTGGACGAAAGAAAGATGTCTCTCGTTTATTTACAGCCGAGAACTTAATCACCGGTTTAGCAAGTGGTTTATTTGGTATCGCTGTTACTTACTTATTAAGTTTAATCATCAATATTGTGGTGTCCTTCTTCAAGGTGCCAGCAATAGCTGTCTTACCATGGTGGATTGCCATTATTATGGTTGCTCTTGCCATCTTCTTAAATGTCATCTCTGGCTTCATTCCTTCAAGAAATGCGGCTAGACAAGATCCAGTCGAGGCTCTTAGAAGTGAATAAAGTTGGTTTGATATCTTTAGGATGTGACAAAAACCGCGTTGATAGCGAGCTCATTTTGGGCTTGCTTTCGACTAATGGTTATCAAATCGTCTCGAAGATTGATCAAGCTGACATCATCGTTGTCAATACATGTGGTTTTATTGAAAAAAGCAAAAGAGAAAGCATCAATACCATTCTTGAAATTGTCTCTTTAAATAAGAAAGTAGTGGCCACTGGTTGTTTGGTCGAAAGATATCTCGATGAGCTTAAAAAAGAGATTCCAGAAGTGTCATTATGGATTCCGATTCACGATTATAAAGATTTCAACAAACATTTTATGACCATCAGCGAAAACGATAACGTCATGAATGGATTAGATTATCGCGATCGCTTATTTACCACGCAGAAAAACACTGCTTATCTCCGCATTGGAGAAGGTTGTTCCAATCACTGCACATATTGCGCGATTCCTCTCATCCGTGGCGAATACGTTTCTCGCCCATTAGAAGACATTATTCATGAAGCGATTTCCTTAGCCGAAATTGGAAAAAAAGAAATCACTTTATTGGAACAAGATACGAGCAAATATGGTTCGGATTTTAAAGATGGAACAACTCTTGTCACCCTTTTAGAAAAACTAGTGAATATCCAGGGTATTGAACATATTAGATTATTATATCTATATCCTGATGAAATCAGCGATGAATTAATCGATTTCATTGCAAAAAACCCTGTAATCTACCCATATTTTGATATTCCAATCCAACATAGTGAGGATTCTATTTTAAGAAGAATGAATCGTCGTGGCGATAAAAAATTGCTCATTAATTTGATGAATAAAATTAGAGAAAAAGTCCCATGTGCTGTTCTCCGCACAACGATCATGGTTGGCTTCCCTGGTGAAAGCGAGGAAGATTATAATAATCTATTAGCTTTTATTAAAGAGATGAAATTTGATCACCTTGGAGCGTTTGCTTATTCTCAAGAAGAAGACACTCCTTCCTATGATTATCCTGACCAAATCCCTGAAGACATTAAGAACAAGAGATTAGATCAACTCATGAAAACACAACAGAGAATCTCTTATCAAGTCAACAAAAAACATGTCGGTGAAGTGATGGATGTTCTCATCACTGGAAGAGAAGATAATTATTATGTGGGTAGAAGTTACTGGAACGCTCCTGATGATATCGACGGAAAGATTTATATCAAGAGCGACCATAAATTAGCCATCAGCGATGAAGTAAAAGTAAAAATTGTTGATAGCTATGTCTATGACCTTCTTGGTGAAGAAGTGCAATAATTTATTGTAAGAAGTAAAAAGTTTGTTATAATATTTTAGCGTTGAAAATATTCAACCTGCCGACTTAGCTCATCTGGTAGAGCAATTCACTAGTAATGAATAGGTGACTGGTTCGAGTCCGGTAGTCGGCACCAGAAAGCAATATTCCCCCGAATTTACGGGGGTTTTGTTTATATTTCCCCTTTGTTGAACAATGATGTCTAATCATATACAATGCAAATAAGAGGTTTTATTTATGAAAATTAATAAGGCGTTTTTATTTTTAGGCTTATTCCCTATGCTCCTTGCTGGATGTAGCACTCCTAGTGGCGAGGCTACTAGCTCAAATGATCAATCGATCGTTCCCATTTCCTACTCGAGCAGCAAACAACCATATCTAATTATCGATGACGTTCCAGAAGTAGCAAGCGGGAAATATATCGTCAGTAGACTTGTCTACAACATCGATAAAGAGAATAAAAAGATCACAGCGATTGATTATGAGTCCGATTATGATAAATATATTGCTAACCAAGGTAATACTGTTTTTGAAAAAGCCATACAATTTGTTCTATATGAGGGCAAAAACGCCATCTATTTCCAAAATGAAGGCAAAGAAGAGCTCATCTATAAAGTCAATAATTCTTATACATTAGCCTCTGTAAGTGACAATTATGTTTCTCATGAAACCATTTCGCTTTTCCCATCTACTTTTTCTCTTCCAAAATATGGGGAATACGTTTCTGGTAAATTAACCCAGGATAAGGTTGATGGTGAAGGTAAACGCATCCCAACTGGTGAAGGTGGATATCAAAAAGAAGATTTCTATCTCTTCTTAAAAATCAGTGAGACAAAAGCGGAATTATACGCTAGTGATAATGCAACAAGCCATGGTGAAACCCCTTTATGCTCTATCACTAATTACAAACGTCAATACAATGCTGGTGGCATCCTCATTAAGATTCCTCACGCGAATGGTGATTACAGCTGTTCATTAACTCGCTTTACCGATACAACAATGCATTTTACCAATTCGTATGAAAAATATGGTGATTATTCTGGCTCAGGAATTTTTACTCTTATCTCTAACGATTAATGTGTTTATAATATAAAACATGAAGTATGAACTCACGCCTTATCAAAAAAGGATTGCTAAATTAATTACCGATGGTTTGCTTTCAACCATATCTTTGTTCTTCTCCATTTTAAGCATTGGCTATTTGATGAATAAGAATAATATCGGAATTATTTTCCTTTCCATTTCTTGTTTCATTATGGCGTTAGTTTATTTTTTCGAGTTTTATAGAAAAGAAAAAAACAGCAAATACTATACGATTAGAAACCTTGGATTGATGGGTTTTTATCTAGTGATGATGGCGATATCCTTATGCTTTCTTATAAGCGAAGTGTTTTACTTTGTGTTTGCGATGCTATTTATCAGTTCGATTGTTTTTGATATTACAATCCATTTAGTGATGAAACATAAGATTCGTCACATCGTGCTCTCTTTTCTTGAATACGCATTTTCAGTTTTATTAGCGCTAGTTTTTATTCTAGCTTTTGTCGATGCCGAAATTTCGTTTTCGATGGCCTTTATTTTTGTTCCATTATTCATCGCGTTAATCGCTTTTATCCATGCGATGGTCACTGTTTTCTCAGGAGTGAGAAGCGGCACGATTGTCAATATTATAAGAAAAACATATTCCGTAGAAATCTTAATCGGTTTAGTTGTTTTAAGCGTCGCGACAGCTTTAGTTTTGTCGATTATGGAAGAGAATATGCCAATCGGTGATGCGTTATGGTATTGCTTTGCTATCGTCACAACGATTGGGTTTGGTGATATCGTTGCCACCTCCATTATCGG
>Ga0247609_10000392_pt1 | contig 62595 bp, 103 predicted proteins | sample 172DNAGHGlowgp2_FD_193487 | JGI IMG/M metagenome (GOLD analysis project Ga0247609, IMG submission 193487) | Sheep rumen microbial communities from Palmerston North, Manawatu-Wanganui, New Zealand - 1728 DNA GHGlow gp2 | ecosystem: Host-associated > Mammals > Digestive system > Stomach > Rumen ... | reverse complement strand
TCTTTTCATTGTTTGCCTTTCTGCAACCCCTCAAAGAAGGCCATCAATGAAAAGAAACAGAATGGTGGAAACACCTATAAACAATAATAGTTATGGCAACAATCGAAGATGTAACAAACATTGTTTCCGTCTTGACGGACAATGAAAAAACAGTCCTCAAGGATTGCATAAAGCACGGCTATTGGGGCGATGGAGATTATGAATTTCTCGATGAAGACGGGGAAATCGAAACCGCTCGCATGGATGGCTTTTGTACGAACGACGCGAAAGACGGAGGCCATTTCAGTGGTCGGCAAATTTCCGCGATATTTCGTTCCATCTACAAGAAGTTGTGTTCGTACCATCACGAAGTAGGAAGATATATCTCGCATTGTTCCGACTGGTGGGGCGACGGCAGCGGCGATATGCTTTTCATCAGAGGAGAGTACAGCGATGCCTTCCAAGAGTGGGCAAGAGAATAAGACCATTGTGATAATACGTATGTTGTTTTTCGTCTGCCGATAACAGCAGTGATGCAGGTATCGGTTTTATTTTGAAATCATTGTTAAACTTTAATATATAAACAAATGAAAAAGAGCATCAAACACATCTTCAAACGCATACCTCGTTTCGTATGGGGTTGGCTATTCGTCGTTCTCGAGTTTGTGTTTTTCATCTGGTTGTTTAACGAATAACAAGTAACAGATATGACAAGACGTAAGATTGAAAGGCGCGTGAACAATATCCTTATGGACGTATTGTTAGTGCGGAGAGAGTTTATAACGCCAGAAGCAGACCTTGTGAATGACCTCGGTCTTGATAGCCTCGATATGACGGAACTTCGGTGCTGTGTCGAAAACAAGTTTGGTATCGACGTCAAGTCGGACTACTCAAACGTAGAGACGGTTAAAGACCTTTACGATTTCGTAGAGGAAAATCAAAACAAGTAACTTTACAACTATGGACAACGAAATTGAAGTTATCAAAGGGCGTTGCAAACTTATCAACGAAGAATGGCGAACAATACCTAATTATAATAACTATGAGGTATCAAATATGGGCAGGGTGCGTTCTTTAACCAGAGAAATATCCCAACTTGGTCATATGCAGATATACAAGCGGATAATGAAAGGGAAGATACTTAAACCGCGAAAACAGAATGGAGGGTATCTTGTTGTATGGCTAAGCAAAGATGGTACAAGTCATGCTGTTACTGTTCATAGATTGGTTGCAAGTTGCTTTTTGTCGAAATGCGAAGGTTGTGACATAAATCATAAGGACGGAGATAAAACAAATAACTGTTTATCAAATCTTGAATATGTTAGCCGGTCGGAAAACATAAAGCACTCCTATAGGGAATTGTGTCATAAAAAGTCGCGCTCTAAAAAAGTAATGTGCTTAGAGACTGGTGCAATATACGCTTCATGTGTAGATGCAGGGGATGCGCTTAATATATCGCCAGAGTCTATATATCATGCTTTGGCAGGAAGAAATAAAACAGCGGGAAAATTAACTTGGAAATATATTTAATATTATGAATAATATTGCAGAGATAGTAAAAAATAGATGTGTGTTGATTAACGACCACATGCAAAATTGGAAGTCATATCAAATACCACACGCGCAATTGATTATAGCAGACCCTCCGTATAATCTTGGTAAGAACGCCTATGCGAGCAATCCCGCTTGGTACAAGGATGGCGATAACAAAAACGGCGAAAGCGAACTTGCAGGGAAAGAGTTCTTCGATACAGATAAGGATTTCCGACCCGCCGAGTTTATGCACTTCTGTTCGCAAATGTTAGTCAAAGAGCCAAAGAATGGAACTACCGATGAAGATATTGAACGCATCGGTAGTAAGACAAAGAGTAAAGCACCTTGTATGGTTCTGTTCTGTGCTTTTGAGCAATTGCACTATTATATAGAACTTGGCCAGCGTTATGGTTTTAAGCACTATATTCCACTCGTCTTCCGTAAGGATTTCTCGGCGCAAGTTTTGAAGGCGAATATGAAAATCGTCGGCAATTGCGAATACGGCCTTGTGCTATATAAGGACAAGTTGCCAAAATTCAACAACGAAGGACGTATGATTTTCAATTGTTTCGATTGGGAACGAGACAACGAAACTCCGAAAGTACATCCAACTCAAAAGCCTGTCCCGTTATTGAAGAGAATCATTCGGCTGTTTACGGACGAGAATGACGTTATCATTGACCCTTGTGCTGGCAGCGGCTCGACACTTCGTGCGGCCATTGAACTTAACAGAAAGGCATACGGATTTGAGATTAAAAAGGATTTCTTTCGTGATGCAAGTTGCAAAGTATTAAAGTTTTTTACACCAGAAATTTTCACACTATGAACAACAACAAAGAACACAGACATTGCCTCGACTGCGTGTTTTGCGCAGAAGATGGCTACGGGAGACATCATTGCTCATACTACAGCGAGCCGTTGGTTTCGGCCGACGACTACAAGCAGGCCAAGACCTGCGAACAATACGATAACGAATAACACAATAAAATCAAAAGTTAATTATGGAAACATTAGATTTAGTTAAGATTTTGGCAGGCTGCCCAAAGGGTACACCGCTGTACTCAACTATTCACGGCGATGTCAAATTTGAAAGTATAGACGAAGGGGAAATCCATCCTATTCGTGTATCTCATATTGACGATAACGAACTGGAAGGCAATGCGTCGTTTACAAGCGATGGCCGCTATTTTGGTATGTATAGTAACGCAGAGTGCGTCTTGTTCCCCTCAAAGGATTGCCGCGACTGGTCACAATTCAAGCCACGGCAGAAGTTCCAAAAGGGCGACCACATCGTCTGGAACAGCGAGAAAGGTGAGCTTCTAACGACGTATAGCGGAGAAAAGTGTAATGATTACTTTGTTCTGAACGACTTGCGACACAATGGAATGACATGGCACGCGCAGAAAAATGACGTTACGAAGATTGACAAGTTCGACCCGAAGTTGTTCGAGACAGGGGATGCTGTGCTTGTTCGTGACTTAAAGGATGAAGAGTGGGAATACGCGATATTTTCACACATTACAACAATGGCATGTGACAGATATTTCGTGGTGAGTTGCACCCTCAAAAATAAGTGTATCCCTTACAATGTGGAGACAAAACACCTTGTAGGGACAACAGACGACGCACCAGAGTTTTACAATTTCAAATAAAACTATGAGAGTAAACGCTATCTATTTCACAGACAAAGACGTTACGCACGTAAAGTTGAACGACACAAAAAGCGGCAATAACTACAGTTATTTCCATCACTTACTTATCAATGGATTGCCAGTATATTCAGACGCATACGGATGCGACGATTATATCCTCAAAGGTCGCCTCGAAAGTGTTAAGGCTGTTCATTACAAAGAAGTATTGTCTCACTATGAACACAAAGAGACAGGAGAGCGGAAATCGGAGTTTGAATATCGCGAATACATTAAAAGTCTCAAAGACGAGAACGGCGATTATAAAGACTTGGAAAGCGAATACTTGTGCCGCAAATTCGAGTCGGTGTATGTCCCCGTGTATAACAAAATATTCCACGAAGAGGACTGCGCAATCTTTTGGCAGGAAGAGCATCCGTACAAGGTGGACGAATACTGCGAATGTGCTGGTGTCTTGGGTAATGACGAATCTGGCAATGTATGGCAACCCACGTTCTTCATATACAAGTTCGACAAATGGAGATTTGCCAATGATATTGTGCGCAAGATTATGGCAAAGCACAACATTCCAGAACTTGCTGAAAGGCCGAGGAATCGAGAATACTTTGTGCTGAACAATAAGGGCGATTACAGGTGGTTGGAGTTCTGCAATGATGAATATTTCATCAAAAATAAAGATATGCACTTTGATAATAACAATGAGTATATCTATGGCTCGTTTGACGAGGTTGTAAAAGCGGAAAGAAATCTTGCCGATTTCATCGAAAGAAAAGTCCTTACAACGCTTGACGGTATGCGCACGGCTGTTGTCCGAAGGAGCAAGATTGCCGAACTATCTACGGAACTTGACAAGTTGCGCGATATGCTCAAGAGAGGCGAACAAAAGGGGCTTATCAATATTAAGATTGACAATATCAAAAGCCTCGCGGTCAACCTACCAAAAAAGTAAAACTTAACAACTAAACAGACTATGAGAATTTATATAGCGACACCTATTTCCAATCGTCCAGAGAAGACGATGGAAGAGAGACTGATAGCAGCCAAGGAGCGCGTAGAGCAAATCGCACAATATATGCGAGAAGCACAGCCAATCGTACAAGGTGCGAAAAATCCATTACGGACAGCCGAGTATTGCAGCACGTTCGACGTGAACCCTATCGGCTGCAATCATACAGAGGCAGAGGCGATGGGCAACTGCATCCGATTGCTGATGGAGTGCGATGCCATTATACTGGACTATGGAATGGCAATCAACAGCAAGGGAATGGACGTAGAACATTACACTGCTCTTGCCTTTGGCAAGAGAACCTTGTACTATTGGGCAAAGGCCAAAACAACACATATCGGCGAAGATGATACCAAGTAAATGCAAAAAGTGTCCACACCTTAAACGTGGACGGCAGGCAAGGTGTTTGCGGAGGTCGCTTATTGCAGACCAATTCTGCCATTGCGATTTCTACAACGTAACTTGGCATTACCCCACGGAGACTTGGTGTTGTGAAGATATTGAGTTACAAACATGTAAAAAAACAATAAACGGCTATGAAAGTAAAAGAAGCACTTGACACTTTGATGTCAGGCGCAAGGTATCAACTAATGGGCGCAATGACTGGCAAGGTATTGTTGCAGTCTTGGAAAAGCAAGAAAATCGAACCATTCGAAGAACTCAATGTCTGTTCGATTAGTGCGTCGGTAAGATTCCACAAGGATTTTGCATACAAATTACCCGAGTGGCTTGAACCGATTGTGGTCATTTCAATTTCGGGTCTATAAATCAAACAACAACGATAAACAAGATTAGAACTATTGGAGAAATTATTAACATTCCCGACTTCGGCGAGGCAAGACTTCCGCTGAATGAGTATAACAAGATGCGTGACCGTATTCGTGAACTGGAGAGCGAGAATAAGCGGCTGACAGAAATGCTCGACCATGTTTGCGACGAGAACAAGGTGCGGGTGCGTCGGCAAATCATTAGGGTGCGCGAACTGACCTTCAATCCCCGTGCCTGCGGCACGCAGGAAATCATCGAGGACAAGATGGTGAACATGAAGGACATCACCAACGAAATGGACGAGAAACTCCACGCTCTTAACAAGGAGTGGAAAGAGAAGTGCGAGGTGTTGGAGAGTACCAACGATGGCAACATCAAGACGCTCAAACAATGTCAGCGCGAGAACCTTGAACTGGAGATAGAGATTGACCGTCTAAAGCATCGCGGATGGTGGTCGAGGTTGTGGAACAAGTAAAACCAACGAACAAATATTAAAACACTATGAACAAGATTAAGACAGCAATCATCCACTGGCTTGGTGGATATACGGACTACGAAAACTATGCGCAGTACCGCAGAGGACAAAAGGAAATGCTCGCCAATGCGCGAGGATTTTTCAAAACGCTCTATGGTCAACCGTCCGACGAGCAACTGAAAAGAATGTGGAACTTCATCAACGAGGAATGAGCATGGAACCAACAATGAAAATACTTGATTTGCCACTCATGGCGAAGTGGTACGATATGCAAGAGTCTGGCGAAAAGCCAGAGGAATACCGAGAGATAAATCCTTATTGGTGCAAGCGGCTATTGGGAACTGATAGCCCATTGTTCTCGCACAGAAATGGGTACAGCCAGTGTAACAACAAAGGGTATACTCATGTCCGTTTCCGCTACGGCTACACCAAGCGAACATTCACGCACAAGATAGACAGCATCACTATCGGACGAGGAAACCCTGCATGGGGCGCACCGACTGACAGAGACGTGTTTATCATCAAACACCATAAAGAATAAGACTATGAAACATCTTATCATCATCGCATCCATGCTCCTTACTGGTTGCACTTACGTACCGACGGAGAAAAAGCCAACAATGATTGACGGCTACGAAGTAGTAACGATTGACAGTTGCGAGTATCTGAAAAAGGAAGATATAGGCGACTATCAAGGTTTTGGCTATTTTGCACACAAAGGCAATTGCCGATTTTGCAGAGAACGCCGAGAACGAGAGTTGCAGGAACTATTAAAAGACCATTTGAAACCATGATTATATTCATTCTTATAATCTGTCTATTATTGATTTCCATATTGTCGTATTTGGTGTACGACCTGTATGGCAGGCTGGAAATGCTGACAGATAAATTTGAGCAACTGCGAGAGACAACTGGAAATATTGTCTCGTCAGAGATAAAGATTACGGAAAACCATGCTAAATCATTGAAGACGTTTTCCGATGCTCTTATTAACCACTTGAGGCAGCACAACAATGGCTCGCAAGTGATAGAAGTAACAGATTAAGAACAATGACAAACGAAAAATATTTAATTAGTTTATATAGTTATGAACGTCAAGGAGTATCAAAAAGAAGCCATCAAGTTCGCCGCATTTGGCGATAAAATGGGAAACGAGTATCTTGCGCTTGGTCTTTCTGGCGAGGTCGGCGAAGTGTTGAACAAGTTAAAGAAGATTATCCGCGACGATGGCGGGCAACTCAAGGAAGATGCCGCGCGTCATATCGCCTTGGAGGTTGGCGATGTACTTTGGTATGTCGTGACTATCGCACACAAGGAGAAAATTCGGCTGGTATTTACCCCACGCAAAAAGGAGGTCGTATCGCTGCAAGACGCAATTAAGTTCGGTATGGAAGTGGCGTACCAATCGGTTAGAACGTCCGACGATTTGGTAGGCGGTCGCCTTAACTTCCCGACAAACAGATTGTATGTAATCTGTATGATGCTTGAGTTGTTGTCAAACTTTGCGGGTTACACGCTCGAAGAGGTGGCCGAAATGAACATTCAGAAACTCACCGACCGCAAAAATCGCGGAAAAATCGGTGGAAGTGGCGACGATAGGTAAATTTTAACATTTATAATTTGCAAAATACGCAAAAAATGCTTATCTTTGCACACGAGAAATAAATCATCATCTTTACCAATCAAGGCAACAACGGTTGTGAAATAGGTGTTGCTTTTTCTTTTTATTATGAGTGACAAGGATTGTATGAGCGCGACATTCAAATTCGTTAAGAATAGAATGTTAGAGATTTCGAGGTTATCTGATAGAATTGATAGAAACAATATCGAGAATATATCACGAATGATGTTTTCGATTTTGGAAGACTGCGAACTTATGGTCAAAGCCAACAAAGATTCTTTCAATGAGAATAAGGACTACCTCGACAAATTAAACAAGATGCTGCAAACTACCTATGATTGTTTGAGCGAGCGCACAGCGGGTTATCCGTTATCGGCTTTTACTCGCAAACTCAAAGAGGTATGCAGCGGCTTTTATGAGTGCTGTAAGATATTTATAGAATTTATAAACCCAACACAATATGAATTGCACTTTTGAAGTCGGACATACGGCGCGCATACGCGGCTTTCAACGTATGCACACTATAGTTAATATCGTTAAGGAAGACGGTAAGTTCTACTGCATCTTCGAAAACGGATTTAAGGTTGCAGAGACTGACCTGTGCAAAAAACGACATAGACATCAAACAAAAAACGATAAAAAGATATGAGAGAAGACTACAAATGTATCGTTCGCGGAAACGATTGGTACTATAATAGCGAAGAGCGTTATGTTTATCGAAACGGGCGCAGATACAAACCGATGCGCTTTAGTTTCTACAAGACGTTCGAGAACTATTGCAGACGCGAAGAGTTCAACATCTAACACATAAATAACTATGCAAAAGAAATGCTTTAATCAGAAATACGGACTTGAACAGGCGGTTCTGGATGGCAGAAAGACGATGTTCCGAGACTTTGTGCCAATCGGCCTCTACAACCAGACCGATTGGAAGGCAGTTGAAGAAGGCGATTTTGAAGCCGTTGTAGATGGTGAGGGCTACTATCACAATATTCGCGACTGCGGCAAGTATCGTGTTGGCGAAGTTGTAGCCATTGCACAGGCATACAAGGACGTGCCTCCGTACAGAGGGCATCCCGAATGTAGCAATCACAGAGACCTCGCAGCGGGATGGAATAACAAGATGTTTGTCCGTGCCGACCTTATGCCGCACCACATCAAGATAACTGGCATCAAGGTGGAACGGCTGCAAGACATTAGCGATGAGGATTGCTTGAAAGAGGGTATCTGTAATGGATACACAGCAGGCGTTGGTAACTGGTATTACATTATGTCCGAAAAAAGGTGTGATATTCTCAACGCCACGCGAAGCCTTTGTTGAATTGATTGACAAGACGAGAGGCAAGGGAACGTGGAAGAAAAATCCCTACGTGTTCGCATATAGTTTTTGAACGTGTAGATTAAAAATAACAAATAACTATGAGAGCAAGAAGAAAAGGTGATACAGCACCGTTTGAAGATGTGTATCAAATCGTAATTGGTAATCGTCTGTATGCTAAATACATATCAATCAACGATGCAGAGATTGAACAAGAACGCGAGCCTATCTCTAACAACGCAGAAGCCCACTGGCAAGATGTCAGAGAGCGTGCTGCTATCGCGGCCATGCAGTGTAGTGTTACAATTAGGGAAAGTAGTAATATATGCGTTGTCGATGATGGTGTTATTGCTGATGGGTATAGCGGAAAAGCAAGAACTTACCCTAAAGAAATAGCAGAATTTGCCGTTGCTTGTGCTGATGCGCTTGTAGAACAACTTAAAAAAGAAAAGAAATGAAACTGTATGGTTTAGCGCATATCTTTAATTGGCCAGCATTTTATTTCATAAAAACAGGTGATTGTGAGAATGTTCCATTTACTCCTGCTGATTTGCCTATTTGGATTGACGAGAAATACAAAGAACTCTTAAATAATTTATGATTATGACAAGACAAGAAATTGAAAACAAAATAAGTTCTATATTTTCAGATGTCATGTGTATGGACATCGAAGAAATAGATGATAGTAGTCCACTTTGGATGCAGCAAACAATAGATGAACTTGACATCTTAGAATTGCTTGAAGCCATCGACGAAGAATTTGGCACAAATTTATGGGGAAACGACGAGATAGATTTGTTAAAGGTCTCGCTTGAGGATTTATATATATTGATTGAACGTGAGACAAGTCGTTAATAACAATAAACAAATAATATGTATAAATTATAGGAATTATGAAGAACTACGAAGAATTATACAAAAAGGCTCTTGAAAGAGCCAAGGAAAACTATCATGCTGGGTGTTTGGCCCCTGCATTGTTAGAGTATATCTTCCAAGAACTTACAGAGAGTGAGGATGAGAAGATAAGGAAATAACTCATTGTGTTTATACAGAAACGTAATAGAAGTGGTTGTGATTACGATTACGACAAATGGCTTACATGGCTTGAAAAGCAAGGTCAAACTTTTACCCAAAAAGATGTAGATGATGCTTGGCTCAAAGGTATGTGTGATGCAAAGCACGAACTTGAAAAGCAAGGTGAACAGAATTTGGTATATTGCGACAAAGACGAGTTAATGCACAAACTTGCTCAAATAATTGCTTTTTGGGCTAACAGACATGGCTGTAGTGTTTATGAAGAAAATGATTTGTTGGATTTTGTGAAAGTCCGTCAAACAGAAATCATTAAATTGTTCAATCCTAATGCTTGCCTTGTAGATTTATCTGATTGTACAGAAGAATATCGTAAGGCTTATTACGATGGATATAACAAATGCAGTCATGAAATGATTAAAGTAAAAGATTATCTTGAAAAGCAATGGGATAAGCCACAAGGCAAGCCTGCCAATGTTTTGTCCAATCAATCCAATGTGTCCAATGGCGTTTGGCACACCGCTGATGAAACACCAGTTGCTCCAAGTGACAGACAAATTCTTGTTTTATTCAAGAATGGTGATGCAATGGTTTCACTTGTCGAGGACTGGGAAAATCTCGACAATCAGGGAAAATGGGCATACATAAAAGACTTAACCAAATAACTATGGCACAAGAACATATTTACAATCTGCAACTGACAGAAAAGCAGGCAAGGTTATTATCCTATGCCTGCGACCACCTGTCCAGAATCATTGAAGGTCAGGACTGGACTTATCAAGAGTTTCTTGAAGCCGCGTGGGAGAAACGCTGCAAGGAAGCCACTGGAAAGCCGATGGATGAAGCATGGGATGGCGGTTGGTCTAACATGAGAGCCGAAGCCGAAGAAATCAGCAAACAAATCAAAAAGCGTTTCTGGGGTTGCGAGGCCAATGCGATGTACGGCATCCACTACGATGATACGGCCGACATTCTGCACGACATACATCGAGTGATTCGCCACCAATTCTACAAAGATAGAGGTGACACGTCGTTGGCCACGGTCGATGCTGAAACACCGACATCAAGCATCGGCACAGAACCGTTGGCAATAATAAGTAAAATCAAATGCCTATGACACGCGAAGAGAAAGACAAGATAGCAAGAAACGCGGCATCTACTTGGTGTCGCTGTTTCAAGTGCGACGGCATCGTCAATGATACCAACATGAAGTGCAACAAGGAAACAATGGCAACTTGCCGAAAGTGGTACGACGGCTATCGCACGGCAATGATTGCACTTGAAGATATTAACTAAATACATAAATATATGTCACAACATTGTTATGCAAGCATTAGTGATACTGGGCTTCATTGTGCTTGGTGCGTTACACGTCTTGTAACTTTGGACGGATGCGAATTTACCGAGGCTTTTTGCGAAAAGCACAATAAGCCTTGCAGAAAACTCGGTTACTTCTGTTCTAACTTTACTGGGTATAAGCCAGACTACAGAATGACCGATGAAGAAGAAAAAGAGTTAATTGATAAACTACGAAACAATTTATGACATCATCACAAGAGATTTCATTATTCCGAGCCATTCGGAAATTAGAGGATGCAAAGACCATCATCAAGGACTTGCTTTCACAGGACATCAAAGATAGCGAAAAGGAAATTCTTGAAACATCGTTGATATATCTAACTAAATCAATACAGAAACTATGAACGAGCAATAAACGAGTAACTATGGCAGCAAAAGATTACACATTCGTCGAGGGTATGACAGACATCTACCTCGCGAAGATAAAGAAACGCGACGATGGCACAATGAGCCAAGACCGCCGTCCAATCACAGAAGCCGAGCAGTTGTTTATTGCAGAGCATTTCCTGCGTGCGTATTGTGAATGGAAAAACACAAACGAAGTAACAGTTACGTGCGGAGGCAAAAAGGTCTTCAAAATGATATTGTTGGACAAATAAAAATCAATAAGCCTATGGAACTTTGGATTGCAAGAGACTTAGACGGTAGTCTTTATCTCTATACAGAAAAGCCTAAGTTGGTCTGTGAAAGTTACTTTGATACGAGAAGCATTAGTGGAGAGCAAATGCTTATAGGCGATTATTCTCGGTGTGCAGAGATAACATTCGAGAACAGCCCACAGAAAGTTGAACTTAAACTAAAGCAATTATGAAATTCAAAATTCTCAAGGAGACGGTCGTAACAAAGACCAACATCTTCGGCAAGCCGATTGAATGTGAAACAATCTGCTATATCTATCGGCCTATATTCTTTGGCCTGCTCAAACTATTCCTCAGATTTACAACGGAGCGTATCGCTTGCAATCCGAATGTCGTGATATGTTGGCACGTCTCCTATATGCCGAAAGCATACGCATCGAAGTTTAGCGAGCAAGAAGCAGAAAAGATGCTGAAAACAATTTATTCACAACCAGATAAATTTATTAGACAATGAAATGGAAACAGAAAGGCTGTAAACAAGCCAACAAAGAAATGGGTAAGTTCGACTACACATTGTGGTACGGAAGACGTAAAGACTGTTATCAAGTGCAAGGACTGATACGAAATCGCCACGTCAAACGACGTTCATTAGCAAACGCGCAAGACCACGACGGCAACTTCGTTAGCCACGAAGAACTTTGCTTTGGCAGTATCAAGGCTGCGCGCCGTTACGTCTGCAAACACAAGCAATGGCTGATAGACGACTATGCTAAACGCAACGCAGGCCGCAAGCCGCAGTATGTGATTGTCATGCCGTGGCGTAACGCGAGAAAGAATCGACTTGTAATCAAACTAAATTAAACATATCGCACAATGAAAGATACAGAGTTTAGAGGCAAGAGCCTCGACGAACGATATGGTTGGGTGTATGGCGACCTTCGTCACTACGTTAAATACGCTGACCAGTGGACTATCTTTGACAAGACCACAGACAAAGAAACGATAGTGGACGGGAACACCGTCGGTCAGTACACTGGCCTTGTAAATGCCGACTCAATCGGTATCTACGAAGGAGACATCGTTGAGGTGACAAGCATCAGACCGCAAGACTACGGCAGAAAGATGATTTGCTCTATCAAGTGGGATAGCAGCCACGCCTGCTATATGTTCGTGGCGAAAGACAGGAAGAGAGTTATCTGTAATTCTATTGCAGATTGCGAGTTAAAGACAATCGGCAATATCTACGACAACCCAGAACTATTAAAAAACGGACTATGAGTAAATACAAGCCGCGCTATTGCCGCATTGTAGAACTTTTAACAATGGTAATAATGTTGCCCTTGTTACTTGCTCTTTCGATTTACCTACTTGTTAAAGAATATATAAACAAATACAAAAAGTTATGAGCGAAAACATTTTTGAAGAAGAGTTTGAGCAGGAGGCAATCGACCGCATCAAGCGGTTCGGCCGCCTGTGCGAGGCAATGGGCTACACGCCCGTGCTGGGTTTCAGCGGTGGCAAGGACAGCCAAGTTGTCTATGACCTCTGCAAGCGTTCGGGCATCGAGTTCAAGGCCAAGTTCAACCATTGCTTTGAATCAACAACTACTATGCAGTTCATTCGCGAACACTATCCCGATGTAGAGTGGCGGCGCGTTGTCAAACAAGGCTTCTTCCGCAATATCGCCGTCAATCACGCAGGTCTGTTACCGACGGTTGAAATGGCCTATTGTTGCAAGGACTACAAGCACAATCCGGCCTTTGTTGATAAGGCAAGCATCGTCGGAGTGCGGCGCGGCGAGAGTGTAGCTCGTGCAACAAGAAACGTGTTAAACACACACACACACACACAGTTGCGCAAACAGCATGAAACATTGACAAAGTATTTCGCCGAGCATTGTATGGCCAGCGGAAGCCCATCGGAGATTGAGTTGCTGCCAATTGTCGATTGGAGCGACGAACAGGTTTGGGACTACATCAAGCGACATAACCTTCCCGTCAATCCCGAATACAAGGTGCGCAAGCGTGTCGGCTGCATCATCTGCCCAAAGGCTGACTTAAATAGAAATTGGCAGGTATTGGCCGAACACCCGAAACTGATTGACTGCGCTATTAAGGCGCATTCGTCAAGGCCGGAGAACGATTGGATCATCACCACCGACGGCAATGCCGACTACACAGACAATAAGGTCGAGTATATCTGCCGATGGCTCAACCATTCTTTCCGTCCTTTCCGCAAGTCGCATCAAGAAAAGTATAACTTAATAAAACAAAAATATGAAGAGTACAAAAGAAAGAACGAAACAGGTTTACAAGAAACTGAAATTCTTTAATTACGTGCATTTATCTTGCGCCATTGCTGTATCTATTGAGACAGTCGCTGCTTTCATTATAGAAGATTGGCACTTGGCTTTTGGTTCATTGTGTTGGTCTGTTGTAAGTTGGATAAATTATGGTCAATCAGCCGATATGCAAAGGCTGCTTCGCCTTATTCTCATACAAAAGGAACGTATAGAAGAATTGTTAAAAAAGAAAAACAAATGAAAGAGACAAGAAGAAACTTCTGCCGAGAAATGGCAATCGCACACGCTAACAGATTGCGTGAGGCAAATGGCGTATTAGACCACAATCTGCTCATTGGCGAGGCGTTTATGATTATGTTCGTCAATTACTTTGCCGACACTTATATCTTCGAGGCGATTGATGCCATAAAGAACTCACCGCTATACAAGCAAGAAGTAAAGCAACTCGCCAAAAAAGTGGAGGCCGAGGCAATAGCGCAGAACAAGAGTTTTCAAGATGGGCTTGGCAATAATGCGAATTGGTTTGCCGACATAAACCTATCGCTTGACGACGCTTTCGATGGTAAGATGAAACGTCTCGACGTTGCTATCAGAAAAGAGTTGGGGGATTGCAAATATCAAAAGGTATTCTCGCGACTTACTATTGCGTTGATGCTGTGCGAACTCGCCGCTATCAATATCCAAGACAGGATAAACGAATGTAAGTACACAAGCCCAATAATCACCAGACTTAATTACATTGACCACGACAAATTAAGGTGTTTGTTGACAAAATTATATGAAAAGGTAGGCGTGCCGACATCAGTCCAAAAGGATTTGACAATACGTGCAATCTGGTTGGATATTCAGAAGTGTTGGTTCTCGCAAGATTTCCTGACAAAACACCTTCGGCCATTCGACGGCCAAAAGGACGATACCGTCGCCGAATTGAGAGAAATATTATCGTCCAATAGTTAAACGGGAAGCGCATGACCAACGAGGCCATGCGCTTTTTTTTACTTCCGTATCTTGTGTATGATATATAAGATGGCAGAGATAAACAGTATGAAAGAAACGAACGTGAATGATAGTTTCATCCAAGGCACTGACCGCGTTTCTTTCGTTTTTATTTCAGTGTCCACAGCCAACTCCTTTTCACGATTGCGCGACGCTTTGAGGCTATCTATTTCGTTCTTTAAGGACATATACGCATTATACATTTCCTTTTCGCGTGCTTCGCTTTCTGTTATACGCTTGCTTAATAGTCCAGTAGTCGGGTCGAAATACTCGACTATCTTTGTCTTTTCCGTTTCTGTCTTCTCGTAATGCGTCGTGTCTCGGAACGTATTGATTATAAAGTAGTGCATTGTATCTTCATGCAACGTGGTGTGCATATCAGCGACTTGGTGCATCGCAGCAGTCTTCGTCGTTTTGCACCCGGACATGAAGAACAATGAAAGCAGCAGGCAGATAAACATCGCCCACAAAAGAACACCGATGCTATTCAGTGTTTCAAAAAAGTATTTTTTTATTTTTTTCATAATCGTGCGTATTATTGTCACGCGGGTTAGCGCGCGTGAAGTATTTTTTTACTTAAATTTGACTACCTTTTCCGTCTGTGTCGGCGGGCAGCATACGTCAATATGCAGCCATGTCGGTGCAGATTCGCCGTCTTCAAGACGGACGTTATACGGCAACTTGCCGCTATTCTTGATAATCTTATCACGCATTTCGTCGGCGGTCATCTTGCCGCTCGACAAGTCCACTGCCATGCCGATGGTGTGCGCGGACAGATACATAATATCAAAGTCTGTTTTCTTCCGCACAATATCGCAGACATTCTCGCGCAGTCCCCTCTGCTGTAGCGAACCGCCAGATTTCCAGTTATTGCACACAAGAGGCACGCCAAGAATATCGCGACGCAAGACAACCAATGTTTCAAGCAGTCTGGGGTCAAAGAAACGCCATGCGCTCGATTTGTACTTCTCATAGACCCGTTTGCTAACGAGTTCTTTGATGTCGAAATAACGCTCGACCTCACTTACTAAATCTTTGAATTTCATAGGACTTGTAAATTTAATTATTGATATATATAAAAAGCCTATCATCGCGAGATAACAACCGTCATTCTCGCGATGAATAAGATTTATTCCTCATTGTCTTTATCTTTTTTATCATCCTCAAAGTCTGAAAGGTTTATATTAAGATGCCTCTCTGTCTTGTCTTTGAGTATCTTCTTTAACGCAATCCAAAATGCGCTGTCGCTCGCAGGTCTGCAACTACTCTCGTTTTCAAGTATTGACCATGCCTGCTCGAAACAAACGATACCTGTAACGATATATGACAACGGTACGGCTTCGTGTATAAACACCCAATGCTCAACAAGGTATGCAAGAATAATTACCATGAGACGCTTCGGTATTGTCTCCCGTACAACCTTGCCAAATGCAAATGACGTGAATTTTGCTTTCTCGCGTGTGGATTTATCGGGGTACTTTTCTTTCACGCGCTTGTCTAACTGAAAGGCTGTCCATGCGTCGCAGACGATAAAGACGATAGCAACAGTTATCAGTGGAAATGTCGGCTCAAATTCTGCAATGACCCAACCAATCACCGCGCCGATAACGCCCCATATTTGCCGAAAGATATAATTGATGTCAAACATATTGCTATACTTTGAAGTAGTTTCTAATATCGTACACTTTGTCCTTGTCTTTTAGACGATTCAAGGCAAGGCTATGGATGAAGGAGAACATTTTTGCATCGTCCGTGATGCCTGCCATTTCTCTGAATGTTTCAGCATCGTCGGAACTCAACATACTCATTGTCACATACAGCGCGTTCTCGTTGTAGTATGGCTCTTCACACATTAGCATACCAGATGCCTCCATCTTTGTCTTCCATGCGGATTTAGACCAAAGCGGAGAAGGCTTCATCTTGCTTATGATTGCCTCGGTTTCTTTGTCTGTTATGTAGTTGTGCCATTTTACAGATTCGAGTTTTTCGATAAACTCTTGTGCAAGCGTCTGGTTAGAGCCAATGATGTGCATCATCATTTCCTTAACGACGTTGCCAAGAACGTGCATCTTCTCTTCGTCCTCGGAATTGATAACATAGTTATACAATCCCAAAAATTGCTCTTTCGGTGTCATATTACTTATCGAGTTTTTTGGATATGCGTTCAAGTATCTTTGACATATCCGATAGTGTTACTTCTATTTTATCAATTCTCTCGTTCTGCTGTTTCTTTTCAGCAAAATCTTTGTCGTGTTCCGCAATGAGTTTTTCGTACTGCTTGATGCGGTTTTCGTGCCACGATGTTTTTGCAACGTGGTCTTGGGAGATTTTCAACGACGAGCGGAGTTCGCTTAAAATGATGTCGTGGTCGGACGCAATCAATGCGATACTTTCCAGTTTCTCTGTCTGAAAAGCAACGTCGTTTTCACTTATGGTATCTGTGTAGTTTTTGCCATCTACCGAATAGGTAATATCGACTACAGATTTTACGGTCGTGTTCATCATCGGGAACATCTGGCCTTGCTGTTGCGGAGGCATTTCGGAGCGAGGCGACGAAACAAAGACGATGGTCGCTTCTTTCCATTCGATATTATCGCCTTTTACAAGCACATACAAAATGCCTCCTTTTGATAGATTTTTGATTGGTGTTTGCATATCTTCTATTTTTTTTGAAATTGGGGGCGACGGCAATCCGATTATGCCGCACCCCCTCTAAATGTTTTATTTTATGAATAGACTCGTTGGCTTATCCTGCTTGGCTTGCAGTAGTCTTGATGCCAAAATACTGCTGCATCTGGTAGTCCATCTGCTGAATCTTGGTCATAAGTGGAGCGATTGCGGCCGTCGTGCCCTGCTGTGTGCGGAGCAAGTCGAGTTCGGTCTGCAAGCGGGTCTTCTCGGCTACGACATCTTGATAGCGGCTGTTCTCCCATGCCTGACGGAACGATGCCACCTCTGCGCGAACGAGGCCACTCTCGGCGCGCATCGTAGTCTGCAAGTCGTTTGTCTGCTGGATGGTGCGAATCTGTCCTTGATAGCCCTGCTCAAGAATCTGCTTCTGTGTGGCGCAGCAACAGTCCTTGAGTTGCTGAACAAGGTTGAGATTGCCGAGGTTGATGGCATTGGTAACGCCTGCAAAGCCCATGCCGTTCTGTGCGCCCAACTGACTGATTGCCGACTGAACGCCGAAGATTGCGCCCTGCAATGCGTTGTAGTTTACGCCGAGAGACTGACTCAACTGCGAGATTGCAAACGTGTTGCCCTGAATGGCCTCACGCGCCCACTGGTTGTTGTTGTTGTCGTTAATCTGGTTGGACAGAGCGTTGAGTTTGTTCTGCGTCTCCATGTCGAGAACGCCGTTTACACCCGCGCCGCCACGATTACCCCACCCGAAGCCATTGCCGCCGCCGAACAACGCCAGCATTACCAAATACATCCACGGGTTATTGTTCATCATGGCCATTGCAGTTGCTGAATCAGTACCGCCGCCTTGACCGAGTACGGGAAGAATATTGATTTTATCGTCCATAGTTTGTAAAAATTTAAATTAGTTAAACGGTTTGTGGCTTTAATTCAAATGCGCGCCTTTTCGTTTTAGCCGACACAAAGATATTGGTTTATTTTAAGATATACAAATTTTTACTAAAGAAAATGCTGCAAAAAACATTTCAGATAAGCAGGTGTTATACACCACCAACGCACCACCACGACTACAAGCAAAAGACTGAACGTCTGTAAATTACAAGTCGTCAGAATGGCAGGAAAAAGTACACATTTTTGGCCATAAAAATTTTTTATCGTTTCTTTGTCACAATCAGAAATAGCAAGAAAAAAGGCAGAAATCCTCAAGGACTTCTACCTTCACGACGTGAAATAAAAAACACAGAATCAGGAATGAACAACACAATTTTTTTTATATCCCACCAATAATCGCCCCAACGACATCGGCCGCAAGGTCTTTCCTGTCGAAAGTCTCGTCCTTCGTCTCTTTCCAGATGCCGATGGCGATTGTGATGATTATGGCCAATGCCGCAGCCCACGCATACGGCACGCAGCACACCATCAGCAGTACCTTGACTGCCAATGCGAGGATGGCCGAAACAAGGGCGTGGAGAAACTTGTCTCGCCCAACGTCCTCGACCTTCTTTACAATCCAATCAGGGATTTTCATCGCCATCGTCGTTTTGTTCGGCCAAAGCTGCATCGTAGGCGGCTTGATAGACGGCGTGCTGTGCTGCCGAAATCTCATGGTAGTTGCCGATGTTGTTTACGCTCGTAGAGACGCGCACAGCACCGATGTACCACAATGGCGGCTGTCCGTCCTGGTAGGTTGTAATCTTGCCGTCTGGTGCGGTAGGTGTCAGCATCACGCGCGTAGCGGTCTTGTACTGAATTTCCATAGTTCTTGAAAATTAAAGGTTAAACAATATGTTTGTGGCCGAGTGGCTCAAACTCCTTGAATATCCCACCCGAGGCCGTCGAGGTAGTCGTACACATCCAATCCGTATTCCTCCATGAAGAGTTCCACAAGTGCATCCTCTATCGCTACGGTCACGATAACGGTCGGCTTTGCGCGCCCTCCATTGTTGCATCCGCTTGGTATGCGGTTGGTGTATGTCTGGTCGTAAGTTGCGTAGTCATAGAGGCAATGCAGCAATGATGACACACTCTTGGGCGATAACTTCTGGAAGCCAAAGTGCCACAGAATCAAGTCGAACTTGATTCCTCCTGTGTAGCCTTGCGCAGTCGGGTCAATGGTAAAGAGATTTTTGATACATTTGCTTGTCTTGTCCGCGTAGTCATCGAACCCGATGTAGTTGAACATCTGGTACATCGCATTGTAATTCGAATCTGTACTATACTCACCCTGCGACTGCGCATTGTTAATTCGTGACATCTTGAAGGTAAGGCTCGACGGAAATACGTTGATGGTTTCACAATGATAGAATGCTTGAAGATATGACGAACTCGCGCCAATGTCGAACCCATCCGGCAGACTTGGCAACTTCGTGCAAAATCGAAAAACATTTCTGCAATTCGTAGTATTCGCCAATGTAAATACATTTGAAACGCGATTAGGCAAAGAAACGAGGCTTGTGCAATTTTGAAACATATTGCTGCAAGTGGTGATGTTCTGGCTCACGAAGTCATCGTGAAGATGTGTAAGAGTCAGACAGCCGTCGAACATACTATTTGCATTGGAAAGATTGTTGAACGTCCACCTCTCTGGCAATGTCACAAGTGACGCGCATCCGCTGAACATTGCAGCGCAATTGGTCGCTGCGTTCAGCCGTGCTATATCTGCATCGTATGTGCTGCCTTTGTATGCGTCAATGCTGACGAGCCATCGGCACGTCGCGAAACAATACGCAAGTGAACGGCTATCCTGCGTGTCTATTGGAAGCGGAGGTGCGTAGATGATAGGCTGCTCCTCGGCGGCATTGGCCGCGTATTCCGCAACTTGTAACGCGAAGTCCTGCAACACGGTCGTCAGGTAATTGGGGTAACTGGTATCTGCTGCTTGTTCGACCGACACAAACTCTGCTGGAAACATCTTTGTCTCGGCTCCATCATACAATGGTGTTTTTGCAAGGTCTGTCAATGTGTTACCGATACTGGTTCCACCTGCACCCGACGCTGCGGTCTTGACTGATGTCACAAGGTCAGTGTAGTCGGTCGGGTGGCTCAACCACGCTGCCGTCTGTGCATCCTTGCCGTCCTTCAATTCCTTCAATACATTGTAAGTCTTGCTGTCCTCCATAGTTCGTTGTTTTAATAAGTCCAACCTTTCGCGCTCATTATCGCGTCTGGGTCTATTGACCAACCCTTTTCGCTGATATATGCCGCAAGCGTGGATTTCTGCGCAGCCGTGAAGTTGTAGGTGAGCATAACGGCTGCATCCTCTGTTCCGCGCGTAAGATTGAGCTGCGTAGTGTTGTGCGCCCAATCATAGGCCATATACACCAATGCAAGCAACGTCTCTGCATCGAGTGCTGTTGAACGGGCGATGTTGCTCTGTGAGCTTGTTGTTGCCTTGCCCATTACCATTCCGTTTCGGATATAGTTTACCGCTGTTGCATCGTCCGCGTCGCAGCGATAATTTTGGCCACCTGCCCACGTTGCTGTGCCATCCTCCTCATTGATTGCCAAGCCGTCGAACGTGATAGTCTCCAACACGGGCTTGCTCGGTAGCGGCTGTGACGCGCTGATAACATTGGCCAAGTTCCAGTTACGGATGGCTTTCAGAAACGCATTGCTGTACGCGAACCACGTGATAGATGACAATCTCCGCGCGTTCTTGAACGCAATCTCGTGGAAATTGCCGCCGAAATAGGCGATATTGGTACACAATGGGATGTCCAACGATATGGACATAATGGGCAAGACCGTGGACAAGTAAAAGGCATAGTTCAATGAAGTGACCTGCTGCCAACCATAATCCGGGTCATCGGCTATGTGTGGGTCAAGTTCCATTATGGACACACTCTCGCGGAATAGGTTTGCGAGGCTACCAGTCGGCCTTGTCTCTGGCAATAACGCGTAAACCATCTTTGACCGCTTGTGCCTGTTCGAAGTCTCTGCTTGGTTGCCGTCATCGTAGCCGAAATTTGCCGTGTACGTCCAACCTTCGCCGAGGGTCTCTGCTGCTTTACTTTGGCCGTTAAGCATGTCGCGGATGCCATCAATGGCATCCTTTGAATAGCCTGCCGCCTTGACCACCGCGTCAATGCCGATGACTTGTACCGCCTTTGAGATGTAGGACGCGAGGTCACCTCCCTGCGTGCTGTACCACGGTGCTTTCGCGATGGCTTCCGCATCACTCGAAAGGATTGCAGTTAAAGCAGTTCGCATCTGTGCGTTGAGTGATGCAAACCTATCTACTGCATTTTCGTTGTTTGCCATAATCGTTACTCGTTTTCACTGCTTGCCGTGAGGCTTGCAGTTGATGGGTTCATAATTTTATCAATGGCATCCAATACATCATTAACGGGAGCCATGAGGTCGTCAGTACCTCGCGAGGTCACGCCGCCGTTCGTGATGTCAAGATATGCGTGTGAATAGCCGTCCGTTGTCTGCGTCTCGCGGTTGTATGTGGTGGTGTTAAGTACAACCTTACTTGTTATATTTACCACGCGATTCCACCTGTTAGTGCTTCCAAATTTAACTAACCGATAGACCATGCCGAACCACTCACTGCCTATGTCTGTATTAAGATAGAAGTCGCCAACTTTTGCGCCATCTATCGACGTTTCGGGTATAATTCCAGATACCTCTGTACCAGCGAACCATTGGCCTGCAACGCCAAGTTCCAATATCTTCTCCAACGCACCTTGTATTGTGTTGGCATCTAATCCTGAAATTACTTGGATTTCGATACCACTTGCATCTGGTTTGTTCTTTATGAAGGCATCACTTGTTTCATCGGTTACTGCCCAGTCTGATTGCACGTTTTGCACATCGCTCAATGTGGTTGGTGTGGCTTCTATCTCGATGCCCCATCTATCGCCTTCGTAAATATTATTATTTATTCTGTAAAATCGCCCATTATGAAAAACTATCGTGCCAGCGACAATAGATTCAGTGGCTATATTGCCAACTTCACTGCCTATTGCTTCTTTAAGTTGCCGTGCAAGGGTAGCATCTGGCACAAGTGCATCGATAGCCGACGCGACATTGGTTGCGCCGTTGACACTGCCGCTGTAGGTTACGCCTGCGGCATCGGCTTCTGCCCATGCGCCGTTACGCATTACGTATCGCTTGCCGTCACTTATGTTTGATGGCTTCTGAACGTAGTTCGTCAAATCCACAGCGGTGCTGCCGATATGCTCCCAGTTGTTGTTAATGTACATATACTCGTCATATATGTCACCGCTCTCCCCTGCTGGGTTTTTGAGCATAAGGTATATGGTTGTCTCGCTTATGTTGTTTCCAGTCGGCAAGGTTTGCACGATTTTTCGTTTGAGACCAGTACTGACGAGGTTTGATAGCGTTGTGCTTAACCCATTGATAAACGATATAATTGCATTGATGATAGCACCGGCCTTGCTGTACGATGTTCCATTGACACTTGCGGACATATCAACATCGCTTGCATTGCAAACGCCTTCATCGGCCATTGCACTTATGAGTTTCTGGTAAAGTCTGTATGCCATATTGCTTTTTTCTTTATGATTTTATGATAAGTGTCGTGCTTGTCTCGTTTACTATGCTTCCTATACGATAACAATTCCAATCCGCTACCTGTCCTTTTGATTCAAAGCCCATATCGATGACTGCATCGGCCGAGGCATAGACCTTGGACGGATTGATTGTACCTATACAGCAAATCCAGATATAGCCATTCGCTCCACCAGTATTCTGCGTAATTGTGTAGAGTGTGTTGAGGCTTGGGGTTGTACCGTTGATTTCTTGTTGAAGACCCTCAATGTCCGACTTGCTTTCAAGCATTGATTTGGTGCTAAATCCAATATATGCTCTTTTTGCGCCGAGTTTGATTGATGTCTCGCTCTTAACTTCGCTCGAAACCCAGTTGTCCAAAACGGCGATAGCCTTTACTGACTTCGTGGCTGGCATATTCTTTGCGTTGACAGAGAATTGTATCGGCGCAGTATAGAGCGTGCCTCTTTTATCCTCGCTGTCATTGTAGTATGGGTCATTGCCATCTGTCGTATAATAGATAGAAGCACCTCTTGTATCACAAGACAGTGTTACATTTCGGCTGGTGCTATACTCGTTTGAGTCGGCAACAATACTCGGGGTCTTGACCTTTCTGTATGTCGTAATTGTGAGGTTTAATGTCGCACTGAACAATCCGCGATACTTTGCAATGGCCTTTATCTTGTAGGTCATTGTTTCGCTCGACTGAATACCTTGGAGAGTGATGCCAGTTCCCGTAGATGGGTTCTCAATCCTATCTGGGTCGTCTGGTTCGTCGCCATTCGATGTGATGCAATACAACACGACAGCACCTTCTGTATTGTTGGTGATATTGATTGTCTTGCTATTGTTGACGGTCGTGATGGTGGTTGACTCGCTATATGATGGCGCAGATGGAACGGAAAGCATTTCCACAGGGCAAACATACACTTCGTTCTCGCTCTCTTGGTATTTGAGAAGCATATTTTCAGTGTCAACGCTTACCTTGTTAATGAGGTCTGAAAGAAGGGTGTCATCATCCTCGATGTCACCTGTGTTATCGCCGCCTGTAGTTATGTCTTGGCCATAAATCAGCGACAAAAGGCGGTCAAGAATGACACCAACACGCTTCGGCGTAATCGCACCGATTCGCGTTTCTTTTTTCAGACTTCCGATAGCGGATGCCGCAAGAATAATTTTGTTTAATCTATCGTTGCTGCTCATAGTGATTCGTGTTAGAGTGATACCTTACGAATAACGCAACCGCTTGTTATCCGCATACTTTTGCCATTGAGGTATGATATGCCTTTTTTATCGCAATATGCAAGACACTCTTCAAGGTAGGCATCTGCAATGTCGGTTGCCTGTCCTGCAATATCCGAGCGTTCCTTTTGCGTTATGACGCTCGAATAATCGTCGTCTTTGATTCGCATACCATATCGAGTGCTTTCATAATCGCCTGCAAGCACATTCTGCGCATATACATAATACGCAATCGCCGTCTTTAAGCCTGTCAACAGATATGGCTTGTCATCAATGGTGTAATTGCCGCCATCGACAAGCGTCTGCAAGTCCTCTGAAAGATTATCATCGGTTGATAATTGAATATACAACTCGTCACCAAGTTTGCGGCGTATGATTGTCATTTCGACTTCGTTGATGAACGCCTGTAACTTGTTGTCGTCTATCTTGCCCATCTGTCGGCCTTTCTGCCTGATGTCTGTTGGTGTGGCTATCGTTTTCATCGCTTCTTTTAGTTTATCGGTTGATTGAGGTTAGCCCACTTTTGCCGTATCATGACAAGCGGCTCAATTTCAAAATCCATGTCGCGCTTATTTTTGTCTTCCCAATGTGAGAAAATCTTGTCAAAAGCGCGGGTTATGACCTTGCGGCGCGGCGTGAGGAACGAGTTATAATAGTCGTATGCGTCGGCAAGGACATCGCCACTAAAGCCATTCTTCGCCACGCGCAATGAATACCAAGGCTCTTGAGAGAAAGCCGAATAGATACGCTGCGCTGTGTCGTTTGTTGTACTATCGAATTTCTTATCGAAGTTTTCACTTTCGACGTGCTGCCATTCGGGAGCGGCTTCCGAATCTTGCAGGTATATCTCCATGATACTACCCGTGTTTTCGTCGCCCATAAATTCCTTGAGTGCTTCCGTGTTGGCCTCGATAGCCTGTTGCTCCTTGTCTAAATCCTCTTTCTTCTTCTGGTCGCCGTCGATGGAAAGACTTGTGGAACGCCGACGGACAAGGAAACCAGCAGGGAGAAAATTGCATCGTACATTCCTGTATTTCACATTATCAAGTCCAACGTCGGTTGAAAGGTTCGTGACTACCTTGTCATAGATAGTCGTTGGATAACGGTTCTTTCCATCGAGGCTGACCCAAAGAATTTGACCAGAGAAATTCTCAACGCCGCCGACTTCCGCAATCTGTGCAAGGACGACCTCCTTGATAGGATTGAACTGCGGGAAGAACTTTACCGTGTCTTTCGAGACACGCAACTTCTTTCCGTTGCGTGTTTTTGTGCCAGACCAGTCAGGGTGAAACGCGATATTCAATACCGTGCCGTCTGCCTTTTCTTCTTCAAGGCGACAGCACTCAAATGGGACTTGGCGTATCGAAATAATCTCGCCAAGCCCATTATAGTTGATATGTATGGCAAAGCCATGATAACGAGCCAAATCCATCGCAATGAGGTGCAACAAGTCATTGCACGTCTCTCCGATGTGATTTACAACAGTGTCCGCTGTTTTCTCGTTCTTAAAGCCATTGCCCTCAAGGAATGTCGCATAGCGTTCGAGACACACGCCACCAGTACCAGACGCACTGATAAGCCTTGACAAATCCTGTGGATATAGATTGTCCTCGCCGTAAGACTGAATACCAAGACTACTAATGAAATTAGTCGTGTATCTCGGTTTTTCTATTTTGACTCCCTTATAGTTCATATACCTGTATTCGTTTAATTATCCTCTTCTGACGTCTTCTTTGCCTCTTCTTTTGCCTTTCTGCGAGCAGCACGAAGTTTGCCTGCATTCTGTATGTTCTTCCGCTTTCCTATGCGCTCCTCCCAATCGAACGGATAGTCTTGAAAGTAAGCGATAAGACTTGGGTCTTGTGCGAGAAATCTCTCGGCCTGTTCATCGCTTGGGTTGGTGACATATTCCGAATGACCGAAGATGTGAAGTCGGCAACCTTCCTTTAACTTGTAGTTGCGCAGTTCTGGCAAAGCACCAAGACGCTGCAGGGTGGCGCGTATCTCGACAAACGCATCCTTGTAGCAATCTCCACACGTCAGGTTCTTTACAGGCTTGTGCAGAAAGAGACGAGAATATTTGTCGATGGTGTCGCGTTCCGATGCTGAGAAGCCACTATCAAAGTGGCTTCTCATTTCGTTAAGTTGCGACATTACGCTATCAAATGTAAGTACAGCCATAATGCGTTAGTTTAGATGGTTAGAATTAGTCGCCCGTGTTCTCGCTACCAGAGCCACCTTGCTCGGCCTCCGAAAGATAGCCCTCCAACAGAGCGCGAGTAGCATCAACTGCGCCTACATAGCCAGCAGTGCCTTCTGTGCCAGTAGCATCAGCAAGCAAATATACGCCAGCCTTTGGTGCGTTCTGCTCCTGCATGGTGAGCGACCAACCGCCGCCGTAGTCTTCGTTGTACTTCTCGGCGTTGCCCTCGGTGAGCATAAGGCCAGTTTCCAGACCGACAATCTCGAAAGCATTGTCGCCGCCGTCGCCGCTAAATGCGTTCTCTACGATTGCGACAAACTTGCCGTTGGCCAACTTGTCAACAATGTTCTGGGTGACATCTGCGCCGTTGTCAAGGATGACGATAGGCAGGCTCTTGTTCCAAGTCGTGCGGTAAGTACCAGACTGTGCCTCGGAATTTGCGCCGCTGAATGGTGTCTTGCCAGTCTGGTAAATCTTGACAAGGTGTGCGCCGTCCTTCAACTTGACGTCCTTATAGAAGTTCTTGTAGCCTTCTCGGAGGTTGGAAGCCAAGTTCATGGCAACGTGGTCGATGTCCTCGAAATTGGCGAGATAGCCAATAGGCTTCAAACCCTTGGTGGCGGGATTGCAGGCATCATAAGTGATGTTCACTGCAATTTTTGCATCACAATTACTCATAATATGAAATAGTTTAAGATGTTTGACATTTACGCCCGCGAGAGTTATTCGCCCTCGCGGACTTTGGAGGATTAGTATGCGACAGAGTACAGAGTATCGTCAACAATCATCGTACCGATGTTAGAAGACAGATAAACGTAGTTCATGCGGTCTTTGATGTCAAACCAGACGTTGAAGTCAGCGAATACCGACTTGTCGGTAGTGCCGACGAGGAAGTTGTCTGGGTTGGCGAACAACGCACGGTGTGGCATATTGTAGGTGGTAGTGGTAGTACCGTTAGACGTGGTGTCTGTCCGCTGATACTCCTTAATCATGTTGTCCCACTCGGCCAACGTGACGATAGGATGACCGTCGTATGAAGGTAACTTCACGCCCTCGGCAACCTCCATGAATGGGATGGTGTTCTTGTATTCGCGGCGGTAGTCCTTCTTCAAGGCATCGGAAAGCGACTTGGTGAGGAACAGTGCGCCGTCCTTAATGAGGCTGCTTGCTCTTTCGAGTACGCCCTCGACAACCTCGAGAGCCTTGCCCTCCTGCGTGATGTCGATGTTCTCGAGGCTGAAATGCTGACCTGCGCCGCTACCGCCAGTGTGGGTGGTAATGCGCTTCCAGAAGCCGTCGGCCATGTCGAACAGCGTGGTGTCAACGCCCGCCGTAATCTCCTTGTCAGTTCCACTGCCAGTGCCATTGGTGTTGTCAGCCTTCTTGTTGCCAAACCAAGCCATACGCCAGTAAGCGCGTGCAAGAGCCTCGTCGAGCATCGGCAGGAAAATCTTGCTCATGAACTCTGTACCCTGCAAGTCGGCAGCGTCAGTGCCAGTCTTGAGGCAGTAGCGAGCGATGGTGTTCTGCAAATCCTTGTAGCAGAACTGCAACGGGATTTCATAGTCACCAAGTTCCCATGCCTTACCGCGTGCGCCGAGCGATGGGTCTTTGTAGGTAGGCTTACAAAAACTGCCTGACCAACCTACATCGGACATCTTACCGAGGTAGCCTGCCTTGTCGCCGTTGCGAACGCCCGTGAGAGGGCGGCAAGTGTTGAACAACTCGCCATACTTGAAGATGGCATCGAAGGTCAATTTGTTTACTTCTGAAAGACCGCCATTGTGGAGGTAGTCATTAAGACCTGCCAGAAGATTTGCGTTTGGAGTGTGTGCCATAATTTATAAATTTTATTGTTAATTAAAAAGATGATAGTTTTAGATAAAGCGACGATTACGGATTGAGTCAATGAAACCTTCGCCAAGCGAATCATTGCCTGCGCCGTTCCGCTTCGGGTCGTTCACACCAGCCTGTGGTGCGCCGTTAGACCTCGAATTTTTCAACGCACGAAGTGCCTCGATACCGCCGCACTCGTCAACAAAGGCGAGGATGCTGCGCTGCTCGTCGGTGATAACGGCTTCTGTCATGCCGTCGATACGCGACTGCATTTCAGAAATGGTCGTGTCACGCTCCGCGATGGTCTTCTTAAATCCATCTGTCTCTCCACGCAACGCAACGAGGTCGTTGTAGAGCGCGTCGATAGTGGCCTGATAGTCCTCTGGCTTGATGACAGCCTTGGTCTCTGGGTGCAGAATGTCCTTGGCAGGCTCTTTGAGCGAACTGATGATGCCGTCCTTGATTGTGATTGATGTGCCATCAAGCAGCGTGAAGTCTCCGTCTGGAGAAGCAACGTCGTTGATAGCGGGAACTCCGCTCTCTTTCTGAATGGTGATTTCAGTGCCATCGACTGCGGTAAGTACGATGTCATTAAACTTTACATCCTCGATTTTCTTGAAACCAAGATGCGAAAGGATGCGAGTCAGGAGGTTTGTATTAACCTCGGTAGTCTTGTTTGCGTCCATATTGTTATTGTTTTTGATTGGTGAAATACTGGCTGTATTCTCTTGGATTGTACTTGAAATAAACCCAAGTTCGATAGCCTTGTCCATATCGACGAAAGTGTCTTTGTCCATGAGTTCCTGCAAATCTTCTGCTTTTGAGCCTGTGCGCTCTACATAAAGATTTACAATCTTCTCCTGTTCTGCCTTCAACGATTCCGCTTGTATGCGGAGTTTTTCGGACATACCTTCGATTTCCTCTGCTGTTAGTCGGCTTGGACAACCAAGGCCGAGACCGCACGCTTCTGGATTGTGGATGCACAACTTCGCATTTTTGTATGCGAAACGACGCTCTTTCGGAGCAGCCAAAAGGATAACGGAAGCCATCGAAGCACACATACCCTCAATGGTGGCCGTAATTTCCTTGCCGCTTGTTCGCAGCGCATCATAAATTCGCCAACCTTCCGTGACAGAACCGCCATTACAATGGAGACGAATATCAATGAGCGTGTCGTTTGCGTCCATCTTGTTGATGAAATCAACGATGTCCTGCGACGTGATGCCGTTGAAACCCTCCCATTCGTAAATTACTCTGGTGACTTCATCTACAATGTCTGAATTGATAACTAACTTTGCCATATATAGTTGAGTTTTGTATATTTTACGCGGCAAAAATACTGCTTTTTTTTTATTCTTGCAATATTTTGCCTATAAATCGACTGCAAAAAATGTTTCAGTATTCGTTTTTTACCTTTTTTGACAGTTTTCTTATGGTAGAATATATCGTCCTTTCGCAACATTTGTACTTTCTTGCGAGTTGAGAAATAATATAAGTTCTCTTTGCTCCGTCACACACCATTGCATCGTAGTCGCTTTTGATGTCTAACATTTTAACGTCATTTATACTTATGTTATTCTCTTTTAAGACAAGAAGTAGGTTCTTGTTTTGTTGTAGAAATTCCGATATATTCATACCACAAGATTTTAGATATTATCCAACGCTCTTACATTCGACATTCTGCTGTTTACTTCGTTAATCTCTCTAACGCTAACAACGGGGCGAATATCACGCACTGATTCTTTGAACGATTGAGCAAGTTGCTCGTTCGTGGCATTTGTCTGTACGGGATTGTAGCCAACGTAGGCCGTAGGAAGGGTTACATTTGGCTGCGATGCGATAGCGTTCATTGCTAAAAGTAGTGGCTTGAACATTTGCGTAGCCCTCGCCGTCATTACCGATTCGCCATTGCTAATCATAGCGGGAATACTATCACTCGTTCCTGTGCCTTTTCCGCGAATGTCAACGCCGCCTTGTGCAAATTTCGCTCTCTTGATGGAACTGATGGCTTGTGCCGTAGTTGCAACAACGGTGGCAACACTCGCCGCTGTCGCTGCGATAGCCTCAATCCAACTTGACGAACTTTGCCATGCTGTGCGTATTGCATTGGCGATTGCGATGCCCTGCTCGATATATACTTGTGCGAGACCGAGAATTTTTGCGATGCGGACGTTATCTCTATTCTCTTCGCTGCATTGCTGTATTGCTTCGGAAATAGTGTTGAACGTGCCTGCGATTGCTTCGGCAGACGAGACAGCCATCTGGTATCTGTAGTCGCTTAATTGACGTTCTGCATCAGCGACCTCTTTTGTGAGTCGCATATGCTCATGGTTGTATGCCTCGTCGCTCTCTGCTTTGAACTTATTAACTCGTTCGTAAACTTCCAACTCCTTCTTTTTTGCTTCAAGGAATAGTTCGAGGCGTTCTCTCTCGTTCATCGTTGTGTCAGCGACAAGCATCATTTCTTCCGAGTGCCAGTCCATGTAGGCTTCGCGCAGTTTGCGTTTCGCTTCAAGCACAGCATTTTCGGCATTGCGAATTTCAGCCGCAACTTGCTCTTCGCTCCATTCTGGATTTACAGTTTTTCCAGATTTAAGCCCTTGGAGGTCGTTTTTCTTTTGGTCAAGCGTGGCGCGTGCGTCTTCGTAAGATTGATGCTTTTCTGACAAGCCGATTGGAACAACGGATTGCCGCTGATAGTTTGCGTTTCTGTTTAATACTACATTTCTTTCGTATCTGAGTTTCGCAACCTCTTTGGCGTGTTTCTTTTGTATCGCCAAAATCTTGTCAGCGGTACGTTTTGCGATAAACTCTTCTTCTTTTGCCTGTTGCTCTATTTCGATTTTTTCTGCCGACCAACCTTCTTTCTCGCCTTTGAGTCTGATAGCGGATAGTTCGGCGACTTCTTCTGCGGTTAAATCCTCGCGCTTTAACGCCGCAAGTTGAGCGTTAGCAATTTCTAACGCCATAACATTGTCGAGCATCGCTGCACGAATTTGGTATTCTTCGTCAGTATCTTTCTTGACACCATCGAGTCTGTCTTTCAAAGTGGTGTCGGTGGTCTTGAATAAACGCACCTCTTCTTCCTTGCCAAGAATAGCCCGTTTTGTAGGAATGACGAAGTCCTTATACATCTGAATGATACCAGTGTGAATGTCAATAGCCCTTTGACCCGCTGCAATACTTTGCTCGCGTGTCATAGTCTCGCCATCGACCTCCAAAGTCAATCCTTTTTTCATTCGTTTTGCACGCGCGAGTTTCGAGGATAGTTTTATGATGGTATTCATTTCCTCTGCGATGAAATTTGCAAACTGATTTTCCAACTTGTCCTTTCGAGCAAGTGCAGAATCTTTGTTCGACATTTCATCGACCTGTCTATCCTTGATAAGAGCCTTGTTTCTGTCGGTGAACATTTCGATAAATTCTCCTATCTCTTTTTCACCTAAATTTACTCTATTCTTATCTACCTTGTATTCATTTAGCAAGTCTTCAAATTGAGCATTGCGAGCATCTATCGCCAATTCCATGCCCTTCTTTTCAGCATAACTTGCTATAATCTTTTCTGGTTTGTCGGAAAACCAGTTGAGTATAGCCCTTATATTTTCATACGGAGTGAACACTGTTTTTCCATTCTTTGAAACAAATGGCATATTGATACTCCAAGAAGGTAATTCTTTAATAACTTCTGCAATTCTTTCTGCATCCTGTCGGTATGCACCTGCTTCGGCCGCAGTTGATTTAAGGAATATTTCGCGTACTTTAATCTTTGCGTCTTCAATACCAACGCCGCTCTTGATATACAAATCCATGAGACCTTCGACGAATTTTTCATCTTGCTCTCGCCATTCTTGCATCTGCTCCGAGTTGATGTTTGAAATCTCAACACCACGTTGAATGCCGAGTTTGTTCGCCAAATCCATGTGTGAACTGATGAGTTTTGATATGGCATTAACGCCTTCGACAGCCATGTCAACGATGGTTTTTAGTGTCCCCTGCGAACCTTGCATTGCTAACTCAAACTCGTTCCATGCAGACGTAAGTCGAATTACAGAGCCGCCGAGGTTGTTCTCCATCGTGTTGGCCATCTTCGTTGCTGCCCCATCTGCATTTTCAAGTTCACCTCTTAATGTGGAGATATTATTAAACTTGTCAATAAGGCTTGAAAGAGCGGTTGCAGAACGAAGCGAGGAAACCTCGAGAACGGTGGCAAGGTCAACACCTCTCTCCTTGAGTTTCTTTAATGCGTCTGCAAAATCACTTACGTTTTTAATTTGCTTGCTGCCAATAAGTTTGTTAAACTTACTCTCTGGGTCAGCAAGTTTAAGGATGATATTTCTCGCAGCAGTCGCAGCCATAGAAGCCTGCATACCCGTATCAGCGAGTGTGCCAATAAGCGAAAGCGTATCTTTAATGTCAAAGCCATACGCTTGCGCAGTACCGCCGACAATAGGCAGTGCTGTTCTAATATATTCAAAAGAAAGCGCAGATTTTGAGGTAGCCAAAGCCATAGCATCCGCAACCTCCTGCGCGTGAATAGCCGAAAGGTCAAAGGTTTTCAAAACCGCACCGAGTACCTTTGCGGCCTCCGCTAAATCACCTCCAGTTGCCTGCGAAAATTCAAGCACAGCCTTCGTCATATTGACGATTTCGCCCTTTCTAAATCCAAGTCGAGCAAGGTTCGTTTGCAAATCGCCAACCTGCTTCGCTGTATATCGAGTCGTTTCTCCAAGAACACGCGCTTGAAAAGTCAGGTCAATAATACCTTCCGTCGTAGTACCAAGGACTGACGCGAGTTTACTCTGCGTTCTGTTAAATTCAATCGCAGTACGCATAGCATCCTTGAAAGCGTTACCGAGTGCTACAGTTGCCTGCGCCCATCCGAGAACACCTCCAAAGAATTGGAGACCGACTTTCTTGAAAATCGCACCAAATGTTTTGCCAAAAGAATTTCCGAGTTTCTGCGAATTGGCCAACTCTTTATTTAATTTCTTCAATTGGTTTTGCGAGTTCTTTAACTCTTTGTTCGCTTCCTTGAGCGACTTTTCAAGTCCAAGACGTACCTCACGGCTTGCATTAGATGACAATCCGTTGATTTTCCTTTTGAGTTCTTCGACCTTTCTGGATGCCTGCGCAGCCTGTACTTCTGCGTTTCGCAATGCAGTGAGTTTTTCCGAACCCTTTAATGCCGTCTTTAGCGATTCAAGTTTTTGCGTATTCTGTGTGATTTCTTCCAGAATAGCATTTCCTGTGCTTCCTTTCGCATCTTTTTCAGAAAGAGACTTGTATTTCTCTTTGAGGACGTCAATTTTTCTCGCGAGGGCGTTCATACTCGTTTCCTCTGCCTTTAGAGTGTCTGTGAAACGCCTGCTGTATGTTGTCGATTCTTGCAACCTCTTTTCGAGTTCGGTGTATTCTGCCGCGATTTCTCTCAATCTCTTTTGAGACGTTTTGCTATTTGACGCTTCTGCATGAAGATTCTTCATGTGCGTCAAAAGGTCTCTCTCCTCGAGCGTGAGTTTTTGGACATAGGAGATTTCATCCTGATATGCCTTCTGGATGATAGACCGCTTGTTCTCGAGGATTTTCTGCTCTGACTTTGCGGCATCGCTTGAACGCTGCGTTAGGGTGTGTATTCTATCGTTTAATGCAGTTATCTCGCGGACGGCCTTGCTTCCGTCAATCTCCATTCGGAGAATGTATTTATCTTCTGCCATAGTTGTGAATGTATTAAATTATTTTAGTATAAATTTCCTCACAGAAAGCAATGTTTCTTGTGCAACGCGCCTGTGTAGCCAAACTTTCGCTTGCGAAATCTCATGTGAATAGATGTTTGTCCAACCTTTTCGGCGTTGTAGAGTTCCTTTGCGACGAATAGACCTCGCGATATTGTGCGCGGCTGCTCTAATGTCACGTTGTTCTGGTGTAAGACGAGCGCGCTTTGGGTTCTTGATTGTGATATGTTTAACAGATATTCCTTTGTCTAAAATCCATCGGCGTATTATCGCCTCAAAGTTGCTCGGGATTTTGCCTGCTCCGCGTCCATTTTGAGTATATGACAATCCTCGGCTGCTTGACGCTATAAAGCCAGATTGCGGCGTATCTCTGACAACTTTTAACGACCGAACTGTAAGCCTACTTGCATTTTTGCCCTTCGCGGCCATGTTCGTGATGATTCCAGACTTTACGAAACTTAAAGCCTGTGTAATAAATTGACTTATTACTTGGTTTTTGTATAGCGATGCGCCTATATCGTCTGGTGTAATATCACTTACTATTGAATGTGATATGTTGTCACCGCTTATTATTTTTGTTATAGTAGCCATTTCTTTGTTTATTCAAATCCAAAATCGGTTGTTTCTCCACATAAATAGAAAGGCTTGCCCTCTAATGGAATGGTTACGCAGATGCCTGCAAAAGCATCATCAAGCGAGCGTTCATTTACAACAGAATACACAATCTGCTCCTTGTCGATGAAATTAAAATCTCCGCTCTTGTTCATTTCGCGTATAAAGCATTGAGCAAGATGCTTCATGCGTTCGATGATGATGTCGTTTGCTTCTCCGTCTGCATCCATTTCAGACTGCTCGATAAAGACGATGGCCGTTAATGGATTGTCTGTCATCGTATCTCCATTCTGCTTGATATTGAAATATCCAGAAGGAGGTAATAGATAACAAATAACGGGCTTGCTTGAAACAACTTCTTCAATATCTTCTATTGGAAGTTCCAAGTCCTCGCGTCCTACGCACTCATTGAGTTGCACCCAACTCATGTAATGATAGTTGCAGTTCTTGAACCGCATTGCTATCTTCTTAATTTTCTGCTGGATTGTCTCTCTTTCCATAATTTAATGTTTTGATTTTGCTTCTTGTTCATATATCTTTTGGAGGCGACGCTGAAATTTCGCATCTTCCATGTCGTTCTTCATACATTGATAGATACGAACCCATTTTTCTTTGTTTACCTCGTCTTGGTTGTGTATTCCCATTCTTTTGGCATACCAATCGAGAATACCAAATGTTCCGAATTGAAGTTGCTCTATACCCGCCTTTTTCTCTTGCGGCGTATAGTCCATCTTTATTTCTCCGAACAATTTGTTTATGTTCCCAATCTCTGTTGCAGCCCAATTACATAGCCCCCACACATCTGCCACGGGTATGCTGTTTATTTCTGCGTCAGTCAACTCTGGGAATATGGCCGACACAACATCGTGCAAGACATCGAATGACTGTTCTTTTCTGCTAAAAACGTCACACAAGTCGGAATATTGCCCAAACGTGATAAGTTTGAGGTCTGACGGGACTTCTATGTTGCAAACGACATCTGGTTTCGTTGCGTTGTTCAGAACAGTGTTGTTCTCTGCAATACATTCTCCACTTAAACAGTCGAATAATGCAGCGTATTCTCCGAAAGTTAAATTGCTCGTTATCATATTATTCTTTTTGTATTTTTATGTCAGCAGGAATCTTTAAGAGGCTCAAACTTGTCGTATTGTTTTCGCTTCTCCAAGTTGCATCAACAATCAAAAAATAAGAATCAAGTTCCTCGATAAAGACTGGCTTTGTCCAATCCAAATTGAATACATCAAAAATAGGCAATACACAATCGCATTTAACAGAAATGCCGAGTTCTATGATGCGTTTTAGCATCTTATAATTCGGATTGTTCTTGAATCTAAATGTTGGTATTTCCTTTAGTTCAAGACGCTTTACTACGTGCCTGGAGTTGGAAAATCTATAACTCTTGCTGTTTTTTACGACGACATGAGCATATCCTGTCGCATCGCCAAGTTTCAGCGTCCAAAGGCTTGGTTTTCCTTCTTCGCCATCAAGTGTAGCACCTATCTGTTTGTCATCCTCGTTCAACAGCGCACGATTAAATACCATAAGTTCGCTAACCTTCCAGTTGCACACACAATCTCCAGTAGGTAGCATCTTGTAATCAACATTCTTGATGTATGGAGGATAGAAAGGATTTGTTGAAATCGTGTTCTTCTCGTTGATGTGCTTGTTCGATATTTTACAATCAAACAAGTTGTTGGCATATCCTTCGGAAGAAGTCTCGTCGGTTTCTTCTTGGTCGTCCTTGTCGGATGCCGACATAAAGAAATTATTTTGAGAAAGGCCATCTGACCCATCGTAAGATATAGACCCTTCAAACGGCGTTACATTGTAGCATACGCCTTTCTTTATGTTGTCGATAAGTGCAGCAAATTCTCTCTTTCTTATTTTGCCATCATCGCCCCTGTATAGATAACACCCCTCTGTTATCATCAGACCTTTAATAAAGTCCAAGCAGGTCATATCTGGGAGCGAATAAATTGGACACATAACATGAGGCATACCGCCTTCGGCAAAATACGGCTCGATTGTTATGTCTATTTGCGCCAATGACAAATTTGACATAATTTCTTCGTCATAGTCGAGTTTTAAGCAAAGACGAGACCGCAGGCTTTTCGCATTTACATTTCCAAGACCAACCAACTTTGGATTTACAATCTTATAATGTTGATTGGCATTTGGGAAAATCCAAAAGCCTCTTGTGTCAGTTGTGGCATAACCTGTATCTACATCTAAAAACTCATCGTCTTTGTTATCGAGAACAAAAGCGAACCTGTAATTTTGATTATACGAAGATTCATTTTCCGTGATAATGTTGGCAGAATTTAACGGGAATAAAGTCTTATAGATTAGGTTGTTGCCATTTGAACCCTCTGGATTTACAATACGTGGGTCATCTGACGAATATCGCCGATACGAAATAGGATTGCTTGATTCACCAAGCACTTCGGATGGCACGTCGGTAAGAGGTGCTACTGGTATTGTGTCATAATAACACACTTGGAGTTTTACAGACGACAAGTCGTCTCTCTTTGGCTTGTTCGACAACTCTGTTGCTGTAAACGATATATTCCCCTTTATTTTTAACCTCAAAGAAGGCTCTTTTACGTTAATTATGCCATCTATTATTTCAAACAGACGACCATAAAAGCCATCTTCGAGAAGGATTGTGTGATTATCGTTTGCAATACTTGCACTTGTTATGTGCGCAATATCTTCGCCTCGCTTCTCGAGTTTGTATTTTGAAGACACGCATGGTACAACGCCGAGGTCATAAATTGGATGAAGCCGAGCATCATTGAAAATCTCGCTTATGTGTTGTTGTAACTCCTGCGAATAGTTGTTGGCTACGGTTAATTCTTGGTCGTATATGTCATATATTGTTCCTTCCTTGTCGATGCCACGGTTTAACATATCTGTCTCGCCGAATTTTATAGTACGACAATAGCGCGAGAAGTCTGTGCCATATACCTTGTCTATAGCCCACAACAGAAAAGGCACAGGAACTACAGGCAGCGGATAGCCATACATAGTTGCAGGCACTTTGTCATTGACAGGAAGCAACTTGTCGTATGCGACTCCGCTGCTGTACCAAGGGAACAGGAACGCACTTTTGTTTGAAAAGCCAAATACGAAATTGACCTTATTCGGACTTACTGGCATGATATAATCTTTTTGTTGTTAATAATCATAGTCTGGTGCATCGTAGTCAGGCACATTGTCATCGAAGCCTTCGTAATCAGGAATATTGGCATCAATCTGCTCATATCCGTTATCGTAATCTTCGTCAAAGTCGTCATCATAATCGCTGATATTTTGCGATTGATTGTCTTCTTCCTCGAAATACATTTGGCCTACGACTTGTCCAAGTAGTCTTGGGCGCGCACTATACATCGTTATATCGTATTCAAAATCGTCGTCTTCTTTGACTTCAAGTTCGTTGATTTTCTTTCTGTCATCCTTCATTCGGACGAGTTCGTCAAGTATGTTTATCACTATATTTGCCGATAGAGTTCCATTCGCTCCTGACAAATAAAGGTACGACTTGCCTTTTGTTCTAACGCCGTCAACTGAATATGCACATTCGTATTTCGCACTTAAATTGTTTTCTACACGAACATCATCGGCAATGCCAAACGCCAATCTATTCTTGTTGGTGAGCGGCAACTGGAAAGAATAACTTTTATCGCTTGTTATGCTGTCATATCCTTTGAGTATCGGAGATTCAAATTTGATAGTTATTCCGCTCGGCTTAAACAAGTCGAGTTCGCTCCATTTGCCATTAACAAGAATTTCTAACTTTTCAATCATATAGAAGTATCAATTTCAAATGTTACCAACTCAATTTCAATATCGTTAAGTTCTTTCGCCATATTGCGCTTTATGTTCGATGAAGCGCATTTCACCCTCACAAATACGCCATCTACATACATTTCGATATACGATGCGAAAGATACACTCCGTATATCTTCAAAGATATTGTTGTTTATCCGCGATGCGCCGCACTTGATTCTGTTTGATAGTTCTTTCTTTACGCTTTGCTTCATTTGGAAAGCCATTTCGCTTACGGTGTGTGTAACGCAGATATTTTCGCTGCTTTCCTCGATGCCCAACTCTTCTTCGCCTTTGTCGAAGAGGTAACTATGCCACATACTCATGTTGTCTCTCCATCGTAAGAATATTCCGTCCTTCCTATCGCACGGAATAAGCACGCAGATAGCGTCTCTTTCGCTTGGCTCTTGGAATGGGTCGTCGAATTGGCTTGTGAAAGAACTAATCGTCGGCCTTGCGTTTGCGTCAGTTATATTTTCGCCTTCGTATTCCTTGCGAGTGGCGCACCAACATTCTTCCGTGACTTGGTTCTCTGGCACAACAACTGTTTCGATGTATGGCTCAGTTGGGAAAACATCGTCATCCATAAGCAATTTGCCACCAAAGTGTTGAGAGCCAGAACTCCACGAAAAGGCATTTCTATCATTTGCGCCATTCGCTCCAAATACAGGAATTGAAAATAGATTTTCAAAATGGGTAAAGACAGGAATGACTTTTGTGTATGGCTCTTTAATGACATCGCCATTTGCTGCCCTTTTTACTGCGCCGACATTGTGCAGACGCTGGCCGGGTAGCAAATATCCATCAATCGCATAAAAATCTGCCTCAAATGCGTCGTTGATTTCTTGTCCATCAACGAGTATTATATCCAAAGACACTACAATGTGGTGCGTTCTGTCGAACTTTTCATCTGGAATAAGTGGCCTAATGATACCGTCAAGGCATATATCGTTGCATGATTTCCTAAAAGGAATATTTATTGCCTTGTCGAGATTTTCATATTTCGTATTACGCACATATACGATATAATGCGAAATAAGCGATGCGTAGTCGGGCAAATAGTTAAATAACTTTTGCGGCTCTATCTTGATATTGATTGTGTTGCCAGAAAAGAAAATCCCATCTGGAAAAGAAATATCGAGTGAGTAAATCCATCCGTGATAATTTATCACGTCTGCAAAGAACTGCGGCATTTGGCTTTCAGTGACATCCGAATAGCCATCGCTCAAACTGAAACCGTTATCAATTTTGCCAAACAAATAGCCATTCGTGACAGAACCGAGACCCAAAATCCTTATATGATTCTCGTCCATTTCATCCACAAGTTCCTCGGGGATATGGCAATAGTTCAAATTGATTTTTCTCATACTTATTTGAGTGTAAATATATAATTCTTGTAATGGTCTTTTTCACCCTTGCAGACTTTGAAAACCTCTGAAAGCGGACAGCCAGTAATGCGTGCGGCTTCTCTCATGGATAGAAACATCTTTTTGTGTCTTCCGTAGAGGTCGGTGACATATACCTTTTTGCCAATCTTCTTTACTCGTCGTTGTTGTGTTGAGCCATACGTAAGATTGTAGGTATTCGTACACCATTCAAGGTTTTCTGCTCTGTTGTCGTGCTTGTTCTCGTTCTTGTGATTGACAATCGGATGGCCGAACGGATTTGGGACAAATGCTTGTGCCACAAGCCGATGAACAGGGTACGATGTGCGCGAACTTCCCCTCGATAGGTTGACGCGAAGATAACCATTTCTTCCGACATATTGGCACATTTCCCTGCTATTTATTGCTCTTTCCACGCCATTTTGCATCTTTTGGAACTTTGAGCATGACCTTACGACACCATTTTTGCTAATGATGTATAGTCCTTCATACCCCTTGATGGGTTTCCAGTTGGTATTGTCTATCTCTTCAAATGTCATAATGATACAGGTTGATAAGACTGTGTAATATGTGCTTTGACAGGCAACGAGCGGAAAATCATATCCATATTCATCATATCGAAGTAGTCTGGCGATTCTCCAATAATTGCTTTCTGTTGGTCTTTTGTGTTTATGGCGAATTTCATTGTATCGTTATCAAGATGCACTTGTCTGATGGCCATAAACTGACGCTTTATCTTCTCTTTCTGCGTAGGTGTAGCGTTCTTAACGCGGATTTTACGGTTATTGACCATGTATGCCAACTTAAAGGCGCACTCCGATTTGAGGTTGGCGTACCTTGAATCGTTGGGTTTGCCGCCTCCGTGGAACTCTCGGATGCCTTTCATGTAGCCATCGAGATACCAACCTGCGCCATCTGCATCTACAACGACCATAGAACGAGGCACTTTTTCATCCAACATAAGCGAATATAGACGTTCTTGCACCTGCTTGCCGTCGCCGTAGTTTTCATCAATCTTGATTTCGACTACATTGCCATCCCATACGCCGCCAATGAAACTGTCGCGTCCCTTGCCTGCAATATCTGCGCTCAACTGCTTCAATCCCGTCTCTACAATGTGTTCGTTATAGAACATATCGTCAACGGCCACTGGGTCAAAGATGCAAGATGGGTCGTTTTCGTATTCCCAAACGCCATCGCGCAGTCTGGCTCGCATAATTGGGTCTGTGATGTTATCGAGGTTTTGTCGATACTCTTCTGTGAGGAATGGGTTATCAGTGGCTTTTGATTGTATGTACTTGTAATCTGGTGGTAAAGTACCCTTCTTCCATCGCTGATAGAATACGTCATATACCCAATTCTGTGCGGGGTTGCAAAGAATGAGTATCTTGCCGCGTATTCCGTACTTGTCGTTCAGGTGTCGTCCTACACGCGACTTTAACACGTCAAAAGCGAGGCGATGCACCTCTCCTGCCTCTTCGATTACGCCGCCAGTGTACTCGATAGAGCCAAGGCGTGTAAACATAGGGTCGTCGAATGGCTTGTATTTGAGTTCCACAAGGACGATTTCAGACCCATTGGTGAACTTGATGCCCGTATCGTTTGTGCGGAATTTCTTATAATGATGGAAGTCGGCAACCTTTTTGAACGTAACCATTACAGACTGACGTGATGCTTTCAAGTCTTTACGCCCCATAAACCACCGAGTGCCAGGAAGATACTCGCAGCACATAAGCAACCATTCGCAGGCAAGCCAAGAGTTATGCGTGACAATAAAATCGTTCGTCAAGTACAGGCCATGAGGACTATCTACCGTGATGCAGCGTCCTTCCTTTATGCCGACAGGCTGAATATCCACGATTGTACGGCCGAGGTGCTGCGCTGCGTCCTTTCGGCAACGCTCCTTCTTTCGCTGCGTGTAAACGAGTTTGCTGTCGTCGGCAGTGCGAAACCATACATTATATGCAGTGTTGCACTCTTTATATACTCCGTCTTTCTTATAGCCTGCTTTCTTTTCAGTGATAGTCGCCCATCCGCCGAGAGAACGGACTATAAAAGCCACATCTTCTGCGAGTTGTTTGCTGATGGTAGTATAAGATAGGTGGCCTCTATCATCTACGTATCCGTCAGTGTCCATCAATCCCTGCATAAGATTGTATCGTTCGTTTATCGTTCCCAACTTGTATATATTCGGGACAAACTTGTCGATTGCAGAGTGACCGAGTAAACCAAGGCTATTAAGTCTCTCTTTTATGTCATCATTTTTGATATAGTAATTCTTTGCTCTTCCAGATGTTCCATTTTCTTTCAGGACAAGACCATTGTCTATCATGCGCTGCTTAATGTCCTCGTCCATAGTGGTAAAACTAACCATGCACTTACCATTCGCGATGCTCTCGCTCATGCAGCCGTCACCTATAAGGGAACCAAGGACATAGGGGTCAATGGGTTTGCCCCATCTACCTTGCATCGTGAACTGCACGGGCTTCGTGATAGGGATAACGAGTCTATAACGCTCGTTCCTATCCTTGCCCATTGTCTGGTAATACTCGTACATCTTTGTAGTTACCCAGACACGTTCATGGTCGGAATTGCCATCTGCGTCCTTTTTCTTCGTGATTTTACCCGCGACATGGCATTGCCAAAGGTGATTGTCCGTCACCTCAACGCTTGTGCCATCGTCGAAAGATACGCGGTAATATTCGCGCTTTTCGATAGGGTGTAACTGTATGATGCGCTGCTGACCACCAGTAAGAGGATTGGTAACAATATCTCCTACTTTTAGGTCGCCAAAACGCCTAATGCCAAAGGGCGTAACTATCTCTGCATCAAGACATTGGCCTTTGCCTCCTCCAGCCGCACCGCCGTACAAGACATACGAAGTCGTCCTATCACGCAGATAGTTGTACGCCTCGCGCTGTTTGAGGTTCACGCGCGGTCTCTGTATAGTATTATTCTCTTCCATTGCCATTCTCGTCTATAATCTCCGCATATAACGGTTCTTTGCTTTCCTCTTCGTTCGATGCTTCTTCGATAAGTTGTACCTCTCCGCTTGCAATACGCGCCTCTTCGGAGTTGACGAGGCCGTCAGTAAACGGGATAAAACTAAAGCCATTGAACTGCTTGCCGTTTCCATTGCCAGCGTCAATAGCGAAATATCCCTCCGCGATTTGCGTGTCTGCAATACCGTTAAGTCGTGCAGTAAGGTTCTCCTTGAAGATGCCCACCATAGCGTTATCAAGTTGCTGCGACGTTATGATGTTCTCGATTGCGCTTATAACGTCCTCGAAGCCCGCTATCGGCATATATTTCGCCTTGAAATCACCCCAACGCTTTATGCCGCAGAAAGTACACAATGCGGGAAGGGTGTATGGCCTCGTTGTATTCGACAACGAAGCCTCCACCTTTTCCTCTTCCTTGTTCCCGCGCTTGTTCTTCTTTGACTTTGTAGTGGCAGTTTGTCCCTTTATCGGGTTTTCATCTGCCCACTCAAAGTAACGCTGTGCGTCTTCCCAGAGTTCTTCTGGGGTTTCGTACATACGTCTGCCGATACGCGCGTGTCTCCAAATAGGGTCTTTTACTTCTGACATACAAGTTCCGCTTTTTGGTTTGTCAACGCCTCCCAACGATGGATAATGACATCGCAGTAATGCTCGTCGAGTTCAATCATTCTGCATCTTCTGCCTGTATTCTCGCACGCGAGCAGTGTTGTTCCCGACCCGCCGAACATATCCAGTACAAGTTCTCGGTTTTGCGTACAACGACGGATAGCAAATTCGGCGAGGGCAACGGGTTTCTGCGTTGGGTGCAGATAACCCTTCACACTTCCTCGCGATATACACCAAATACTTCCACATCTTTTAAGCGTCAGGTTCTTTTTGTTCTCGTTGGCGACCAGTGCCAACTCATAGTTTGTACCAAACGAACTTTTCAAGTCGCCCATAGAGTTCTCTTTCTTGTCCCAAACTATCATATTCTGTAGTTTGAAATAATTAGAGAACGCAGACAGCATAGGTTGCAGCGACGGCACGGAGCAGAAACAAAAGAAAAAGCCTTTGTTATACTCTTTTACGAACTTGAAGAAGTCGAGGATGGTATGGTCGTTCTTTATCGTATCGAATTTCTCGCCGCGCATATTCGAGACGTAAGAAACGCCGTATGGCGGGTCTGTAAAGCACATATCAGCAACCTCATTGCCCATCAGCCGCTCATAAGACTCTTTTTTCATCGAGTCACCGCAAAGCAACAGGTGGTTGCCGAGCCTAAAAAGGTCTCCATATCTTGCTCGTTTTGCAATGTTTTCAGCCATGATGTTCGCGCAAAAAGTTAATAAACCCCTCTGATTGTCCGTCGTTATCACGTCTGTAACTCTGGAACGTGTCGCGCAGCCATACAAACTCCTCTTCGGTCATTTCGCATTTGTATTCTCCGAAGCGCATAAAGTCGGTATGTGCGCCAAAGGCACTAACCTCGGAAGGCTCGCTGTCCCCCTCTTCGTCTTCGTCCTCGATGTCATCAAGTTCTCCTTCGCCGAAGCCTACAATCTCGTCGAGGTCGAAGTCCTTTATGTCAGACAGCTCCCACTCTTCTTTGAGGACTTCCAAGTCCCACTCGCCGTAGCCGATGTTATCCTTGGCTACGATGGCTTTCATCTGACGAATATCGGTGTCTTCTGGGATAACTTTGCACGGGGCGTTCTCGAAGCCGAGTTCCTTCATGGCGGAATAACGCTGATTGCCGCCGAGAACGACATACTTGCCATTGAAAGGCACGACGATGCACTCACGGAGATAGAGCATTTCGGGATTGGCCGTGATAGACTGTTTCAGACGCTCGAACTTTGAGTCTTTGATAAAGCGTGGGTTTCTTGGAAGCCCGTCAATCTGCCCGATATTCTCTTCAAGGAGCGAAATGGGCAACATGGTTGTGTTAATGATTTTTGTCATATCGGAAATATGTTATTAGTTTTGCACCGCAAATATATCGCTTTTTTCTCAATTAAGCAAGAAAACATCAATAAAAGGCATTTCTCGGCTTAAAAAATGGCCATAAAATTTGGTTATAAGACAAAAACGCATTATCTTTGCAGTCGTAAACCAGACATCAGTCCCGAATTTTTTCAAATCACTCAAGGGCATTTTTTTAATTTGTGTTATTTGTTACATGGGAATAGAGCGGCGATGTGAATCGACGTTCTATTTTTTTTATGCGCACACGCCACTTTTGTCACGGCGGCTTATACTTTACCCATTGTGGAATAGAAAACGCAACACGCGCAAAATACGGCGGCAAAACGGGCGCGCCTCGGCGGTTTGCCACAACCTCGCCCCACCATTTCTATACACCGTCTTTTAAGCGCAAACGATTACGCATACGTGTCGCTCTCGCGACTGCCGAGTTGTGCCGCCCAGTTGCGCTTTCTTTCTTTATATATTTCTTTCTTTATATTATATATATTATATTAAAAGAAAAATATATAAAAAGAAAAGCAGCGAAGCAGTTATATCGCAGTGGAGTGTTCCACGTGAAACACAATACAGAACAGAACCACAATACAGCAAAGTGTAGTAAAATTTCAGAAAAATTCAGAAATCGAAAAGGCGAAAACCGCAATGTTCCACGTGAAACAACCGAGGTTGTCGGGTCGTGTTTCAGCCGCGAAAACACAAGCCAGAGACAGGACAAAGGGGGGAAATTGAAGTGAGAAATGGTCGCGGAAAAGACCTTACGTTCCACACCGCGTTTCCAGTGGGTGGGGGTGCAATGTTTCACGGCCTACCCGCTTTCGGCGCGTCCAGTCCGATGTTTCACGCGCTTTTGTTTTGTGTCATTTGTTGTGTATGTTTCACGAAAAATGTGCCGTTGGTTGCGTTCCACGCTCTCACGGGCTTTTGTGGGCGTGCAATTGGTTGCACAAAATGGCTGTTTTCGGCCGTCTCTATCTTTCCCGTGCCCGTCCCGTCCCGTGCCCGTCGTGTCCGTTCTGTTGTGTGGGCACGGCAAAAGCGGCCGTTTCCGCGCTATATAATGTTCGCGCGCGTGCTGTATGTCCCGCCGTGTTTCTGCACACAATCCCCGAAATTGTGCAAAAATCTCTAAAATGTGCCCAAAAACTACACAAAACAGCCCCAAATCGGCCTAAAAATGCACTTTTTGTCATCTACACTTTGCAAAAGTCCCGTTTTTGCGGTTTTTCGTACTAAAATTGTCATTTTTTTGGAAAAAAGTTTGCACGGGTCAAAAAACGGCCGTATCTTTGCACCAACAAAAACAAATAACACGGTCTTTCAAATAACATACGGCACACAACCAAGAGGGGTTGTCAATAGATAAAAAGCCATACAGAAATTTGCGGTTGCCATTGATACGGCACACGACCCCGCAAAACACGACACGCCATCGGGCGCAGAGGTATGGACCAGCGCGACAAAAAATGATAATGCGCGCAAACCGATATTCAAAATAGGATTGGCGAAACGATTATCGGCGGGATTGGCAAACGAGAAGAGGTGGTGGTTTAGTCAAATGCGGGACACGTTCCGGCCGCGCAATGCGGTGCATTTGCCTATTGTCTCAACGTGTCGGGAATGACACGCGCGAAAATCAAAACGCGCGCGAACATTACGGCCGACAACCGCGCGTGTGCTGTCATTTGAAAGTGTGGAAAAATAGCCCGTATCAGAAGGAGAAACGCGCCCTTTTGGGTGCGTTCCGCTATCCGTTTAGCGGACGGGCACAAAGTGTAACATTTAACCAAAAATCGGGATGTAGGAGTCCCGCGTCGGTGCAAATCCGACAAAAGCAAAAACTATGTTTACTATCGAAACTACCCTCACCGCAAAACGTGCAAACGCTATTCTCGAGAAGGCTCAATCCCTTTTGGCCAATCAGAAGCAGGCATTGAAAGATGCCAACGCGAACTACACCTCATTGTCACAGGTGCTGAAGGATATGCAACGCGCCTGCACCGACTATCGCCCAATCTTGGCCGCATTGGGTCATTCCCGCGTCCTCACACCCGCCGAACTCCGTTCAAAGGCCGCAAAGGTAGGACTCGTGAAGGCCGACAAAGACGGGAACGAACAGATTGCCTTCGTCCGTAAAAGCGTCCGTCGCGACGCGGAGACGGGTGCGTTCATTTTGGACGCAGCAGGTAACAAAACCTACACCTACGACCTCGCCATCGTAAAGTCGTGGTCTCCGTCAAAGGTAGTGAAGGTGTTGGCACAATGTGCCGCACTCCCTATCGTCACAGCAGAGGAATTGGCTTCAAAGAAGAAGTGACCCGCCCCAACCCGTGACCGAGTGGATAGGCGGAGCGACACTGCCCACGGGTGCAACAAACTCAACACTAAAAGTATTATGGAAGAAAATTGGCAAATTGTCATAAAAGACAAGCAATCTGGAATGATTTATCGCAGATGCTATGTGCGATACGAGGACGATGCAAAACATTATGCGCGTCTTCTTGGTCAAGAACTCGGTGAGCAGTATGAATTATCTGTATTCCCGCCTCACGGTGGAATATATTAAACCGACACGGGACACCTTCGGCCGTGGTGCGCTGACGCGCATTGATGGAAGGTTGAATTATGTATAACATTACAATGTATAACGAGAAGTTTGACGTACACGCAACTGTGAGCGATATGTCTCTTGCTCAAGTGCATCTTTCTGCACAAAAAATGATAAAACTCGGTTTTAGGCCGAGTTTTGCCCAAATCGACATACCAGAAGACATCCGAAAGAAGAACACACCTGCAAGCGTGTATTACGACGGGTCTTCTATCAACGAACTCGCTGCAAAAATGAAAAGTTTTACAGTGTGATTTTCTGTGAGCCTATAGGCTGTAAGCGCAACCATCGGAACGCGCCACAGAGCAAGGCAATAGTGCCGATAACAAATAACACTTTTTTCTTATGAACTATTCTGAATTGAAATCAGACTTTAATGGTCTGTGTAATGCGCTCCTTAGCGCAAGTGAGATTGTTGAGACAGAGCGCGGTGGCCGTGCCATCGAGCATAACTGCAACGGTGTAAAAATCCGTCGTCAGTGGCTGCCCAAGGGTGTGTGGAACTGCATCTACATCAACGGCAAGTTGTCTTCTGCCGCAACCGCCGAAGAGCGGGCGCAGGTGCATCTTTACGCCGAGTCTTTCGATTTCTCCAAGTGCCGCTACGAGAACGGACGGCCGTACTTCCTCAACTACGCCAAGGTAGGCGCATCAGAACGCCCTACCCGTGTAGTATCCTCGACCAACGTCACACCGACATTGAAGAACTACCTCGCCATTCTCTTGAAGGCCACGCCCGAAGAGGTAGCCGAGGCCGAAAAGGCATTGGCGAAGGTGTGCGACAAGATTAAAGCACGCCTCCTTGCGGAAGTGAAGGCCGAACAACTTGCCTCCGTCCACGCCAAATGGAAGGACGAGGGCGCAATGCGCGTAAACTCCAATGAGATTGAAGTCCTCGGCGACGACCTGTTCAAACCTTGGACGGACGAAGACGGCGAGCATAAGGTAGAGAAACTTCTCGTATGCCCTATCGGTCTGACAGCAACAGCGGGCACTTGGGTGAAGAACAATATCGCGCGAGTTGTGATGGACTTCTAACCCGTTATTTCCGTGAGCCTATCGGCTGTAAGTGCTACCATCGGAACGCGCCACGGAACAAAGTACTTGAGGTCACGGCAGAGGCGGAGAGATTACAACATCTGCGACTTCCCTCGTAAATAAAGAAGGACGGAGAGCGGGGTTCTGACAGCCTACGAAATTGCGTGTTCACGTTCGCAGCGTGACGTAGGCACAAGTTTAGACCGAGACGCGCGGGTATCGCGTCAAGTAAGAAAATGAAATATATTACATCACACAACTGCACGAACTATCGTGCATCACGCAGCGCACAACGTCGAAGTGTACTGCGACGAGTACGCAACGCTTTGGTCGTTCTCGGCCAGAATCTTCGGTTGGCAAATGCCATCTGCACGGGACTGGCGGTATAAGAAATCAGAGTACAAAACATTGGCAGAAGCGAAAAAGGCTTTTCTGTCAGAATTAGCATTGAGGTGATTATGAGAATCGACGTATATCAGATGGTCACTGATAGGATATTGGAGGCCATCGAAAACGGAGTATGCCCGTGGCGTAAGCCGTGGATAACACTGCAAAGGAGCGAGGGCGAAACGCCTTGCGTGAACTATGTGACACGCAAAAGTTATTCGCCATTAAATTGCCTATTGCTTGGCGAACCAGGCGAGTATCTGTCCGTCAAGCAAATCGATAAGTTGGGCGGCAAAATCAAAGAGGACGCAGAGGCTCGTATGTGCGTTTTCTATTCTCAATACGAATTTGAGACCGAAAACGAAAACACGGGCGAAAAGAAAATGCACCGCATCCCGCTGCTCCGTTACTATTCGGTGTACCACTTGTCACAAGTGGAAGGCATCGAGAGCAAACTCGGTCAGAACGCAAAGCCAAGTTGGGACGGCTACAACCACGAAGACGAAATGGAAGAAGAATGTTTCTCAATGGCACAAGCCATCATCGACGACTACTCCTCATTCCGTCACTGCCCGATTGAGTACGGCGGCAACAGAGCCTGCTACAATCCATCAAGCGACTCAATCAGCCTGCCTAAAATGCAGGCGTTCAAGAATTTTGCGGAGTTCTTCTCGACGGCTTTTCACGAAATGACACACTCGACTGGCCATTCTTCAAGGCTGTCACGCAAAGAAGTGACCGAGCCGAATAGGTTTGGGTCAGAGCCATACGGACGAGAGGAACTGACGGCAGAGATTGGCAGCGCGATGCTGTGCAATATCTGCGGCATCGACAATGATGCAGCATTTGAGAACAGCGCGGCTTATTTGAAGTCGTGGCGCGATGCAATCAAGGCCGACAATAAAGCAATAGTATATGCTGCTTGCCGCGCTGAAAAGGCGGTCAAGTATATTCTATTCGAGTACGAACCACCAAAAAGACAAAGGATATGAAGTATAAAATATTCTACGTATCGCAGTGGGTACAACAAGAGTTGTACTTCGACGATGAAGATAAGTTGGCGCGGTTTATCTATCCGCGTCAAGAGGTTGGCGACTACTTCACCATCCGCGAGAACCTAACTGGTTTCAGTTCTACGCTCTCGTTCGATGGCAAGAAGCAGATGACCATCGAAGAGATAACCGATTATATCAAGTCAGTCAGTACAATGTAGTCGGGAACGAAAAGGTGGAAACACCACGCGCGAATTTTGAAGGGCGCAAAGGGGATTTTCCTGACTGATATACCCGCCGCCTTTTAAATGAGCGCATCGAGTTTTTTTTAGATAACTTTTCAAGTAGTTATTTGTTATTCAATCAAAGCGGGCGCACCTGCTCAAGTGTGGTAGAGTGCATTTTACAATGACAAGTTTTTATATCCCGAGTGTAACAAAGGGCTTTTCGTTCATCGAGGGCAAGTTGGAAGAAGTAGTATTCGAGCGCGCGCTCATTGAGGTAAACAATACAGAAGTAGTGCGTTCATACGGACTTGTGCTGTCCAACGGCAGCACGACTATCGTTCCTCACAACAACTTTTACGCTTCCGTAGAGGACTTCAAGATTGGAAATCTTGTAGGAGAACTGTCTGTCGATGTCAATTGGAGGAAGTTGGGTGTCAATCGAGCAGACCCGAATAACACCATTGTCTTCTATCACCTTGGCAAGAACGGCGTTGAAAAAACGTCGGCGACCAAGTATTTGCTCGTTTACGTGGCGGAAACGAACGAAATGAGTATTATCGGAGATAACTTCCCCGCAAAAAAATACCAGTCTCAACGAGACTTGTTCGAGCAGGAGTCATTCACTGTCGTTAAGGACGGAAAAGAACACACGCATATCTGCATCAAGGATTTAGTACAACTCGACGCAGCACAAGACAATGCAGTCAACGAACTTAAAAAGTCCATTGAAAAGTGCATCGACCTCGGTGTTATGTTGGTAGCAGATTGTAGTAATATTGTCGCCCTCAACACCAACAACCTCAAGTCATTCGGTGTCGGTTACGACGGAGACTACGAATACGACGAACACACCGAGGAATACTTTAAGTTCGGTAGGTCTATTAACAACCGAATCTCAATCGTTGATTGTGACGAGGAGTTATTTTTTGAACGCAAATGAAGAGTAAAGCAGTAAAATTGATATGTGCTGGCCTCGTTGTCAGCACTATCTTCTTTGTCGTCCTCGCTCTTACTGGGGCTGACAAGTTTATCGCAACGGCAACCTTGGCTGTCTGCCTTGGGTTTGCCATAGTGTTCCACTTAACAAAGTAAAGTATATGAAGTCTGAACAGAAGTTAAAAGAGGTCATAAGAATCTTGAACCTCGATTACAAGGACGATACACGTTTGCAGTATTGCAGCGAAATGCTGCACCAGTTCATCATCGACAACACACCCGACAAGATCAAAGGCTCTTTTGATATTCAGAAGTGGGTATCAACAAATCTTCTCCGACCCGTTATGATGGGAGTCTATCACGACCCATCTTACAAGGTTGCTGTCGCAACAGACTCTAAAGTACTTGTCGCATCGGCCGATGACTACAACCCAGAGTACGCAGGACAGATTATCGACAAGTATGGCAAGCCGATTGACGGCAAATATCCTTGTTGGCACAGCGTTATTCCAAACTTGGAAGGATATATGCCAACGCCTATCGACAAGGTGGCACTCAATGCAATGGCAAAAGAGTTGAAAGCACTCGAAAAAGAGTGCTGCTATAAAATCAATAAAGACAGCACATTCGCCAAGGTAGAAGTAGAAAAGGGCAGCGGCGTTTATGTGCGGCTCGACTATCTCTTGATGCTCGGCACAATAGCAGATGTAGTTTTTTATGGCAAGCCAGACCGAGCCGTGGTCGTAAAAACTGAAACCAAGACTGCGATTGCAATGCCGATGCAAACAGAAGAGAACAAGGAATATAGAGTTCACTTCTATATCAACGGCGTATTTGTCAAGGGTATGGACTTTTAATCAACGTAGTATTATGAAAACTTTATTTTTGCAGACGAAGGATAAACTTCGCAAAGTCCTTCACGAAAAAGACCTTAGTGTGTTGGCGTATCTTGATTATCTCAAGACATTCCCGACCAACAAGTCAAAGAATCACGAACCATTCAAGGAAGCGTGCTACAATATGCAGAGATACGATGGACGCAAGGCGCAGTTTAAGGGTGTCGATGCAGTAGAGTATGCAATAGCATACGAAAAGAAACTCTATCGTTCTTTCTACAAGAACAGCCCTGATAAAAAAGAGCATCGGTACAGCAAGGTCTTCAAGGAGGTGCAATACAACCTCACAAGGCCAAGAGATAACTACACGAAGTTACCTATCGTTGGCAACACTTACATCTACAATGCGTCGCCAATCTTCGGTCATCGGGACTACAACAAGGCTCGACTGATTGAAATCAAGGGCAATGAGCGATTTATTAACTGGCTGTTTGCCTATGTCGAGAAGAAGACAGGAAAGCCACAGCCGAGAGTAGCAGTAGGATGATGAAACGAAATGCTCGATACATCATTGTCGCTTTTGCGGCTATCGCTGTACTTGTGTTGATTTGCACAGCACACAGAAAACGCGAAGACGTGAATTTTCACAGAACGGATTTCGCTGCAAGTTCTGCTGCTATTTGGTCTAATACTTAAAAATAAAAAAATTATGAACGAAGTACATAAGAAATACAGAGAGTTGAAGGCAAAACACCCCCCGACGCTATTATCTTGTTCCGCACTGGAGACTTCTATGTCACATACGATGATGATGCAGATGTGGTATCAAAGTTACTTGGAATAACGAGATTGAAGTGTCTAAAATCTGGCTTGCGTTCGGCTGGTTTCCCACATCACGCGCTCGACACCTATCTACCAAAACTCGTTCGGGCAGGACATAGAGTTGCCATCTGTGACCAACTCGAAGACCCGAAAACGAAGAAACTCGTCAAACGTGGTAGTCAAGAATGACGGAACACGCTTTTAATATCAACAACATAGAAGTTGCGCACGACACGAATTAAGTGCATACTATTATGACTATCGAAACAAAATACAACATAGGAGATACATTCTTCGTCCCGAATGGGAAGAAGGTTATGGAGTTAAGTATTAGCGGCATCGAAACAGATAGTACTGCAAAAAGGTCTGTAACGAAATACCGCTTTGCCAATTCCACGTCTTACAATTACATTTCTTGTAACGAAGATGAGGTTGAAAACAAGATAAACAACAACGAACTATTCCTCACAAAGAAGGATATGCTCAAGTATTTTATCGACTTATTATCAGAATAAATATTATGCGATACAAAGTATATGCCTATCACAATGGCAGTCAAATGAGCCAACGAGTTATTGCAGAGACAGACGATTACGTTACGGCTACTCGGACGGCCGACAGAGAGTTTAATACAACAAACTGCAAGAGGGTTGAGGTTGGACAAGTTAATCCAAACTCACTGATTGCAGAATGTATCTATTCACGTCAAAAACCTTAAAACTATGAACATCAAAGATTTTCTTGCCGTATCGGTTGGCCTATATGCCAGCGAGTACATTGACGACATCTGCGACAACTTCAATATTGACCCAAGCGATGAAGATGTGCGCGAAGCCTTGGAGATGGATAACAAGAATTTCGGAAATGCGTTCGCAGCGCATCTGTACGAACAAATTATAAACAAGGCCGTCGATGAATTGTCACTCGACAGAGATAAGTTTGACTACTATTGCAATGGCTCGCTCGACACTACGCTGTGCTACAATGGCGAGCAGGTCGATAGTTGGGACGAACTTGTAGAGATTGCAGAAAAGAGAGAAACAGAATAATAACCGCCGCAAAATTTGCGTGTGTTGGATTTTCTTTTTCGGGACAATGATTTTCACGACCGACAAGCGAAAGTTCAGCACGCGCAAAGTATGACGGCAAAAAACAAATAACTATGAAGAATATAACAACAAAAGAGGAATTGCGTGCAGCAGTCACGGATTTCCAAAAGGGCAAAGACAAAAACGTGTCCTACTACGAGCCAATCAATGTTATTGGCGACGAACTTATCTCGCACGTTGCAGAGTTGTGCGGCTGCAATAGGTTTATTGACGAAAAAATCAAAACAAACATTGACACAAATAAAGTTTGTGAAGTTCCGTATATCATTGTCAATCTTGACATGAATAATGGCGAGTTTCATTACAGGAAAGAGAGAGCGTTTGCTGTTCGTTCTTGTTTCGCCGTGTCAAATGGTGACTCGACAATCTACTTGTTCCCACATTGTCGTAGCGGTAAGAACACGATGTATCTTTGCGATAACATTGTGTATTCTTATCTACCACCCGACTGGCTTATTTCGCATCCAATGCCAAGCAGGATTGGTACGTTTACAGAGAAGAAAATCTGTGAATGGGCAAATTGGTTGGTGAAGAGAGGTCTCGCGGCAGCAAACAATCAAGATGATTGCTATCGCTGTTTCGACGAGTTCGTAGCGGACTTGGAAAGTCGCGGATATAAGCCGCGAATCATTACGCCACACGAACTTGGCGAGGTTTGCGCCAACGGCATACACATGAGGTTCTTTACTTGTGGCCATCCAAGAGTGAATACCGACATCACATTGAGAGTGAGAACGCAAGGTATTGAAACATTCTATGCTCTTGCCAGCAACAACTACAAGGAGTGATGCTATGGAAAAGAAATTAACAAAAAAGCAGAAACTTGACATCGCGTATCAAGACCTGCTTGATGGCCATACACTCTACTATGGCGATGGCGAGTTCAGTTGCGTCTATATCTTTGAATCGAGACAACGGCCACACAAACGGCTTATCGGTTGGGAGAATTATGGACGTGCTGCCGAATCGTTATCCAAGAAGAACTTCAAATGGATATTGGACACGATATTCGAGGAAAAGGATTACCTAAACTATCATATCAAATAACTATGGCAAAGTACACTATTGAATATTTCAAGGCGCGTGGCGTGGCCGTCTATGACCACTTGCCAAGCGGTTGGCAGAGAGTTATCGGAGCGACAACAGCACCGAGCGGCTACTATTGGGCGCATAACTCAAAAGAGTACATTGGCAACGAGTATAAACACGCATTAATTAAGGCACAATAAAATCAAAAAAAACTATATGACAAGAGAACAGAAAATCATTGATATTCAGTCGAAGATTATCAGTCTAATCGCCTTCTATGATGGCGTCATAAGGCAGATGGACGAGATATTCATTCCGACAATTATCAGCAAGAAAGAATTGAAAACAACCAAGCGTCTCGAAACAATCCTTTCTGGTCTCGTCGGCAGGGAAGACATTATCACTGTAACATCGGTCAAAGTCTTGTTTGACTTTAAGATGCCGATAGATAATAGTTACTATGCCTTCGGCGTTTCAGTCACAGACAAGGACTACATTGTCGGCCGTCTCAATATGGACGAGCAAGTGATTTTGAAATCGTGGGCAGAACGACGAGCAGAAATCGTAGTCCGTAGAGACAAGTTGCACAACAGCATCGAGCATATTGAGGAATACTACGATGTGACAATCAAACTTCGCGAACTGCGAAAGATTGAAGAGAAAATTCCCCAAGAGTACGAAAAACTAATCTAAACAAATAAGAATATGGATAACAAATACTATTACGTAGAAATTGCAGAGGATGCTCTTCCATTCATTTCTGATGCCTGCAAGATTGCAGCATCTTTCAAGGTCGGTTGCCTCGATGTCCTTCTCGGACACTTGAAGCAGTCGTACATCGAACGTCACGGCAAGCAGATGACGGACGAACAAGTAAGCCAAGCGGAGAATTTGCTGTCTATCTTGCAGCGTCTTGTGTTTGACACTACATACGGAAATCAGCAGATTGTCCACAACCTTTCTCCCGACGCAGATGTTTACTTCGACATCATGGAGTGCGTAGAGTATCAGATGGCTCTTGATAGAGGCACTGAAAAGAAGTTGCAGTACCCTATGCACTGGAACGACGAGATAGAACAAATCAGATTCTACTGCAAGAAGGGGCGCAAATCACAACGGCGAAAAGCCCTGCCGCTGTTTGTGCAGGAACAAAAGGTTGGGCGGCGTTGAATATCGCCCGAAATTGCCGCCATATTTCGCGCGTGTTGGACTTTTGCCGCGCCGACGTATATTTGGACGTTCGAAAAGAAAACGCGCGAAATACGGCAATTTTCCTTTTCTTTCTTTTTTATTTTCTTTCTTTTAATATTATTATATAATATATATAACACTATGACAGATAAGCAGATAAGCCTCTGGAAAGTGGAGGAGTTTCTTATAGACAATCTTAAAGAACTGTCAATTAGCAACGGCAAGTATAAGATTAAAGCCGAGTGCAGCCTTGCGCAGTTCCTTGAGAAACTTGAAAGAGAAGTAAAACAATAACAACTTATAAGATATGGATATACAACCGAAATACAAGTGCGGTACAAAGTTGTACCACTTGAGAGATAATAAACTCGAAGAGGTCTTTGTTGATAAGGCAAAGATAAGTATAGTACTCGAAGAGACTGGAGTTTTCGCTTACAATGAGTTGTACTATCTCCAACCTTTGCTTGGTGCGAAGTACTGGATTGATATTGCAGAAATGGATGGCGAGTACTTCAAGAGTAAGGAAGACCTTCAAAAATCAATCTTTGGATAGTATGGACTTCAAGCACACAATTATCAAGCCGCATCCACTTGACGCTTCAAGATGGATGGTGTTTATTCCAGAAATACCTTTCGTTCCTCCTTACTTCGGCTCAAAACAAGAGTGCGAGAAGACGAGGGTGTCAATGGAAATGCACGCAGATATGTATCTTAAAAATAACAAGTAAAAACTTAAAAAAACTATGAGCAAAGTAATTAAGCCTTTCGACGTAGAACTTGCAAAGAAAGGCGCAAGAATCGAGTTACAGAACGGAACTCCTGTACGAATCATCTGCTACGATGCAGTTGGTGCTGGCTTCCCACTTGTTGGTCTCATAAAGTCACACGACGACTGCGAGATTACAGACAGATTTGCGATAGACGATAATCGTCTTCGGATTGTAGAAGAAACGAAAGAGCCTCGGAGAATGTCGGAAGAGTCTTACATTGATGGCTTCTATGTTACATACGCTTCGACCGTCCATGAGGCAAGGCGTTGTAAATGGGAGGAAAACAATAGGTTCATCTTTGCAGAGCAACTGCAAGCCTACGCATCAATCGCCGCTGCACAGATTTCGCAGATTATCGCCAACGACGAGCGTTTCGGCGGCAAAGTCACAGACGAGGAATGGAAGCGTACTGGAGTTGTAATCTACTCTATTATTTATAAATACAATGGAGAAATCGTTGTCTTCGACGACTCAGGATTTAGAACTCTTCTTTCATTCCACACACACGAACAGGCCGACCTATTCTTGCAAGAGTATCGCGACCTTGTTGAGCAATACTTCATGCTAAAAGAGGTAGAATAAGACAACAGACGCGGCCAATGTAGGCCACAAGTATTAACAACAAAGGATAAAAACAGCGCACTTTTTTGACCCTTTGGCCGCGTCCGTTTTTATAAATGCCGTTTTTGCAAACCACGCTTTACAAATAGAGAATTTGGCACGAAAAAATATCCATTTTTGAATATTTTGGCGGTTATGTTTGGAAAGTTTGCGGGAAATTGCTACCTTTGCGGTGTGTTTGACAAACAAAAGATATATGGACGATTTGAAATATAAAGCACTGAAAATCATATACGAAAAGAAAAACCTGTCGTGGCGGCAGGCTGTTGAAATCGTAGGCGGCAAGAAAAGGCTACAACGACTTATCGACGAGCAGGCCGTCAGGGTTTCAAGGAGACCGAACGACACAACATCAAAGTGGCTGTTGAACGCAGCAGACTGCATAGAGAATGTAAAGCCATCGCTTGTAAAGAGGTTGGCAAACACTTTAATATAAACAACAAATAACACAAAAAGATTATGGTAAGCAAAAATCTTGAAATTTGGAACGCTGTACGAAACGTTCCAGAAGAGGCCAAGAAAGAAATCAAGGGCGGCAGTTGCAATGGAATGACCGATGTCAATCCTGTCTGGCGACTGATGGTATTGACCGAGAAGTTCGGTCCTTGTGGTGTCGGATGGAAGTATGAAATCACGAAGATTTGGGCCGAGACGTTCGGCGATGTCGTTAAGTCGTTCGTGAATATCAATCTTTACATCAAGGTTGATGGTCAGTGGAGCGACCCAATCCCTGGTACTGGTGGCAGCACTCTTGTATCTATCACAAAGAATGGCCTAAACGTGTCCGACGAGGGCTACAAGATGGCTCTTACAGATGCGCTGTCGGTATCAATGAAAGCACTCGGTGTTGCCGCAGATGTTTACTTTGAAAATGGCGCGCACTTCGGCACAAAGTATGAGCAGCCCGCTACAAACAACATTCCGAAGACAGAGACGGCTGCAAACGACCCCGAGTTGGAAAAGGTCATCGCCACACTTCGGCAGTACGCCGACAATTGTAATTCGCTCGACGAATTGCATCTGCTCCAAGAGGCAAACAAGGCGTATGCCAACGCCCAATGGTTCAAGGATATTCTCAATGAGCGTTACAAGATTATCGTAACAAACACCAAAACAGCACCACAGCAATGAAAGTAGTTCTCAATAATAGCGGCGTTGAGTTCAACAGTAAGACGCACCAATACTTTCTTCGTGGAAAAGAGTTGACGGGCATTACAACGATGCTCAAATATCAAATCTTCCCGAACAAGTACAAAGGTATTCCGAGGTCAATTTTGGATGCCGCCGCGACAAGAGGTAGTGAGATTCATGCCGCTTGTGAATATTACGACAACTTCGGTGCTGTCAATGACAAATACAGAGAAGTTGGAGACTATGCACGGATAACGAAAGATTTGCAGTATGAGATTTCCGAATACTACGTCACGGACGGCGAACATATTGCAAGCGCGCTCGACAAAGTGTATAGAGTGTCCGACAACGAGTTCATCATCGCCGACATCAAGACAACCGCCGAACTTGACGAAGAGTATGTAACGTGGCAGACTTCCATCTATGAATATCTGTTCCTCAAGTTAAACCCGATGGCTCGCGTCGTAAGACGTATTGCTATCTGGTTGCCGAAGAAGGGCGAGCCACAGATTGTTGACCTCGAACGCATTTCTGATGCTAACATCGAGCGTCTTATCGATGTAGAGTTCAGCGATGGAAAGTTCTATGACGGTTCTATCCGACGTTCGGAGCGCGAAAACGCAAGCACACTTCCCGCCAAACAGGACGATGCAATCATTCCTGAAAAGGTTGCGAAGATGCAGCAGTATGTCTTCGATACCCTTTTGGAATACGAAGCAGCCAAGAGGAAACGAGAAGAAATGTGCAGCAAGGTGCAGGAGGCTATGATGGCCTACGGCATAACGAAATGGAAGACGGACAATTTCTCGTTTTCGCAGTCGAAAGACACTACGCGCAAGACGTTCAATCTTGCCGCAGCGAAAAAGAAATATCCCGAAATCAACTGGGATGATGAAGACTTGTATCGCGTCTCCGAGGTGTCGGGTTCATTCAAAGTAACATTTCAAGAGTAAGAGCAATGGAACGTGATTATGAATGGTATAGGGATGCACTTATCTCTATGACCGAGAGACAGCCGACGGACGAGGAAATAACCGAGTTCGCCGAGCAATTCGAGGAACTTCAAAAAACGTAGTTGTATGGTATTCGACACAAGCATATCGGGCAATGGAGCATCTGCTATCGCATTACTCCAAAAGTATATCGGTCAGCATGAGGTTGTCGAGGTAAAGAAGGTTAATTGCAACAGGACTATCTCGCAAAACAACTATCTCCATCTCATCCTTTCGTTCTTTAGCGACGAGACAGGTTATAGCCTTGATGATGTGAAGGTCAATTTCTTTAAGCGGACGTGCAATGCGGACATCTTCGTTCGTGCGCGCTTAAACAAACGGGGTCAAGAAGTTAAATTTCTCCGCAGCACGTCCGATTTATCTAAAGAAGAAATGTCTCTTGCAATATCGCGGTTTCGCAACTGGTCGGCATCGCCTCCCGTGAGCATTTATATCCCGTCTCCAGAAGACAAGGATTTCGTGAAATATTGCAAGATAAACCTAAACAATAGAGAATTTGACAATATATGAAAGCCGAGGAATACCAACAGATTTTGCAGCGTAGCAATCGCGACGGCATATCGTTCTTTGACGCTTACAAGAAATTCAAAACAGAAAAGGCAGAGAACGAGGAAGAGACCAAACGGAAACGATGCAACAAGCACGAAGAGGCCAACCTACAACGTGAATGTGTAACGTGGTTTAGGTCTGTATATCCAAAGTATGCGCTCAATCTTTTCCATCCTAACAACGAGCCGTTTTTCGGCGGTAGCGGAAAGACGAAAGAGCAGCAGGCACGGAGCGGCTACCTTGCAAAGACTATCGGTGTGACGAGCGGCGTTGCCGACTTGATTCTACTATTGCCAAATACTCGTTATCATGGTTTGTGCATCGAACTAAAGACCGAGAATGGAAAACAAAGAGACACGCAGAAAACTTGGCAGGATGCCGTTGAAAGCGTAGGTTACAGATACGTTATTATACGCAACATCTTTGAGTTCAAGCGTGAGATTGTAGAATACTTAAAAACATAAAAATATGAAAAAATGGTGGTAAACATTGGTCAGTTGACCGAAAAGGCGTTTGGGCAAGATGCCGAAAACGCGGTAGCCAAAAGAAGCAATGAACTGCAAAAAAGGTGCGATGCTGTGGTTGCTCGTTACGGAGACTTTAATGGTTTTATGGAACGCTTCAACAAGGATATGCAAGAGCAAGCAGGGTTGCATATAGATGCCGTATTCAAAGGCACTGCGCCGTCGCTCGCTTTACTGAATCAAGCGTATGGCAAAGATAGTGCATCCACGTTTGTTGCGTGTCACTTAAATGTAGTGCAGAACTTCTGCGGCATACAAAAGAAATTGACGATACCAGAACTGATGGAAATCGGCAAGGTTATAGTTGCAGGTTTCTTTTATCTGAAAACGTCAGAGTTATGTTTGTTTTTTCTTTGGTTCAAGATAGGCAAATATGGCAAGTTCTATGGGTGTATTGACCCGCTTGTCGTAACGACAGCCTTACAGCAATTCGTCAAGGAACGTGCAGAGTATATCGACAAGTACGAAAACGAAAAACGTATGGAGGAATTGCAGAAGTTGCGCGAAAGAAAAAACGCAATCACATTTAATGAATATCAAAAACTCATAAAAGATGAACGACAATCCAAATGTAAAGGAAAGTTCTTCACAGAAGAGAGCAATCCTTCGCCACCTTGAAGAAGGTAACACTATAACGCCATTGGAGGCGTTGACCAAGTTCGGTTGTATGCGTCTTGCCACACGCATATTCGAGTTACGGGAGCAGGGGTTTGACATCAGGTCGCACCTCGTCACAGTCCCAAGTGGTAAAAAAGTAGCAGAGTACAAACTTTATAAATCGTAAAACAAAATGGAATTATCTTGTGTAGTAGCAGCAGTCCTTCCTCTTATGACTGGCGTTAGTCAGTCTGGTAAAGAGTGGAAGAAGAAAGAAATCATCGTCGAGACTTTCGACAAGTTCCCAAAGAAGATTTGCATGACATTGTTCGGCGACATCGCAGACACTCCTGTCGTTGGCGGTGTGCGCGTGAAAGTAAACTTCGACATCGAGTCGCGTTCGTATACTTGTCGCGATGGCGTGGAGCGTTGGTCAACAGAGTGTCGTGTGTGGAAAATCGAAGACGACAAAGAGCAGCCTTCTTACATTCCACAGCCACAGCCGCAAGTTCAATCACAGCCACAGCCACAGATGCAGCCACAGCCGCAGCCGCAGCAGGGACGTGATGACTTGCCATTCTAACATCAAACAAGACGCATTATGAAAAACAATATTCATAAGATTTCACATCGTGAGAAGATGGAACGTGAACGAGCCGATAACAAATTGTATGTAACGATTTACATCTGCATCGTTATCCTATCAGTCATCATGCTCACCGTAGCATTTAATTGAGTTCAATATGGATAGGTTGTGCAACACTTGTGCGTTTATCCGTAACTGTCTTAACGGGCTGTATTGTGTCGCAAGAAAGGGTTATGTAGAATATACTATAATCACTTCTTGCGGCAAATACAAGCCGAAACAACAAAGAAAAAGTCATGAAAAGGCTTAACAGATACGACCTCGAAGACGAAGAGGAATATAACGACAGAGACGATTTCAGCGGATGCAAATATCTTCCGCTCAAATCGAAGCATCGCAAAAAGGCGAAACACAAAAACAACAATCGTTGGAGTTAAACATTATCAATAAAATAACATGGAAACTTTGAATCAGATGCTTACTTCGATTTCAAACGAGTACGCACGACAAGTAACAAAACTACTCGACCAATCGAAGTACGAATGGGTTGGCTATTATAATACGTTCGGTCAGTGCATGATTGGCGAAGACTATTGGTTCACACTCGACGAGTTGCAAACTATCGTGGATGATATGGACAAATGGGTCAGCATCTACAAGACGCGCGATAATGTTGCGTCTGAAATCATCAAGTGGCAGCGTAGTTGGAACAATTCGTCACACCGCGCGAAGACGATAGTCTGCAAGGACTATGTAACGCATATCGTTCCGAATATCAATCTGCGCTCTTGGCTGATGGGGTTGCGGGAATCGAAAAACAAAAACTCGATAACAGTTAATTACAAGTTGCTATCGGCACGGGCAATCGCCGAAGAGTTTGGTTTGGATTGCAACCTCAAGGACGTAATCAATCACTTGGAAAGCGAAAGGGCAAAATGCCTCGAAGACGAGGGGCTTGAAACGATGGCCTTCTTTGAGGGGTTGCAGAAAGGCAAACAATGAAAAGAAACAGAATGGTGGAAACACCTATAAACAATAATAGTTATGGCAA
>Ga0247609_10000391_pt1 | contig 62719 bp, 46 predicted proteins | sample 172DNAGHGlowgp2_FD_193487 | JGI IMG/M metagenome (GOLD analysis project Ga0247609, IMG submission 193487) | Sheep rumen microbial communities from Palmerston North, Manawatu-Wanganui, New Zealand - 1728 DNA GHGlow gp2 | ecosystem: Host-associated > Mammals > Digestive system > Stomach > Rumen ... | reverse complement strand
GGAAGAAAGCGAGAAATAGAAGAATTAGAACGGTTTTACCAAAGTGATCGTCCGGAATTCGTTGCTGTGTATGGCAGGCGGCGTGTTGGTAAGACCTTTCTCATCAAACAGGCACTGAAGGATAAATTCACCTTTCAGCACACTGGTGTATCGCCAGTTGACCAGGAAGACGAGAAGAATCGAATGAAGACTCAACTGGAGAGTTTCTATTATTCGATGCTTAATCATGGTCTTGAAGGCTTCAAGCAGCCAAAGTCATGGATGGAGGCTTTCTTTCAGCTGACACAACTGCTACAGAAACTCGATAATGGCCAGCGTATGGTCATCTTCATTGATGAACTACCCTGGATGGATACACCTCGCAGCCGTTTCCTGCCCGCTTTCGAAAGTTTCTGGAACGGATGGTGTAATGGGCACGACAATGTGATGCTTGTAGTTTGTGGAAGTGCAACGTCTTGGATGCTTAGTAACCTCTCTCGAAGCAGGGGAGGCTTGTATGGACGTGTGACGGATGAAATAAAATTATCACCTTTCACGCTAAAAGAGTGCGAAGAGTATTTTGAGCATGAAAACATTGAGTTGTCCCGTTATGATATTGTCCAGTCGCACATGGTATTTGGCGGTATTCCTTATTATCTGAGTTATTTCCGTAAGGGTTATAGTTTCGAGAAGAATACGGATATGATTCTCTTCGGCAACAAGCCGCGTTTGAAAGATGAATTTAACAGGCTCTTTAGGGCTATCTTTACCAATGCAGAGGATTGCAAAAAGATTATTCGTCAACTGGCTAAGCGTAACTATGGTTTCACGCGTGAAGAGATTGCCTCTGCTACAGGACTGCCTCTTGGTGGCGGACTCAGCGATACGCTTACGGCATTGGCTGAAAGTGATTTCATCATGCGTTACACTCCATACGGAAAAGGTACGGGAGAATACTACAAACTTATTGACAACTTTTGTCTCTTTTGGTTAAAGTATGTTGAGCCGAATCAGGAAGATGCCACTTTCATCAATGATAATTTTTCGTCTGATGTCATGAAGGGATGGCGCGGAGTGGCGTTCGAACAGGTGTGTTGGCAACATATCCAACAGATTAGGCATGCATTGGAAATTGGAGGTGTTAAGTCTTCAATCTCTGCATGGAATATAAAGGGTGATGAAACAAAGGTTGGTGCTCAAATAGATATGCTTATCATCAGGGACGACAACATTGTTAACCTCTGTGAGATGAAGTTCAGCGGTTCACCTTATTCTATTGATAAAGAGGAAGAGGCAAAGATGCTTTATCGCGTCGAACTGCTCAAAGAATCACTTGCAGCCAAACAAAAAGTCCATCTGACCTTAATAACCACTTATGGGCTGGTACAAGGCAAGCACAGTGGCAAGGTTCAGAAGGTTGTTACATGTGATGACTTATTTGTATAAAAGGTATAATTCGCGCTATGAAAAAAGCAATACTGAAGCAGGAGGTGGAACGGACATTTGGTCGTCAATTGACAGAGACGAGGGACTTTGAGCAACTGAGCCACCTATTATTATCGCATACGCGCGAGAGGCTGTCGCCAACAACGCTGAAACGCTTGTGGGGATACTTAAAGAACGAGGAAGTGCAGACCAGGCCGCATACGCTCGATGTGCTGGCTCGGTTTGTAGGCTATAAGGGCTATGAGGACTTTTGTGCACAGACAGAGCGATTAGATGAGGTGCAAAGTGGTATCAAGACTGAAGAAAAGATTACGACGGAAGGGCTGAGGCGCGGACAACGACTCATTATCACATGGCGTCCAGACCGCAAGATTGTGGTCAGGCTCTTGGGCAATAGTCAGTTTGAGATTATTGAGGCTGAGAACACAAAACTGAGTGTGGGTGATACATTCCGCTGCCACTTGATGATACAGCACGAACCACTTTATTTGGACGAAGTGGTGCATCAGGGTCAGCCTGCAATGGTGTATGTGGCAGGACAGAAGGACGGTGTGGTCATTGAGGTGTGCGAATAAATCAATCGAAGGGCAGTTCTGACATTCGTTTAAGCCAAGGTTTGCGGTAACGTTCCTGAATGTATTCCTTTAATTCAGGCTCCTTGGTGTTCCTGATCAGTTCATCGGTGATTCTCAGGAATGGGATGGTGATGTTACGCTGGCAAGTTACTGTGTCGAACATCTGCTGGATACCATACACTTCCATCTGCTGGTCTATCTTTCTCTTTGCAGCAGCGATATAGTCTTGATGTTTTTGGAGAGTGTTTTGTTCTGCCTGTTGCTGTTCGTGGATATGGTTTATCTGAAGTCGTAGTGAGTCTGTTGTTGCTTGCTCAATAGTCGTTTTTGCATGGCTCTCTTCCTTGAGAACTTTCAACGAGTCACTGACCATTTGCAGTCCTTGTTGGGTATGCATACGGTTCATCTGATAGAGACCTGTCGCCAAAGCCACAAAGCAGACAATGAGAAGGATTCGTCGTGGCCACTGCCAGCAACGATGCAAGTCTCTTTTGATGGTTGTAAAATCGGTATAACGCTGATTACTAGATGCACAGCATTTACGGATGACCATACGCGACAACCATCCTATACGAAGTTCACGGAGGATGCGCCCCAGCGAATAAATGTCAGACGGCCCGTCAGGTGCCATATAGCCCTCTGTGCCTGCTGGAGCTTTCAAGATGGTATGGCTGTCGGTGTCTGACAGTCCGAAATCGATGAGCTTCAGGTGCTGCCCATCGTGGGTGATCATGACATTCGAGGGTTTCAAGTCACGGTGCTGTGTCTGTCGGCTGTGTACATAGGCTAAGGCTTCCAAAAGCATGTCTGCCACATAGCGACGTTCTTTCTGAGTATGCTTGTGATTGTCCAACCACTCTCTTAGCGTCAAACCATCTATCCATTCCATCACAATACAAGGCCCATATCCCTCAACTTCCTCAAAAGAAAAGACTGATACCACCATCGGATGTTGTAACTGACTGGTTATCTCGTATTCCTTTTGCAAGAGAACCTGATAGATAGCATCCTGGCGGTATTTCTCCTTCAACCCTTTGAGCATCCACCATCGCCCATGACGCTTTGCCCGCACCAGCAGGCTATATCCTCTGCTTGGTACGATTGTAAAATCCGTAAATCGGTCTGTCTTTAGAATACCATCAGGTTTGACAAATCCTGATGTCGGCTCTTCACCATAAACTTTTGCCATAAGACGAATGGTCACTTACTTTGCAAAGGTAACATTTTTTCAGCAGGAATAAAAATAAATTAGTATTTATTTTGCATTTCGCTCAAAGAATTGGCGGGACTCCAGTGTGGTTAGAGTAAGGGAAACCGCTACTTGCTGCAGCGCTTTTCCCGCCAAGGGAAACCTGCTTCATGCGCCGTTTCCACCTGCTTGAAACGCCGCCTACACATCCTCAAAACGCCACCTACACCTCCTTTAAACGCCGAGTTCACGACATTGAAACGCCGCCAATCACGGGGACAGACTTAATGCTTGATCATGCGGGGTTCCATAAAATGCCGAAAGGTTTGCAGATAACCGTCGGGGATGTGTATGATTTCGTTTCCGATGTAAACGCAGTCGTTACGGTCCACTTTCTGAATTTTGTCAACAGCAATGATGTAGGAGCGATGAATACGCAGGAAACGTTCTTTTGGCAGCATGTCTTCTACAGCCTTCATCGTCAGATGGGTGATAAGCGGCTTGGACTCATTGTCAAGATAAAACAGCACATAGTCTTTCATGCCGTTTACATAGATAATATCATCGATAGCCAAGTTCCTCCACTCGCTATCGACCCTGATGAAGACCGTGCTTGGCTGTTGAGTCTGAAGGGCTGGAGGCTGTGGGGCAGCATTCTGCAGAAACTGCTTTCTGGCTTTCTCGACAGCGGAGAGGAACTTATTATAACGTACTGGTTTCAGCAGGAAATCGAGGGCATTCACTTCATAGCTCTCGAAGGCATACTCTTTGAATGCGGTGGTGAAGACCACGCGTGTCTCCTCTGGCAGGCTATGCGCCAGTTCCATCCCATCGATGTTTGGCATCTGAATATCGAGGAACAACAGGTCTGGCTTCTGCGCCTTGATGGCGTTTATGGCCTTAATGGAGTCAGTAAACGACGCAAGCAGTTCCAAGCCTGGAGTTTTCTCTACATAGGATACCAAAAGCCGGACTGCAAGGGGCTCGTCATCGACGATGATACAGGAAAGGTGACTCATAGCAGTATGGTGATTTTGACGTGATAGATATTGTCAGACGTGATAGTCTGTTCCCACTGGTAGCGGCCAGGATAGAGCAATTCCATTCGGCGACGGGTATTTTCCAGTCCGATTCCAGAACCGCTGCGGTCCTTTGTGGGCTTCGGATTGTTCGTATTGTCGCAAGTGAAGACGAGTGTGCCGCCAGACTGTTTTAAACCTATATCGACGGTGGCAGGGGCATTGCTATCCATGCCATGTTTGAAGGCATTTTCTATAAGGGATATGAATAGTAAAGGAGGAACTTCCGTCTTCCCGTCTTCCACATCAATCATGTCTCTTACAGTCGTCATCTCATTACAGCGGAGTTTCATCAGTTCAATGTAGTTCTGCATAAACTCCACTTCACCTTCCAGCGCCACTTTCTGCTTGTTGGTTTCATACATCGCATAGCGCAACAAGTCGCTCAACTGCATAATTGCCTCCTGAGTCTCAACACCGTCTATCTGGGCAAGGCTGGAGATGTTGTTAAGCGTATTGAAGAGGAAATGCGGATTTATCTGGTTTTTCAGCCATGCGAGTTCTGCCTCCACCTCCCGCTGTTTCTTCTCGTTACGCCGCATCATGTAGCGTATGCTCAAAGCGATGACAATCGCCATCAGGTTTAAGAGCAGCGAAATGATAAATAGCGAGGAATAACCGGCACGATAGATACCGGGCTGGCTTGTCAAATTCTGCAGCAGGTGGGAGTTACTTAAGACTATGAGCAGCACGTTGACAAAACCAAACAACCAGAAACGGCGATGGAACCACAGTAACGGCACACAAAGATAGAAGTTCAGCAGATAGACGACAACTGCGGGTGCCAGCCAGAAGGCAGATATTCTAAGTGACTCCCATACCACCGTTGCATCATGGCTCGTGATGTAACTGACAAGTCCTGGCGACAGGACAATCAGCGACAACAATAATAGTTGTGCCAACAGCAACCATACGTGTTTTGCCTGTATTTTCTTCATCGCCTTCAAAGATACGCATTATTATTGAAACGACAAAATCTCTTCCGCAAAATCTCTATGCGGAAGAGAAAATTTACCTAAGTATTCAATTCATCGCCATTATAAGCTGGCTGTCTGTTGTCCCTTCATGCGCTCTGATGTGTTTTTGACTGTCAGGTCGAATATCTCCACGTACTTGTCGTACTGCTGTTCGGTGAGAATCTTTTTCACAGTAGCCTTATGGCGTGTCTGAATCTTCTCCCATGCCTCACCACCTCTCGAAGCATCCTCCAACTGATAGAAGGCCTCCATCGAAGTGTTGAACTGTTCCAACGCTGTCTTCATAGGATTCATCTGGTCTGCTCTCAGTTCCAGATAACTGCTCATACGTTCGAACGTTGTCGAATCATAGTTGCTGTTACTCTGAGCGTTTACACTCATTACCATCATCACCATTGCCACGAGGGCGATCATCATCTTTTTCATATCCTTTGCGTTTTACTTGTTAATAATTTGTTTTCTGACTTTGTTTTTGTCTTTTTGACAATGCAAAGGTACTATGAATCGAAGGATGTTTCCAAATCGCTTTCGACGTTTGGGCACCTGTGTTTCGACGTTTAAGTGGTTGACCTGGGTCACCGAGTGCACAACGGGGTCTCCGATGTGCACTTAGGACGCTCACTTTTTCACGAACATCTTGCCATTCTCGATGACGATGCCACGGGTGCTGTCGGTGGCGGGGATACCGTCAAGTCTGTACATACGGGAAGAACCATTCTGCTGCACGTCTCTGGCAGCTACCAACACGTCAGTAGCGCCACTCGTTTTTTCCCTGAACTCTGCACGGGCACGGGCCAGCTGTTCGATGAAGCGCTCGTGGTTGCGAATCAACTGATAGAGCACGGAGCCGGCCATGCGTCCTGCATCAACGTCGCTCTGCCAGTGGTAGCCGGCAATGACACGGCTCTGGCCAAACTCATAGCCACGTGCCAACAAGGCCTCCATCGCCTCTTTAGACTGGTTGATGTCTGACAGCAGCAGCGCCGATGTCCAGAAAAACACGGTATGACCAGAGGGATAGGAACCCTCGTAGCGATGCTTCTCTTCTTTTTCAGGCACAAGGGTGCCCTCATTGTAATAGGCGTAAGGACGCTGGCGGTTGAATGCGGCTTTGGCATCGGAGTAAATGCTGTCGCACGAGGCACAGACATCCTGTAGGATGGTGTATATCTCCGGTGTTCCCTCCTTCGTAATCTCCAAGCCAAAGAGAGGGCTGTACGCATCGATGGCGGTTTGCATGCTATACACGGCATCATTGATGGCCTGCGCTGCCCGTGCCTCGTCCTGGCGCATCAGTTTACCCCAGAGGTGCTGCGATTGGTCAGCCACAAAACGGGCTGACTCAAACGCAGGATATGGAGGCAGAATATTGACCATGTTGGGCAACTCTGCCTTGGTGAAATACGCGTGTCCGTTCTTCTCGTCGCCAGACGCAAAAGCGTTGGAGGCTACACAGAGCATCAAGGCTATGAGCAACGACGAGCTGAGTTGTTTCATCTTTTTCATATCATTAATGATTTTAACTATTTACTTCCAATTCTGCTTGATGACGCTATCCACGAGTTTCATGCCAACGGTATCGTAGAGCTTAGAGCCACCATAGTTGGGACTCTTGTCCATGCCGGCGAAGTCCATGTAGATAATGCCCACGGAACCGGTATGGCCGGACAGCCAGTCGATGGTCACCTTGTTGGCCTCTACGGCATTCTCGCGATAGCTGTCGGAGAAGGGGCCTCCGAAGTAGGCCGAGAAGAATGCCTATTACCAGCACGGCCAGCAGGACAACGGTTTCGGTGAGGACGAAAACCGTGGGTACAGAACCGTTTAGCTTTACGTCTTCTCCTGCACAGCTCACCATGCACAACGTCACCGGTAATATATAGGAAAGATGCAACTTGCTCATCATCTATATCTCTGTTATCGCTGCAAAGATATTCACTTTTTGGCGAAGAAACGAAGAATTAAAAGCTTTTAACAAGTAAAAAATGCAGGACCTCCCTACGAAGTATTTGGTCGAAAAAAACGCAGGAAGTCGTCGAAAGTTTCTTGGAGCATGTAGTTTTTTACCTTACCTTTGCGACAAAGAAATAAAAAAAACGCAAGAAAATGAAGCATCTCAGAAACATTCTGGCAGTTCTGACCATCATGATGGCCCTGCCCGCAGCCGCACAGACAACAATTGTAAAAGGTGTCCTGATGGACTCCCTAACGCAGGAAAGCATCCCCTACGCCACCGTCCGCGTGTTCAAGAAGAACAAGACCGACAAGCCCGTCGCCATGTCACTGACCGACAACGACGGTCGCTTCAGCCAGGAAGTAAAGGGCAGCGGCCAGTTTACGCTGACCGTCAACAGCGTTGGTCTGCGTCCCGTCACCCGTACGTTCACCATAGCCAGCAACCCACAGACAAACAGCATGGAGCTGGGCACGCTGTTCACCAGCGAGGAGCGCTCCGAGCTGGGTACCGTGGAGGTTGTAGCCCAGAAGCCCCTGGTGAAGATGGACACCGACAAGATGACATACAATGTAGCAGAGGACGAGGACGCCAAGACCAACACCGTGCTTGACATGCTGCGCAAGGTGCCTATGGTGACCGTCGATGGCCAGGACAACATCACCGTCAACGGACAGTCGAGCTTCAAGGTCTATGTGGACGGCAAGCCCAATGCCATGTTTTCCACGAACCCCAGCATGATTTTCAAGAACATGCCCGCCACAGCCGTCAAGAACATTGAGGTCATCACCAATCCAGGAGCTGCCTACGATGCAGAAGGCACTGCCGGCATTCTGAACATCGTGATGAACAAGACACCGCAGGCACAGGCCAGCCTCAATGGCTACAATGCCACAGTACGTGCCAACGTGGGAACCCGTGGCTACGGAGCCGGTGCCTTCGCCAGCGGCCAGCAGGGAAAGTTGTCGTTCAGCGCCAATGCCATGTACAGCTACAACCACCCTGGCAGCAGCGACATCACAATGGAACGTGAGCAGTTTGGCGTTCCCGAATCATCCATGCTCATGACCAGCACCTCCAAGAACAAGGTGCCCTTCCTGATGGGGTCGCTGAACTTAGGCTACGAACTCGACTCGGTGAGTTCCATGAATGTCATGCTCTCCCTGACAGGCATGAACATGAAGAACCCCTCCACCTCTACCACCACCATGGGCGGCGGTTTGTTCAGCTACACCCAGACAGGTGACAGCAAGAACAAACGCACATCGTTCACCGGAAGCATTGACTACCAGCGTTTCTTCAACCGCGAGCGTACCAGTTCTATGGCCATTACCTACCAGCTGAGCACCGCTCCCACCCATGCCGAGCAGTGGAGCAACTTCAGTTTCGACGGGATGCCCCAGCCCTCAGCCACCAATCCTCAGATGCCAAACCCGCTCATTCTTACCGACCGTTACTCCGACAACCGTGAGCACACCACCGAGCACGTGCTTCAGACCGACTTCACCACTCCCCTCTCGGCGCTCCACAAGCTCAATTTCGGTGCGAAGCTCTCTGCCCGTCTCTCCAACTCGGATGCCAAGTACTACCTGGGCGATGTCTATAACGAAGGTATGAGCATGGACTACAGCCACAACAACACCATCGGTGCCGCTTATGCAGAGTACGACGGACATTTCGGCAGTTTCGGACTGAAGACCGGTGTGCGCTACGAGCATACCTGGCAGAACGTGGAGTACCGGCTGGGCAACACCACCGACTTCAACACCAACTACGGCAACGTGGTACCCTCTGCCAGCCTGTCGTATATGCTCGCCCCGACCAGCAATATCGGCCTGACCTACAATATGCGTATCTCACGCCCCGGCATCTCCTACCTCAACCCCTACGTCGATCGTACCAACCCCACCGCACTGACCTATGGTAACCCCGACCTGGACGTGGAGAAGTCACACAACATCGGACTCGTATATAATATGTACACGACGAAGCTCATGGTCAATGCCAAACTGACCTACTCGTTCTGCGACAACGCTATCGACCAGTACAGCTTCTACAAGGACAACCTGCTGAACACCACCTATGGCAACATTGCGAAGCGCAGCCTGACCACCCTCTCGCTCTACGGTTCGTGGATGCCCTTCAAGACCACCCGTCTCTTCATGAACGGAAGCTTGAGCTACAGCGACTTGCGCAGCGACCAGCTCAACATGAGCAACAACGGCTGGCAGGCCAACATCATGGCAGGACTGCAGCAGACACTGCCCGCCGACTTCAAGATGAGCCTCTTCGCCATCACCTCCACCAAGAGCTACACCATGCAAGGCTGGACGTCAGGCTTCAATCTGCTGACAGGTTCGCTCACCCGCTCGTTCTTCAACGACAAGCTGAACGTGGGCGTACAAGGCGTAGTAGGTCTCTCGAAGGGTGGCAACCTGGAGATTGAGAGCTTCAGCCGCGGTGCCGACTTCACCAACCACATGTCCATCAAGGTGCCCATCAGCAGCGTCTCGCTGACCGTCAGCTACACCTTCGGCAACTCTAAGAAACAACAGAAGATATTCCAGAACCGCGTTCAGAGCGACTACATGGAGCACCAGAGCAACGAGGAGCGCATCAACAGCGCAGGCGAAGGAACAGGAACAGGAGCAGGAGCAGGAATGTAAGTTTTGTGATTAAATATGTTTGTTAGTTAAAAAAAAGTTGTAACTTTGTCCGCATGAAACGTTTTTCACGCAAAGACATCCTTCTGTTCCTGATGCAGGTAGCAGCATGGGCCATCGTCCTGCTGCTGCCTACATTGGCTGTTTTCGTGCTCACCCAGAAATGGGAGAACGCCATTGCCACGCTCACCATGTTAGCCTATATGCTGCGTGGCCCCATCATCGTCTATTTCGTCAATTTCTACCTGCTGGAGCCGTATCTGTGGCACCGGAAGCGTCGCAGCCTGTTTGTGGTCAGCAATATCCTGCTGGTTTGTCTGGCCAACTACTGGATGTTCCTGATTGACTTCTCCAAGTTCCCGATGGAGGACGAGATGGCCTACATCGGTTTCTTCATGGGTTACTTCATCTACCTGCTGTTCCATTTTGCCATCATCGCACTGGCCGTCGGACTGCACCACAACATGCGTTCACGCCTCTTGAAGGCCCAGCTCAAGGAGGAACACCAGAAGCGCACCGAGGCAGAGCTGGCCTGGCTGAAGAACCAGATAAACCCCCACTTCCTGTTCAACACGCTGAACAACATCTCCTCGCTGGTACAGATAGATGCCGACAAGGCACAGGATGCCATCGCCCAGCTGAGCGACCTGCTGCGCTATGCCATGTACGAGACCGACAAGTCCCTTGTGCCACTCAAGGAGGAAGTCAGCTTCATGCAGAACTACATTGACCTGATGCGCCTGCGCCACAACGACCGGCTCACCGTCACCACCGAATGGCCCGACCTTTCACCACTCACCACGCCCCACTCACCACTCACCATCCCCCCGCTGCTCTTCATCTCGCTCATCGAGAATGCCTTCAAGCACGGTGTCAGCAGCAGCCGCGACTCCTTTATCCGCATCCGTCTGAGCACAGCGCCCGACAGCATCACCTTCTGCTGCGAGAACACCAACTACCCCAAGGACGACCAGAACCGCAGCGGCTCAGGCATCGGCATTGAGAACACCCGCCGGCGTCTGGAACTGATGTATCCCGGCCGTTACACCTGGAACTATGGCGTGAACGACGACGGCAGCGAGTACAGCTCCTGCATAACGATTGGCCCCTTAAGTTAGGGGGTTGGGGGTCTGAACAGACACTTTAAATATAGTGATAATAAACAATAGTAAAGAATGCTAATCGGGCGGTCGTTCAAACCCCCAACCCCCTAACTTAGGGGGCTAAGAATCGTAAATTAATATGACCTGTATCATTGTCGATGACGAGCCGCTGGCCGTCAAGCTCCTGGAGTCGTTCGTGGCTCGCACTCCGCAGTTAGAACTAAAAGGTTCCTACACAGACAGCGTGGAGGCCGTGGCCGCCCTGCGCCAGACATCCGTTGATCTGGTGTTCCTCGACATCCAGATGCCCGACATGGATGGCATGGAACTGGCACGTACCATCTCCCACTCCCCACAGCCCGCTCACCGCTCACCGCTCATCATCTTCACCACCGCCTTCAAGGAGTACGCCTTCGACAGCTACGAGGTCAGTGCCGTTGACTTTCTGCTCAAGCCCATCCGCTACAACAAGTTACTCACGGCAGTTGAGAAGGCCGAGCAGCGGCTGACAACAGTATCCTCTTCCCCCGAGGAGGAAGCCACCACCCTGCCACAGGGCCATGAGGCACCGTCGGCGATTGCCGGCGACGCTCCCAACTCCTTCTTCCTCCGCGTTGACGGTGAGTTGCGCCAGTTGCAGTTTGACGACATTCTCTACGTCAGCGGCATGAAGGACTATGTCATGTTCTACCTCCTGTCCCAGCCACGTCCCCTGGTCACCCACCTGACGATGAAAGCGGTCGAGGACATGTTGCCCACCGACCGCTTCCTGCGCGTTCATCGTTCCTATATCGTTGCCCTCGACAAGATTCGTAGTGTCGATCGCAACGACTGTATCTACATCGGGCAAGAAATCATCCACGTCACCGATGCCTTCCGTCCGGCCTTCCAGCAGTTTCTTGACCGACGGACCATCCGGTAGCCTTTACTTCACCACCCGGTTCTTCAGTTCCTCGGGATATTCCGGCATGGCGCCATTCTGTGTGCAGACGTAGGCACTCACCTCAACAGCAATGCGGTGTGCCTCCTCCATGGGTTTTCCGCTGAGGATGGCAGCACAGAAGGAGCCCGTGAACGAGTCGCCGGCACCTACCGTGTCGGCCACCTTCACCCGTGGTGTCTCCTGGAACGATGTCAGTCCGGGTGCAAAGACGTACGAGCCGTTCGTGCCGCAGGTCAGCACAAGTAATTTAAACCCATAGTCAGCCAACATACGTTCGCAGGTGCTGCGCATGTCAATGCCCTCGTAGTCGAACATGCGGTTGATGACCACCAATTCCTCATCGTTGATTTTCAAGATATTGCAACGTTTGAACGATTCCTCTATGACATTCTTCGTATAGAACTGCTGTCGCAGGTTGATGTCAAATATCTTCAGGCAGTCGTCAGGTGTGGCATCCAGGAACTGCCGGATGGTAGCCCACGACACGACGTTGCGCTGAGCCAGTGAACCGAAGCACACTGCACGGCAGTTGGCAGCCACGTCAGCCACCTCGGTGGTGAAGGGAATGTTGTCCCATGCCACGTTCTCCTTGATGTCATAGGTCGGTATGCCGTCACCTGTCAGTTGTACCTGTACCGTACCCGTCGGATAAGGCACCCGGGGCATGATGAAGTTCAGCTGGTGCTCTTTCAGGGCCTGTATGGTCTCCTCGGCCAGCGAGTCATTACCCAGTGCACTGATGGCCAGTGTGTTGTCGCTGCCGAGAAACTGTCCGGCATGATAGGCAAAGTTTGCGGGTGCTCCACCCAGTTTCTTTCCTTCGGGAAGTACGTCCCACAGGGCCTCTCCGAGGCCAACTACAAATCTCTTTTGTTCCATACTTGTTATTTTCAGTCCCCTCAGTCAGGGGGTTGGGGGTCCGGACGAATGTCCTTCGCCCCGTTTAAAAGGTTAGTATTATCTTATTTCTGGGGGCTTAGTCGGCTGATATACGTAAACAGGTAGCCTACGCCGACGGCCATCACCACCACAGCTCCCACCTGTCCCATGGCATCGCTCATGAATCCCATGAGCAGCGGGAAGATGGTACCGCCGAAGAGTCCCATAATCATCAGTCCGCTCACCTCGTTCTGCTTTCCGGGCATCGACTCCAGGGCAGTAGCAAAGCACATGGAGAAGACGTTTGAGTTGCCGTAGCCCACCAGGGCGATGGCAGTGTACAGCATCCACTTCTCCGTACCTACCGCAAGTCCCACCATGGAGAGCGCCATCATGCAGACGCTGATGACAAAGAAGGTACGCGTGGGCAGCACACGCAGGAAGAACGAGCCCGTCAGACAACCTATGGTACGGAAGATGAAGTACAGGCTGGTGGCAAAGGCAGCATCGTTCAGCGTCATGCCCAGTCGCTCAATCAGGATTTTCGGTGCTGTGGTGTTCGTGCCCACATCAATACCCACATGGCACATGATGCCGAGGAACGACAACAGGACAATGGGTGTTCCCAGCAGTTTGAAGCACTCCACGAACGTCGATGCCTTACCCTCTATGCGTTCCTCCTCAATGGGCGTGATGCCCAGCAGCAGCGTAGCAAGGATTCCCACCACGAGATAGATGCAGAAGAGCACGCGCCAGTCGAGCCCGAAGGTCGGAATAGCCTGTACAGCGCCCCACATGGCCAGATAAGGTGCCAGGAACGATGCAATGGCCTTGATAAACTGTCCGAAGGTCAGTGTCGAGGCGAGATTTCCTCCTCCCATCACGGTCGATACCAGCGGGTTGAGCGATGTCTGCATCAGTGCATTACCGATGCCTAACAGGGAGAAGGAGATGAGCATGATGGCAAACGTGTTGCCGAACAAGGGGATGAGCAGCGACACGACGGTCACCACCAGTGAGAGCAGCACGGTCTTCTTCCTGCCTATCCTGTTCATCAGCATGCCTGTCGGCACGGAGAAGATCAGGAACCAGAAGAACACCAGCGAGGGGAAGATGTTTGCCACCGAGTCGGTCAGCGCCAAGTCTTTCTTGACGAAGTTCGATGCAATGCCCACCAAGTCCACGAATCCCATGCAGAAGAAGCAGAGCATGACGGGCAGCAGGGCCAGTTTAGAAGTCTTATTCATCGTTTTAATGTATAGATTGTTACTTTTGCTTTGTTGGTTACCTTTATCTGACTGTAGGGCTCCGACGGGAACACGATGTTGGTCATTGCCATACGTCCTTCGCCGTCGAATGCCTCAATGCTGCTACGGTCAATAAACAGCCGCAGCTGCTTCATCTGTCCGTGGGTGGGAGCCGTGGTGGTGCATGCGAAGTTCTCGCTGAAGCCCACGTCGCCGCTCTTGGTGCGGTCCATGCTGAAGGTCTGCTTCTGCGCGTCATAGCGCATGGTGACCTGTTCGCCCTTGGCGTTCAGCAGCGTGATGTCCGTCGTACCCTTCAGGCTGACCACCACCTCGCATGCCTCGGTCAGCTGCTTCTGGGGCTTGCCGCGCAGACTGAGCATCTCCTTCGAGGGTGTTACGCCGCAATAAGTCTCACCGCCGTCGGTGAAGAGGTCCAGGTCACGCGCAATGCTGTTGGCCGAGCGGTACTGCTTGGTAGGCGCCTCGTTGGCATACTGCCAGTTCGACATCCATGCCAGTGCCACACGGCGTCCCTCGGGTGCATTGTCGAAGGTGACGGTAGCGTAGTGGTCCTTTCCGTAGTCCATCCATTTAGTTACCTCCGGTTTGCTTTCGCAGGTAAACTGATGTCCGTCAAACTGTCCGATAAAGTATTGTGTTGCCGAGCCGCCGAAGATGCCGCCCGGATTGATGTTGCATATCAGCATCCACTTCTGCTGTCCCGTACCGCGAACAGGCAGTTGGAACAGGTCGGGACACTCCCACACCCCGCCATGATTGCCGTATTCCTGTCCGAAGCGGCTCTCCATGGTCCACTGTTTCAGGTTGGACGAAGAGTATATCTGCATCTCCTGTCCCACGGCAAGCACCATGATCCAACGCTGCGTCTCCTTGTGCCAAAACACCTTGGGGTCGCGGAAGTCGGGAGCATTCGCCGTGAGCACGGGGTTCCCCTCGTACTTGGTAAACGTCCGTCCGTTGTCGGTAGAGTATGCCATGCTCTGCGTCTGCGACTCACCGGCCGACGTATAGAACGCCACGACGGCACCCTTGCCAAAGCCGGCCGTATTCTCATGGTCCACCACGCACGAGCCGGAGAAGATGGCACCCAGGTCGTCAGCCACGATGGCTGTAGGTTGCGCCTCCCAGTGTATCAGGTCGCTCGATGTGGAGTGTCCCCACGTCATGTTCTCCCACATGGACCCGTAGGGGTTCCACTGGTAGAACAGGTGCCACACACCATCTTTATAGAACATACCGTTCGGGTCGTTCATCCATCCGTAAGTCGGGGTATGGTGGTAGTCGGGTCTGAAACGCTCGCGGTTCTGGGTGTCGAACGTGTCGGAAAGCCTCATCTCACGCCAGCAGGCGAGTTCCTTCAGCGCACCTTTCGTGCGGCGGTCGCCGTTGAAGTGGATGTCAAGAAGCGCCGCGCGTTGCGTCTTGATTTCCAATGGCACGAAGTAGTCCACCTTGTCCACCGCCAGTCGCACGTTCAGCGTCTGTACCACTTTGTTGTCCTTCAGCACACGCAGGTGTGCAATGTCCGCCTTCTCCTCCACGGGCAGCAGCACGAAGCGCTCCGCCGTCGTCACGCGCACCATGGCATGACGGTCGCTCAGGATGGAAGGCGTCATTTGTGCCTTTGCCAGACAGCATGCTGTCACCAGCATCAGCGTCAAAAAGATTCTCTTCATTGTCGTTTTTTATTTTTAGTTATTGGAATTTGCTGCAAAATTACGTTTTTCCCTTGTTACGTACTATAAATTATGATACAAAAACTAACAAAAAACGTTCATTGAAACATTTTTCATAGAAAAAGTAAAAAAAATCCTCCTCCATTAAACCTATAGTGCCGAGTAGCGTCTTATTATGTATTATGAATAGAATTCTATTAGTTGTTCTAATGCTTCTTGCGACGGTGGCGACATGGGCGCAGGGCACAGTGAGAGGCCATGTGGCCGAGAAACAGACAGACGAGGCGTTGGAGTTTGCCAACGTACGTATTTTACAAGGTTCCAAGTTTGTGAAGGGAGCTATTACCGACAGTAACGGCTCGTTCTCCATTTCGGGCTTGGCTTACGGAAACTACACCCTACAGATTACCTCCCTTGGCTATAAGGACGAGGTGCGTGAGTTCTCGCTCAGCAAGGAGAAGAACCGCGTCACCTACACCATGATTTACCTGACGGAAGATGCGCAGAGCATCGGCGAGGTGGAGGTACGTGGCCAGCGTTCGCAGATGAAGCTGGAGGTTGACCGCAAGGTCTTTACCGTTGACCAGGTGCTGGCAGCTGCCGGTGGTTCCGTGACGGAGCTGTTGGAGAACATCCCCAGCATCGAGGTGACCACCGACGGCGACATCTCGCTGCGCGGCAATTCCAGTGTCGAGGTATGGATTAACGGCAAGTCCAGCGGACTGACCGCCGACAACCGCTACGAGATTCTGCAGCAGATACCTGCCGAGTCCATCGAGAAGATTGAGGTCATCGACAACCCCTCTGCCAAGTACTCCCCCGAAGGTACTGCCGGTATCATCAACATCATCTTGAAGCGCGACCGCATGTCGGGCTACTACGGTTCCGTGCGTGCCGGTGTCAACACCCGTGGCGGCTGGAACACCGGTGCCAACATCAACTACACCAGCGGACGCTTCGATGCCTTCGCCAACATCGGCTACCGCAAGCGCAAGGGCAAGGGCGGCAGCATGAGCGAGCAGCACTACCTGAACACCAACACCTACCAGAACTACGAGGGCGACAACTTCAACAACGGCGGCAGCCTCTTTACCCGTGCCGGACTGACGTGGCACATGACACAGAAGGACGACCTCTCGCTGACAGGCATGATGATGCACGGCAGCCGCGACAACGAGAGCGAGACGCCCTACCACTACGGCACCATCGGTGCCGCACAGGACACCTACCGGCAGCTGCGGCGCAACACCAGCGACGGCAGCAACCACATGTATAACGTGGAACTGGCCTACACCCACATGTTCTCCGACACCCACAAGCTCGACTTCAGCCTCTCCAACGGACGCTGGAAGAGCGACAACGACACCTACTACCAGGACTCCATCTGGTACATGGACCACACGACACCAACACAATACATCTATCAATACCGTCCCTCGTACATCAACAACCGTTCGTGGGAAGCCAAGCTCGACTACGAGAACCAGATAACCGAGAACTTCAAGCTGGAGGCAGGCTACAACGGACGTTTCTCACACGAGAACACACCCCAGGAGTCGTGGGCAGACTATACCAGCTGGGAAGGCACCCACAAGCAGTTGGACGAGAAATACTACAACCGCTTCATCTACGACATGGACACCCATGCCCTCTATGCCACCATCCACACCAAGTTCTTCGGACGACTGGGACTGATGGCCGGTCTGCGCGGTGAGTACTGGAAAGTCAATACCGAGTCGTACTCCTATCAGCAGGAGTACAACCCCGAGCTGCGCGACGCACCCTTCAAGAAGGACTACTTCCAGCTGTTCCCCTCACTCTTCCTGAGCTACGACCTGACCGAGACGGCCCAGCTGCAGCTGAACTACACCCGTCGCCTGCGCCGTCCCTGGGGCGGACAGCTCAACTCCTTCCGCAACACCAGCGATGCCACGATGGTGCAGTTCGGTAATCCGCTGCTGACACCGGAATACACCAACTCCTTCTCGCTGAACTTCCTGAAGACGTGGGACCGTCACACCATCTCCGTCTCCACCTACTACCGTCCGACGACCGACGTCATCCAGCGCATCCGCTGGCAGAGCTCCACCGACGGACTGATGTACATGACCAGCGAGAACCTTGCCAAGCGCCAGAATGCCGGTGTCGAGATCATTGCCAAGAATTCGCTGTGGCGCATCCTCGACCTCACCACCACCGTCAACGGCTACTACTCCAAGCTCGACGGATTCTCCTACGTCATCGACGGACAGACCGTCACCGGCGAAGGTCAGGAGGCGTTCTCGTGGGATGCCCGTGTGCTGGCCTCGATCATGCTGCCCTACGACATCTCGTTCCAGGCCACGGGCAACTACCGCTCACGCGGTGCCATCACCCAGGGTCACCGTCGTTCCAATGCCTCGCTCGACCTGGGTTTCCGCAAGACCTTCCTGGGCAAGACGTTTGCCATTGCCATCAACTGGCGCGACGTCTTTGCGTCCCGTCAATGGGAGAACTACACCAGCAGCGACACCTTCTGGCGTCACCAGAAGAATTGGCGCCGTCCGCCCATCAATATCCAGCTGACATGGAACTTCGGTAACATGAATACCAGCAAGAAAGGCAACGGCGAGGAAGGCGGCGGTACTGAGGAGGTTACGCCGACCTACGACAGCACGCCGGAATTTTAAGGGAAGGATTGCTTTGACCTTGCGGTCGAAGGGGAGTTAGGGGGAGTTAAGGGGAGTTAGGGGACAATAGTTCTGCGGCTCCAATGCTCTAAAAAGAAAAAGAGACAAGCGTTTATCCCACAAATGTCCCTTAACTCCCCAGGCCGAAGGCCGATAACTCCCCCTAACTCCCCTTAACTCCCCAAAGTGGAGCTTGCGAAACTTAACAAATTCTTTTCAAGAAATTTGGTTTTTCGCTCGGTTTGCACTACCTTTGCACCCGATTTGCAAAATGCATGTCAAGGGGTGCTCGCTGTTGCGGGCTGAGATGATACCCTTCAGAACCTGATGCGGGTAATGCCGACGTAGGGAAGGATAGAGGTCAAATCAATATGTATTCCCCCTTTTATTTATTCATTTTCAAAGTAAAAAAAGTAAAAGGTAAAACAATGAAAACGAAAGATTTTTCAGGAACCGGCATGATGCGTGCCCTGTTGTGCATGACACTCCTCACGCTTCATGCTTCATGCTTCACTGCCATGGCGCAGGGCACCGACACTACACGTGTGGAACAGTTGGGCGAGGTGGTGGTCAAGGCCGTGCGCGGTCAGCGTAACGCTCCCTTCGCCGTCAGTAACATCCGCAAGAAGGACCTGCAGGAGTTCTCCAAGACAGGACGCGAACTGCCCTTCCTCTTTGCCCAGACACCGGGTGTGCTGGCATGGAGCGAGAACGGATTAGGTACGGGTACCACTTATATGCGCATACGTGGTGCTGCCGGTTCACGCATCAACGTGACATTAGACGGCGTGCCCCTGAACTCACCCGAGGACCAGACGGTGTTCTGGGCCAACATGAACTCCTACGGCTCGCTGCTCGGCTCGGTACAGATACAGCGCGGCGTGGGCTCATCGACCAACGGCGACGGCGCCTTCGGAGGAACCATTGCCCTGGGGACGGCACTGCCCCGCGAGACGTTTGGTGCAGAGGTGAACTTCTCCTACGGCTCGTACAACACCATGAACGTGGGCGGACAGTTCTCCAGCGGTGCCATACCCCTCGGCGTGGGACGCCTGATGATTGAGGGTGCCTACCACCAGACAACGACCGACGGATTCATCCACGGCACCCGCGGACGCTCCGGCAGCTACTACGGCGCCCTGACGTGGCTGAAGGACAAACTGCAGCTGAGCTACAAGAACATCGGCAACTTCGAGCGTACCGGACAGGCATGGAACGGCGTGACGGCAGGCGACAACGACCTGAGCCTCATGGACGGCACCTACGGCGCAAAGACGGGCATCAAGACCTACAAGGACCTGTGGAACGTGGGACTGGGACGCTACAACACACTCTACGAGACGCTGACCTACGACGCTGACGGCAACTTTGCCAAGGATGCCGACGGCAACTACCTGACCGAGCGCTACCGGATGAGCGACGGCAGCTACTGGGACCGCACTACCGACAACTTCTGGCAGAACCACAACCTGCTGACCGCAACAGGACAGTGGGCTGAACACTGGACGGCAACCGCCACGCTGCACTACACCTACGGCTACGGCTACTACGAGGAGTTCCGGCCGAACAACAAACTGTCGAAATACGGACTCCCCACCTTCACCGATGCCAGCGGCAAGACGGTGAAGCGCACCGACTTCGTGCGTAAGAAGGGACTGCGTCAGGACGTGGCAGGCATAGTGGGCAACGTCAACTACAAGGACGAGCTGTGGGACATCATCGGCGGCCTGTCGGCACAGTATTTCTGGGGCGACCACTTCGGCTACCTCACCTATACGGCACGCCCCGAACTGCGGGGAAAGGACGGCGGCTACATCCATAAATACTACGACTCCAAGGCCGAGAAGCTCGACGCCAGCGCCTTCGTCAAGGCCCAGCTGCACCTCAGCAGGCAGTTCGACATCTTCGGCGACCTGCAGCTGCGCCAGGTAAACTACAAGACCGACGGCAAGAACGACAAGTTCTACGAGGAGGGCAGCGGCTACTTCAACCAGCTGCTCGACATCGACAAGCACTACACGTTCTTCAATCCCAAGGCAGGATTCTCGTGGCAGCCCACTCCGCAGAACCGCATCTACGGCTCGGTGGCCATGAGTCATCGCGAACCCGAGCGCAACAACTTCACCGACAACGGCTCCTACCCCGCACCTACGGCAGAGCGCCTGCTGGACTACGAACTGGGCTACACCTTCAACGGCGACTTCCTTCGCTTCGGCGCAAACTTCTACTACATGGACTACAAGGACCAGTTCGTGCAGACGGGTGCACAAAGCGACATCGGCGAGAACCTCACCACCAACATCCCCAAGTCGTACCGCATGGGCGTGGAACTGCAGCTCGGCATCGACGTCACACCCTGGCTCACGCTGGCTGCCAACACCGCCATCAGCCGTAACAAACTGAAGGACTTCAACGAGGTGGTCGAGGACTGGGACAACGGTTCGCAGACCATACACTACGACAATGCCACGCTGGCTTTCTCGCCGTCCTACATCACCAATGCCTTCGCCAACTTCCACTATCGGGGACTGCAGGCCACATGGCACACCGGACTGGTCAGCCGCCAGTATCTGGACAACACCGTCAACCGCGACCGCTCGCTGCCCTCCTACGACGTGTCGAACGTGAACCTGAGCTACACGCTGCCCTGTCAGCGCACGTTGGGACTGCGTGAGGCAGTGTTCTCGCTGTCGCTGAACAACATCTTCAACCGTCGCTACGCACAGAGCGGCTGGGTCTATTCCGCCATCTACGAGAGCGGCGGCCATCCCAACGACAACCGCTACTACCAGATAGGATTCATTCCCGCCGCAGGCTTCACCCTGCAGGGCGGCGTGACGCTGAAATTTTAAATTGAGAATTAAGAATTGAGAATTATGATTACTTTGTCTGCTTTATCGTCATCGCCCATTGGAGTCCTTTGTGGAGGCTTTAGTGTTATCATAATTCTCCATTCTCAATTCTCCATTCTCAATATCCCCCTCAATCCGCTTGACATCGTGACCACGGTACTCGGACTGGCCTATATCCTGTTCGAGTACCGTGCCAGCGCCTGGATGTGGGCAGTAGGCTTCGTCATGCAGTCGCTCGGCATCGTGCTCTACTACCAGAAGGGCCTCTATGCCGACTGCGGCATGGAGTTCTACTACCTCACCATGACCGTCTATGGCTTCTGGAAGTGGGTACACCCCTCCCCCCAACCCGCTCCTGTCGAAAATGCCGACGCCAAGGCATCGGCTCCCCTCCCTCGCAGGGAGGGGCTGGGGGTGAGTCATTTCCCCCGCCGCCTCGTCCTGCCGTGGCTGGCAATAACCGGCGCCCTCTGGGGCACCATCTACTGGCTGCTCGTCACGTTCACCGACTCCACCGTCCCGCTGGCCGACTCGTTCACCACCGCGCTGAGTCTGCTGGGCATCTGGGCCCTTGCCCATAAGTACCTGGAACAGTGGTTCATCTGGATTGCCGTCGATGTCGTCACCTGCGCACTCTATGCCTACAAGGGACTACCCTTCAAGTCGGGCCTCTACGCCCTCTACGTCGTCATTGCCGTCCTGGGCTTTTTCCGCTGGCGTCGGCTGATGCGTGAAAGGACTTAAAAAATATTAAAAATACAGGACCTGCTTTCCCTTTGTCCTATAAATAGTAGTATCTTTGCTGATGGAAAAGAAACCACTACAGCATGACGACTAACACTAAAAGCCTGACACCCCTTTTACTCCTCCTGTCGCTACTATGTAGCTGTACGCGGCAGGCGCCCCGTTTCGTCATCGGCATTTCGCAATGCTCTGCCGACATCTGGCGCGAGAAGCAGAATGCCGAAATGCGCATGGCGGCCTACTCCCACAAGGATATCGAACTGCGCTTTGCATCGGCCTACGACAGCGACGAGCGGCAGGTACAGCAGATTGACAGTCTGCTCGCCACCGGCATCGACCTGCTGATTGTGGCACCCAACCAGGTGCAGACCATTACGCCCGCCATCGACCGCGCCTACGACAGCGGCATTCCCGTCATCGTCTTTGAACGCAAGACCAACTCCCGGAAATATACTGCCTTCATGAGCGCCGACAACTACGAGATGGGGCGCCTCATGGGCGAGCACATTGCCACGCAGCTTCACGGCAAGGGGCATGTCCTCGAGGTGAAGGGACTGAAGGGCTCGTCGCCTGCCATTGAGCGCCACAAGGGGTTCATGGATGCACTCTCCGGCTACCCCTCCATCACCATCGTCGATACGCTGCAGGGCGACTGGACCGAACAGAGCGCCTATGACGCCATGGCGCGGTGGCTCTCAAACCACGCCGACACCCCCATAGACTATGTCTTCGGACAGAACGACCGCATGGCAATGGGAGCAAGACGGGCGGTAGCAAACGCCCAACGCTCAACGCTCAACGCTACACTTTATTGCGGCATCGACGGACTGCCCGGCGAGAACGGCGGCATACGGCTGGTGCGCGACTCGATACTCGATGCTTCCTACCTCTATCCCACCTATGGCGACCGGCTGCTGCAGCAGGCACTCGACATCCTTGAGGGAAAGCCCTACGACAAAGAAGTCAAGATGATGTCGGCCATCGTCACCCGCGACAATGCCGACGTGCTGCTCATGCAGAGTGACGAAATCATGCACCAGACAGCCTACCTGGAACAACTGCACCAGCAGGCAGACAGCTATCTGAAGCAGTTGGACGCCCAGCGCATCAGCACCTGGCTCTCAGGAGGACTCATCCTGCTGCTGCTCCTCTTCATCGTGTTCATCTACTACTACTTCCTGCAAAAAGCCCGTCTGGCACAGGAACGCACACGCCTGGAACGCGAACAGCTGGACTTCTACACCCAGGTGAGCCACGAACTGCGCACCCCCCTGACACTCATCGAGGGACCACTGGCACAGCTCGCCGAGACACGCGACATACAGGAGGCATCGCCTGAAGCAGCCGGTATGTTCGACATCGTACGGCGCAACACCCACCAGCTGACAGCTCTCGTCAGCAAGATGCTCGACCAGCAACACACGAAGGAGCCTCCCGGCAACGAAACAATCCAGCTGTCTGAGTCCACGCTGCCTTCCGCAGCACCCGCGACGGCCAACGTCCCAGCCGACACCACCGACGAGAACGCTGCCGCCACGCTGCTCATCGTCGATGACAATGCCGACATACGCACCTACCTGCGAACCATTCTGCAAGGGCGTTACCAGCTGCTGGAGGCCGCCGACGGACAGGAAGGTCTGAAGACCGCCCGTGAACAAGTGCCCGACCTCATCGTTTCCGACGTCATGATGCCCGTCATGAACGGACTGGAGTTCTGCCAGCAGGTCAAGGACGACATGGCCACCAGCCACATCCCCGTCATCCTGCTGACCGCCCGAGCCCTCAACCAGCACCAGATAGAAGGCTACCGCAGCGGTGCCGACGCCTACATCACCAAGCCCTTCCAGGCCGACCTGCTCCTGGCCCGCATCGAGAACCTGCTGCACAGCCGCCTGCGTCTGAAGAGCCTCTTTGGCAGCGCGGAGCCAGCACAAAAGACAGCAGCAGAAGAGCCTCAGGACCCCTTCATCGACAAGTTCCGCAGCGTAGTGGAAGGCCACATGAGCAACAGCGAACTGAGTGTCGAGGAAATCAGTGCCGAAATGGGACTTAGCCGCGTCCAGCTCTACCGCAAGGTAAAGGCCCTGACGGGGCAGACACCCAACGAGCAGCTGCGCAAGGCACGTCTCATCCGGGGCAAGAACCTGTTGGCCACCACCGACCTCACCATCAGCGAGGTAGCCTACCAGGTAGGCTTCACCGCACCCAGCTACTTCACCAAGTGTTTCAAGGACGAATTCGGCGTGTTGCCCGGCGAGGCCAGGAAAGACTGACGGTCCCGTCCGGACGGCGGACAGTAGTTCCTCGTGGCTGACAAAAGTATAATTGCAATTTTTTTCATAAAAAAATTTGTTTTTCTCCTTTCTTTTTTTACCTTTGCAGAAAGAAAGGAGATTTGCTATGCCCAGAAAGAAAGATGGAATGCTCTACGAAGTGCTGCCACGCCCCACAAACGGCGCGGACGGCAAACCGTTGCTCTACGTGCGTCCCGCCCAAAAGTTCAAGTATAATATTGACTCCATTGACGATTTCTGCCACAAGTATCGTGGCATGGTCAGTGGCGAGATGAGGCGCCTCTTCACCTTGTTCCTTGATGTGGGGACATGGCTGATGCACGACGGGTCACGCATAGAGACACCCATTGGCTCGTTTGCGCCGAAGCTGAAGCTGTCAGGCGACTTTACCGACCCGAAGCAGATCAAGAGCAAGGACGTGAGTCTGGCCACCATTGAGTTCATACCCTCCAAGGAGTTCGTCAGTGCCATGGAGAAGTATCTGGACACCGGATTCCGCGAGAAGTATGACGTGCTGCAGCGAAAGCCCATCCACGAACTGCGGCAGAGTGGTGCCATTGAAGCGGCGCTTCAGGAGCTTTGTACTAATCGCAACACCTTTGGCATTGACCACTTTGTGGCACTGACGGGCATGAAGTATAATACCGCCAGAGAGTTTCTGAACAATCTCTGCCAAGGAGAGCATCCCCGTCTGAAACGGTATAAGTATGGCAATAAGCTGTGCTATCGGGATGCCTCTAAAGAATAGGTGATAGGAAAACAGGGTTTTACCGCCCGCCGTTAGAATGAACGCCGCCCGCCGTTAGTTCTAACGGCGGGCGGCGTTATAATGAACGGCGGCCGCCGTGTTCCTGTTTCCCCTACCCTTTCTCCCCGTTTCCCCTACCCAAAGTCCCCGTTTCCCCCGGGGTTTCTCCCAGTTTCCGGGGCATTGTCTTCTCTTTTCTCTCTTTCAGCATGTACCCAAGGTACGTCATGACGCTGCCGGAAAGAATAAGAAAAATCGTTCATAGTCTTACAATTATGTTACATTGAACGAATTTTTACACAATTTGAAACATCTCTTTCATGCTTATATTATTAGACGGTCTATCTTTGCAGCAGAATTTTTATTTACTAACCCTTAAAATGATATGAAGATGAAAAAAATTTTACTTTTGGCAGCCCTGTTTGCTGCAACAACGTGTAACGCACAGACCATCATTTGGAATGGCGAAGACAAGAAATTAGGTTCAGACGGTGGTTTCTGGAACCGTGCCGACCCCACGGTAGTAGAAAAGGACGGTAGCAAATGTCTGAAGATAACCCTCAAGGAGAATGCCGGAGGCTGGGCCGACGAACACCGCATGGCTGCACTGCCCATCGGCGATGTCAACCTGAAAGGACTGCGTCGCATCTCTATGCGCATCAAGATGGCCGAGAGCCACAACGTCATGATTAAGCTCACCAAAGAGGGCGAAGGCGGCTATACAGGCGACGAGACACGCCGCTGGTTCTGGTATGATGCTGCCAATGGCTGGCAGACGCTGGTATATGAATATGGTGTAGGTCCCAACAGCGAGAATATTGTTGACGAAGGCAATACACTTATTGAGATTTATCCATACGAGTTTGAAAACAAATGGGGACAGAGCATCTTCATTGACGACATCTGCCTGGGCGGTCCGCTGGTGAACGACAATGCCATTCGCACACTGGAAGATGGTTCGCTGACCGACAAACAGATTATTGTCACAGGATCGATGAGCAAGGGCAGCTACCAGAACACTTGGGATGACGACTGGCACACTGAGGCCTACGATGACTACTCTACCTTGCTGAGCAAGATTTCGCCTGATGTCTGCTTCCTTAACCTTACAGGAGCTGCCATAGCCGACGGCGACAGCCCACAGCTGAGACAGAAGAACCCCAACTTGCTGGTACTCTCGCCCACCGACTTCTTCGACACTGACAACGTTATCCGTTGGGACGGAGAGAAGAACAATACGCCCAAGATGCTGCTCAATGAGGAGTATCCTTTCTATACGCCGATTGACTTCCACGCCAATGAAGTGGAACTGACGCGCAACGTACAGGCTGGCAAGAATTTCTTTGTGTTGCCGTTCTGGGCATCGGCAGCAGACTTAGATGCCAAAAAGGTTTATACCCATAAGGAAGGTGTGACCTTCAAGATGGATACCGACGAGATTAACACTAACGGGTTTGCTGATGGCAACGTTCCTTTCCTGGCTGACTTCGAAGCAGGGACTGACAAGCTGACATTTACTAATAAAGGCGTATGCACAACGCCAGAAAGCTTTGAGGGAACATTCCTCGGTGTTTATGCTCCGACGACGGCCAAGGGCAAGTATGATATTGACGCTCAGGGAAATCTGCAGCAGCTTGGTAGCGATGCTACGGTAAAGAGTTTCCATGCTTTGCTGTCAGAAAAGCCAGAAGAGGCTACAACGGTGCTGATTGACGGTGAGGAAACAGGTATCAATGCCGTGCTCAATGCCCCCGGCGTAACTGACACGCATGTCTATACCCTCGACGGCCGTGAGGTGGCTCACCCAACGAAGGGCGTGTATATCATCAATGGAAAGAAAGTTTTGGTTAAATAATAAAGTTAGTAGTTAGTAGTTAGTAGTTAATAGTTTTTCCGTGGGTAGGGAGATTGTTTTTAGGATAACAGTTTTTGATAGATAGAAGATGATGAAAAGAAATAAACTATTAATATTATCACTGTTCGCAGTGGAGGCGTATGCACAGTCTCCAATGACGATTAGCACAGACTTTCCTGTTACTTATGGGACAGGCTATCCTAAAGGAGAGACCATGATTTGGGAAGCCAAAAATTTTAATGAGAATGATACTCCAACAACACTTGGCGTATGGACAGACAGCAACCCTCAAGTAGTTGCGAATCCAGACAAAACCGGTATCAACAAGAATGACAAGTGTCTGAAACTGACATGTTCTGATACTGATGGATTTTTCAAGATGCATCTACCTTCAGGCTTCAACCTAAATGGCCGTCGTCGCATATCTATGTTATATAAAGGTATGGGAAAAGAGTTCTATGCTCAGTTAGAGTTGGAGGACAAATTCGAAAACAACGAAGGCTCTAACACCTGGAAACTGGGAGCATACCAAGACGTTGACGGATGGAAAAGGCTGTATTTTGACTTCACGCCATACGATGAAGGAACGGGTACTGGATATATTAATGTTGCCGACGAGCCTGATGTGTTGGTATTCAAGCCCAAAATAAAAGATAAGAATTTAGCTATACAAAACTCTCTAGCTGGTGACGTATACTACATTGATGAGATTAAGGTGGAAGATGTACCATATGCCGAGGGATATTGGATTCATGACAACACACACTGGCCAAAGGGCACATTCAATGCAGGTGCAACACCCAAATGGAATACAGATGGCTGCAAGTTGCCGACAAGCGGTAGCAACGGAGTCCTTCATCTCTCTGGAACTTGGCTGAAAGGTCAGAACATTGTGAACCCGGATTGCACAACCGCAAACACAGAATCTGATCCGAAACACATAGCAGGATACTGGATTTATGAGTTCAATGAGTATCGTGACCTATCTTGGCATGTAAAGCCAGAGGATGTAAAACTGATGGTCTTCCACAAAGACGCTAAGTTGAGATGGCCAGACCGAGGTGGTTTGTTAGGAACGAATACCGGCACACCAGAAGCTGCCTTAGGATATCCAGACCGTTTCATTGAAAACCTCAATGTTCTTATTTTTGCGGAAAAGAGTTGTATTCTCCCTGACGAGAAGAATAACCTGGAGGCACACTGGCACGACACCAATGCCGTTATTCATTATAAGGAGGATGGTGACATTCATTATAATGGTGCTACTGGCGACATTTGGGAAGCTTGGGAACTGGAACTGACGGAGAACTATCCTTTCCTGAATCCACAGGAGTTCAAGGTATTAAACCTGATTAAGGTTCACAGAACCATGAAAGAAGGTTTCAATGCCTTGATTTATCCGTTCTCACTGACGGCTGAAGATCTGTGTTGCTCCAGAGTAGGAACGGTATATCATCACAAGGATAGCCAAAAACTCTATTTCGTACCCAAAACGCAAACCGAACCCAACGTGCCCTACATCACCGAAGGATTCCATTCGACATTTGAAGGGAGTACTCAGGAGTTTTCTGGGGAACGTACAGTTTCCACGGTTGACTCTAAATATGCCTATTCTTCAGCAGGTGCTGATGGGGTCTACTTCAAAGGAAATTATACGGAAATTTCTGGCGAAGGCAAGTGGGGACTGGTCACTGACACTCAGAGCGATTGGCAAGGATTCATGCGAGGTGGAAAAACGTCAAAATTCAAGCCCTTCCGCGGCTATATAGAGGGCCTTTCCCTGTCGGCAGGTGCCATCAGGCTTTTCATGACAGACGACGAGATAACGGGCATTGACAATGTGGAATCGGTAACAACAACCGATAACTGTTGGTATTCTCTCGACGGACGGATGCTGACTGACAAGCCTGCGAAGAGCGGTATTTATATCAAGAACGGAAAAAAAGTAATCATCAAATAAACCTGAACAATGATGAAAATGATAAATGCAAACATCGCGTTCTGCATGGACAGGAAGCCCTACTGCCCCCCCCGTTGCGAAGAAATTGACATCTTTGCCGGGCAGTCACTCATGTCCACCTCTTTTATTGATCCAAAATATAAGGATGAAGTACATAACGGCACCTTTGATGCTCCTGAACTCATGGAATTTGGGGATATCGAGGATGACTATGACGAATGACGCATCGCCGACGAAAAACCAATAACTAAAAAATAAATAATGATGAGAAATCCTATTTTATTACTATTAGCCCTGCTGACAGCGACTGCCTTGCATGCGCAGGAAGAAGATGCAAACCTGAATGTCATCGTGGACGGCACTGCAGCACAGATAGATTTGTCTGCCGACTATCCCTTTGCCGCTCCCGAGGAATTCACGGCCACTCATGTTACCATTCATCGTAACGTAGCCGCAGGAACCGGAACCTTCTGCCTGCCCTTCGAGGTCAGCGCGGAAGAGATAGACGCTGATGCCGAGATGGGAACCTACTACGAAGTGGACGGTGAGAACCAGAAGGTGCTGTTTGAAAAGACGACAGGTGTCGGTGCCAACACACCGTTCCTGATGAGAGGCCTTTCTGCTGCTACTGCGCTGCATTTCGACAATAAGACGGTAGAGGCAACCCCGGCATCGCTGGGTGACAAGTTCGTTGGAAACTATGGCGGCACACAAAGTGCTGAAGGCTTGTGGGGCATTGCCAATGCAACGACCTTTATGCGGGGTGGTGCGCAGGCAAAGATGCGCTCGTTTCAGGCCTATCTGACGGAGATTCCCGTTTCTCAACAGGCTATTGGGCTTGCCTTCCTGGGTGACCCTACTGGCATCGATGCTACGCTTAACTCCCGTCCTTCAGCACCCAACGCTGCGGTTTACGACCTGCAGGGCCGTCGGGTGGCTTTGAGCGAGGCAGACTTTCGTGAGTGTTCAGGACAATTGCCCAAGGGCATCTATCTTGTCAATGGTAAAAAGGTTATCGTGAAGTAAGACTATGAAAAGAATAGCATTTTTCCTGATATTGTGTGCTGTGAGCACCATTACGATGGCACAGGTCGTACTGTGGAATGGTGAGGACAAGGAAGTAGGCTCCGACGGCGGTTTCTGGAACCGGGCAGACCCTACGGTCGTGCAGGAAGCTGGAAACAAGTGCCTAAAGGTGACGCTGAAGGCAAATCCCGGCGGATGGGACCAGGAGCACCACAATGCAGCCCTGCCCGTAGGCGATGCCAACTTCAAGGGACTACGCCGACTGTCTTTCCGTCTGAAGATGTCGGATAAGCACAACGTGATGGTACAGCTGGAGGGCAAGGGCGGTGCCTACAATGCCAAGCGCGTGTTCTGGTACGACACTCCCGATGAGTGGCAGACCATGGTCTATGAGTACAGTGTAGGTCCCGATGCCGAAAAGATTACCGATAACGGCAACAATGTCATTGCCATCTGGCCGTTTGAAGAATCTGCCGACGGTGAGGGCAAGACCATCTATATTGACGACATTCAGCTGGAAGGCCCGATGGTGAATGGCGTGGCCGCGCGTACCATCGCCGACAACTCGCTGAGTGGTCATGTTGTCATAACCGGTGCTGTAGGTAAGGGAAACTATCTGAACACCTGGGATGGTGGCTGGCACCCGGAGGCATACGACGACTATGCCCTTTTGGCTAAAAAGCTTTCGCGTGGTGTCACGTCAGTCGATTTGCGTCAGGCAAGCCTGACGAACGCCCGCAACGTGTTTGCATCGGCCAACCCTAACACGCTGATTTTCGTTAATCAGCCATTCCCGGGTGACGATTACGCCTATATTGAGACGAGCGAGGACAATTCTGCATTCTACTATAAGCCCATAGGAAACTATGTGGGTGACCCGATGCCTTACTACGACGGCGATGCTAGAGAGTTCAAAATCATGTATTTGTACGAGCAGCGTCCGAATCCGACTTTTTTCTATCATCCCTTCTACATGCTGAGGTCGGCTGACCTCTCTTCGTTCACCGACGTTGGCGAGGTGCTCCCCACCGGTCAATCTGAAGACTCATGGGATGCAGCTCCCGGTACGGGCTGCATGGCCAAGCAGGGCAACACCTATTATATATATTATTCAGGCAACTATACGCGGAACATTCCAGATGAGTATCGGCAGAAGATACTCAGAGCCACATCGGCTGACGGCATCCACTGGACCAAGGACGGCTGGTACATGCAGGCTCCGGCGAATGGGTGGCACAAAAATGAGTTCCGCGACCCACAGATATGGAAAGAGGGCGACACCTGGCACATGGTGGTGGGTGCAAAAAAATGGAACGGGAGCACCAATATGCCTGTAGTGGCTGAATACACCACGAACGATTTAGGAGCAGCCACCTGGACGGGGCCGACGGTTCTCGCTGAGGGCAACAACGCAGACAATTTCTTTGAGTGTCCCGACGTGTTCACCATGGGCGACTACACCTATCTGGTCTATTCCGAAATCAACGGCAGCGACCGCAAGGTCCACTATCTCTATAAGGAAAACGGAGCGAACGGATGGACGACACCTGATATCGATGTGCTGGACGGTCAGGGATTCTATGCCGGCAAGACGGCCAGCGACGGCACCGACCGTTATATCTTCGGCTGGTGCAGCAGACGTGCCGGACTGACTAATGACGGAGGCGTTGACGGCGACGGATGGAGTGGCACACTGGTCACCCATAAGCTTTATCAGAAGCCTGACGGCACCCTGGCGCTGACAGTGCCCCACACGTTCCTCAATACGTTCAACGTAAGCAGGACGCTACTGCCGCGTGAAACCGCAGGGGACGTAACAGCATCAGCTGACTCCTACACCCTGTCGGGCACCAGTTCCCTGTCCTTCGGTCGGCTGAAGTACAAGAATGAACTCAAGGCCACGGTTACGGCTTCGTCGAACACGAACGAGATATTCGGGTTCTCCTTTGTTGACAATAGCGACAAGGACGCTGTCTTTACCGTTCGGCTGAACCTGCAGGACGAGAAGATATATTTCAACAAGGATGCCCGCAATGGCGGTGTGACGGAGATTAACCAAGTGCCGCTACCGCGTTCGGCTAACAGTGAGTACAACATCCGTATCTACAATGACCAGTCGGTGTGCGTGCTGTATGTCAACGACGAGGTGGCATTTACGAACAGAATTTACGGCATGCCGCGTAATCCGTGGAAGATGGTCTGCGAACAGGGCACCGTGACGGTGAGCCATCTCGAATGGAAAACCGACTAAGAGGTAACATTATTGACAAAATAGCAAAAAAATGTTACATGAAACATTTTTGTTAGTCAAAGAACGATATTTTATACCCTTTTAGTGAGAACGTTGCTACTTTTGCGGCAGAAACGTGTAAGAGAGAACAAATAAACAAATATAACTAACCTAAAAAACTGTAAGAAATGAAACAAGCAAAAAGACTGATTCTGAGTGTCCTTACTCTGATGTTAGCGGCGGTCACGTTCGCCCAGTCGGACATCACGGGTACCGTGGTTGACCCCGAGGGTGAGCCGATTATCGGCGCTACCATCATGGAAAAGGGAACATCGAACGGTGTCATTACCGACATCGACGGCAATTTCAAGATGAAGGTGGCGGCCGGCACCACACTGGTGATTTCCTACATCGGCTTCAACACACAGGAGCTGCCTGCCCAGAACGGCATGCAGGTGACGATGAAGGAAGATGCCACCGAACTGGCCGAGGTGGTGGTGGTGGGCTATACCACCCAGCGCAAGGCCGACCTGACGGGTGCCATTTCGACGGTCAGCATCGACGAAATAGCCAAGCAGAACGAGAACAACCCGATGAAAGCCCTGCAGGGCCGCGTGCCGGGCATGAACATTGCCGCCGACGGTAACCCCTCGGGTGCTGCCACGGTGCGCATTCGTGGTATCGGTACGCTGAACGACAACGACCCGCTCTACATTATTGACGGCGTACCCACGAAGGCGGGCATGCACGAGTTGAACGGCAACGACATCGAGAGCATCCAGGTGCTCAAGGATGCTGCCTCGGCTTCTATCTATGGTAGCCGCGCTGCCAACGGTGTCATCATCATCACCACCAAGAAGGGCAAGGACGGCAAGGTCAAGGTGAACTTCGACGGTAGTGTGGCAGCCTCTTTCTATACCAATAAGATTGAGACGATGAACGCCAGCCAGTGGGGTCGTGCCTTCTGGCAGGCTAACGTCAACGACGGTCTGAACCCCAACAACAACAACCTGGGCTACAACTACGACTGGACATACAACGCACAGGGCTACCCCGTGCTGAACCGCATGACGATGGACATGTTCCTGGACGAGAACGCCTCGGTACGTGCCGGCGACACCGACTGGTTCAAGGAGATTACCCGTACGGGCGTGGTACAGCAGTACAACCTCTCCGTGAGCAACGGTAACGAGAGGGGAAACGCCTTCCTCAGCGTGGGTTACTACGACAACAAGGGAACCATCAAGGACAGTTACTTTAACCGACTCTCTGCACGTGCCAATGCCGACTACAAACTGCTGGACGGCATCATAGCGATTGGCGAGAACTTCACCATCAACCGCACCAAGGGCGTGGATGCTCCCGGAGGCGTGCTCGAGCATGCGCTGGAGTTCAACCCTAACTTCCCCATCTATGCAGAGAACGGCAAGTACGCTCAAGCCCTGGGCGCCTACTCAGAGCGTGAGAACCCGCTGAGCATGATTGAGAACTCCAAGGACAACGAATATACCCAGTGGCGCTCGTTCGGTGATATCCACCTGAGCATCACTCCTTTCAAGAACTTCATGGTTCGTACCACGCTGGGTATGGACTACACACAGAAGGAGCAGCGCTTCTTCACCTACCCCATCGCCAACGGTAAGGTCATGCGCACCGAGAGTGCTGTAGAGTCCAAACAGGAGCACACCATGCGCTGGATGTGGAACGCCATTGCCACCTATAATATAGCTATCGGCAAGCACCGTGCTGACGTGATGGCAGGTACCGAGATAAACCGCATGGACTACAAGATGAGCAGCGCCAAGCGCTACGAGCTGGCTATCCTGAACACGGACTACATGTGGCCCAGTGCCGGTGCCGGCCGACAGCTGGCCGAGGGCTTCGGCGAGGGTTTCTCGCTGGTGTCGTTCTTCGGTAAGGCCAATTACACCTACGACGACAAGTACCTGGCATCGTTCACCATCCGTCGTGACGGTTCCAGCCGCTTCGGTTCCAACAACCAGTATGGTACCTTCCCCTCGTTCAGTGCCGGTTGGCGCATTAGCGAAGAGAAGTTCATGGAGAAGACCAAGAGCTGGTTGGACAACCTGAAACTGCGCTATTCTTGGGGACAGACTGGTAACCAGGAGATTTCGAACACCGCACGCTACACGCTTTACAAGTCGGTAGTATCAACAGGACTCTGGAACAGCAGCCAGGCAGGTTCGTCTTACGACATTGCAGGCAGAAACGGCGGATACGACCTGGCTAACGGCTACGTACGCAGTCAGCGCGGCAACGAGGACATCAAGTGGGAAACCAGTACGCAGCACAACATCGGTGTGGATTTCTCACTGCTGCGTGGCGACATCTATGGTAGCTTCGACTGGTTCAACAAGAAGACTACGGACATTCTGCTTTTCATGGACGGCATCGCCGCCATGGGTGAGGGCAACGGACAGTGGATCAATGCCGGCGAGGTGAAGAACAACGGTTGGGAACTGTCGCTGGGCTACCGCCACCACCTGAGCAACGGCTTCTCGTGGGACATCAACGGCAACATCAGCCGCTATAACAACAAGGTAACCAAACTGCCCGAAACGGTGGCTGCCAGCGGACGCTACGGCGGCAATAGTAAGCTGACCGTCATTGGACACCCCATGTACTCGCAGGTAGGGTTCATAGCCGACGGCATCTTCAAGAGCCAGGAGGAGATTGACAACCACGCCATACAGGAAGGGGCCGCTCTGGGACGCATCCGCTACAAGGACCTGAACGGCGACGGCGTCATCACCGAAGACGACCAGGACTGGATCTACGATCCTACTCCCGACTTCACATGGGGTCTGAACATCTACCTGCAATACAAGGACTTCGACCTGACCATGTTCTGGCAGGGCGTCCAGGGCGTGGACGTGGACTGCCGCGGCTTTAAGTCACAGACCGACTTCTGGGCCAACTCCAACATCAATGTGCCTTACCTGAACAAGGGCGTACGGGTGCTTGATGCATGGAGTCCGCTGAACCCGGGTAGCGACATTCCTGCACTGACGACGTCAGACACTAACCGCGAGGGACGTATCTCTACCTATTATATTGAAAACGGCTCGTACGTCAAGCTGCGCACCATCCAGCTGGGCTACAACCTGCCCAAGAGCTTCACCGACAAGCTGCGCCTGGACCGCATACGCCTCTATGCTTCGGCTCAGAACCTGCTGACCATCAAGAGCAGCAAGTTTACGGGCGCTGACCCTGAGAACCCTGGATTCAACTATCCTATCCCGCTCAATCTGACCTTCGGACTCAACGTCTCATTCTAATGAAGAGTGAAGAATGAAGAATGAAGAATGCTGCGCGTAAGCGAGAGCCATCCAAGCTCGCTTGAAGATGGCCGAGCGAGAGCAGTATCGACGAAGTCAATTTGCTACCGCTTTGGCGGGGCTAAAAAACAAAACGAAACAAACAATAGAAACAAACAATATGAAACACTATATAAATAATAAGGAAAGAAGCATGAACATGATGATGAAGTTGCTCGGCGCAGCATTCTTCATTCTTCATTCTTCATTCTTCATTTCCTGCTCTAATTTCCTGGACGAGCAGGTGCCGCAGGCCACGCTGACCCAGGACGAGGTAAAGAAACCTGAGTACATTGACAACGTGCTGATTTCGGCATACGCCGGACTGCTCAGTATCGAGGACATGAACTCCTCGTTCTCACTCTGGAACTACGACACACGGTCGGACGACGCCTACGTGGGCGGCTCAAACCCGTCGGACGGTGAGCCGTTCCACATCCTGGAGAAACACACCACGGTGATGACCACCGACTGGCCCTATAACGACATCTGGAACCGCTTCTACAAATACCTGTCGCGCATCAGCCTGTCGCTCGACATGCTGGCCGTTGCCGACCAGGACAATGCCGTCATCCAGCAGCGTACGGCCGAAATGAAGTTCCTGCGTGCCTACGGACACTTCCAGCTGAAGCGGCTGTTCAAGAAGATTCCATTCGTCAACAAGCTGAACATGCAGGAGGACGACTACAACAACCTCACCAATACGGAATACAACAACGACGAGGGCTGGCAACAGATTATCAACGACCTGGAGGATGCCTACGCCGTGCTGCCCATGACACAGGCCGAGAAGGGACGACCCACGAAGGCTGCCTGCGCTGCCTTCCTGGCAAAGGTATATCTCTACAAGGCTTATCGTCAGGACGATGCCAACACCAACCAGGTGACCGCCATCAACGAAGCCGACCTGCAGAAGGTGGTGGAATATACCGCACCGGCGCTCTATGGCGGCTACGCTCTGGAGAGCGACCTGCATAACAATTTCCGCCCCGAGGAGCAGTACGAGAACGGTAAGGAATGTCTCTGGGCCATCCAGTACTCTAAGAACGACGGTACCGTCTATGGTAACCTGAACTTCTCCTATCGCCTTATCGTACCTTGTATTCCTAAGGTACACGATGCAGGCTGCGACTTCTACAAGCCGTCCATCAACCTGGTCAATGCCTACCGTACCAACAGCGACGGACTGCCCTATCTGGACAATGTGCCCGCTACGGTGACTGACTACGAGGTGGGCTCTGCTCAGACTGTTGACCCGCGTCTCTTCGAGACGGTCGGCGTTCCCGGCACGCCATACATGTTCAACCCCAACTTCATGATGGCCAAGACCAACACATGGAGCCGTTCAGGTGGCATGTACGGATACTACGTGTCGCTGAAGCAGAATGTGGACCCCGCACTCACCGACACCTATCTCTTCGTATGCGACAACCAGTGGGCAAGTTCCATGAACCGCATCGTCTTCCGCTATGCCGACGTACTGCTGATGAGGGCCGAGGCTCTCGCACAACTGGGACAGACCACCGAAGCCATTGCACTGGTCAACCAGGTGCGCAGCCGCGCCATGGCCATGACCACCAACAGCGTAGTGGCAAACTATCCTAACAAATATGGTGTTCACTATGCCATTGGCCGTTACAACGGTACCTACTCAAAGGACGAGACCATGAAGATTGTCAAGATGGAGCGCCGCCTGGAACTGGCTATGGAGAGCGAGCGCTTCTTCGACCTCGTGCGCTGGGGTGATGCCGCTACGGTCATCAACCGCTTCTACACTACCGAGGGCGAGAAGATGAACTTCCTCAGCGGCTCGCTGTTTACAGCCAACAAAAACGAGTATCTGCCCATTCCCGACGACCAGATGAAGGCTGCTAACGGGCACTACACGCAGAACTGCGGACAGTGGTAATTGTAAATGAAGAGTGAAGAATGAAGAATGAAAAATGAAAAATGAAAAATGAAGAATGAAGAATGAAGAATGAAGAATTTGCTGCCGCGCTCCATAGAAGGCAGCACACTAAAAGCACGCGGCGCAAAACAAGGGCGGTAGCAAATTCTTCACTCTTCACTCTTCACTCCAAAGATAATCATAAAATATATAGCAATGAAAAAGAATCAATATAATAACAACGGAAAGAGAAGTATGAACATGATGATGAAGTTGCTCTGCGCAGCATTCTTCATCCTTCAGTCTTCATTCTTCATTTCCTGCAGCGACGACAATACCGGCAGCGTGGACATCAGCGGCTCATGTCTCGTCGAAAAATTTGTGCTCGACGGAAAGTACGAGGGCGTCATCAATACTGAAAAGCAACAGGTAAAGGTAAAAGTGCCCGTGGACTTCAATCACAAGGACGCGATGGAGATTACCAGCCTGGCTGTGTCGGCAGGTGCAAAAACCAATCTGAAGGTAGGCGACCGCGTCAACTTCGATGCCGACCGTACCCTGCACATCACCAATGGCGACCTCGAGATGGACTACCATATCAGCGTGCGCAACGACGAGGCACTGCTCAAGCTCTTCATGCTGGAAGGCGTGAAGGGTGCCATCAACCAGGACGACAAGACCGTCACCGTATCGGTAATGGCCAACAGCGGCATCGACCTGGAGAATGCCACCTTCGAGGTGGAGTGCAGCGAGGATGCCACCTGCAGCCCTGCCAGCGGCACAAAGGCGAACTTCAAGGAGCCCTTCCAGCTGACACTGACCGACAATACCGCCACGAATACCTATACCGTCCACGTGACGCTCATTGAGAACCCCGTGGCCATCTTCGTCGGCGATGCAGAGAATGTGGAACTGCTCAACGACGAAGAGAAAGCAGCTGCCAAGTGGCTCACCGGCAACATCGAGGGCGCGGCCTACGCATCGTGGGACATGGTGGCCAGCGGAAGCATCTCGCTCGATGAGTGCAAACTGATATTCTTCCATCGACACAGCCCTGCCTACGGCACCTACAACGGTTTTGCCGAGGCTGCCACAGGAGCCATGACAGCGCTGCCCAAGATGAAGGAGTTCTGGAAGCGCGGCGGTGCATTCGTACTCAGCCGATCGGCTGTCAACTACGCGATTGCCCTGGGAGCCATGCCGACTGATGCCTATCCCAACAACTGCTGGGGCGGCGGCGGTGGCGAAGGCTCTGACCTGATGGGCGACGACCCCTGGCACTTCTTTGCCTACGACGTCAACTACCCGCTGTGGCAGAACCTGAAGACCTATCCCGGAGCTGCTCCCGACGCCGTCTATACGCTCGACAATGGTTACACTATCTGTAACACCACGTCGCAATTCGCGCTTTGGAGCCCCTATACCGGACAGGAAGCCTTCGAAAGCATCACTGGTGCACGTGCACTGGCTCATGGTGGCGACGGTGCCATCGTGGCTTGGGAGACACGCGCCGCCGACGGCAACTTCGGCAAGGGTGGCATCATCTGCTTCGGTTCAGGTCTCTTCGACTGGAACTCTGCTACACCCTACACGTCAAACTATCACGACAACATGGGACGTATCATGCTTAACGCGTTCGACTATCTGACCAAATAAATTTGTAGAACTGAAAAATTGAAAAGTTGAAGTTATGAAAACAAATAAAATAATGCATAGCCTACTTGGTTGTCTGGTGTACTGCGGAATTGCCGCAGCACCGGCAGCCCTCGCCTCCTGTTCTGACGACAACTTCGCCGGTGACCCGGCACGCGACTGGAACGGCACATCATCGTACTTCGAACCCACCGACGAACAGGGATTCCAGACTTACTACACGCCCTCTGTGGGACGTGTGGGCGACCCCATGCCTTTCTACGACCAGCGGACCGGCGACTTCAAGGTGCTCTACCTGCAGGAATATACCAACAACATGACCTTCCGCTTCCACCCCATCTGGGGCGTGCAGACCAAGGACGGTGCCAACTACACGTCACTGGGCGAAATCATACCTTACGCTGCCAACGACTACCAGCAGGACGCAGCCATCGGTACGGGATGCGCCTACGAGAAGGACGGCACGTACTACGTCTATTACACCGGCCACAACGGAAACTGCAAAAACCGCGAGGTGGTGATGCGTGCCACATCGACCGACTTCAAGACGTGGACCAAGGACGAGCTCTGGACGCTCAACGGCCCTGACTTCGGCTACTCCGGCAATGATTTCCGCGACCCGCAGATCTTCGTGGCAGACGATAACCTCTACCACATGCTCATTGCCACCTACCCCGTTGGTGGCGGCGACCCCGTGTTTGCCGAGTTCAAGTCGCCCGACCTGAAGTCGTGGGAACACGTAGGACGCATCCGCATGATCTGGGACCGCATGCTCGAGTGCCCCGACGTCTTCAAGATGGGTGGCTGGTGGTACCTGGTCTATAGCGAGAGCTTCCGCACCTCGTGGAGCCGCAAGGTGAAGTATATGATGGCACGCACCTACGACGAGCTGAAGGACTGCTTCAACAATGGTCCGAAGTGGCCTGCTGACGGACATGAGGGCGTGCTCGACAGCCGTGCCTTCTATGCAGGCAAGACAGCCTCCAACGGTACCGACCGCTACATCTGGGGCTGGTGTCCCTACCGCTCAGGTGCCGACCTGCACGAGAAGAACATCAGCGTGGGAGCCGGCGACGGCAACGAGCCCAACTGGAGCGGCGCACTGGTGTGCCACAAGCTCATTCAGCACACCGACGGCACGCTGACCTTGGGTGCCGTGCCCGCCATGGCTGCCGAGGTCAACAAGCAGCAGGACGTGAAGGTGATGGCCTCCAACGGATATAACGGGGGCACGCTCTCTGGCGACGATGCCTACGTGCTCTACAACCGCCTGGGCACCGCCAACCACCTCTCGTTCACCGTGAAGACATCCAACAACTGGGATAAGTTCGGCGTTTCCTTCGTACGCAGCACCGACAACGAGTTCTACTATACCATGGTGGTGAATCCCGAAGACGAGAACCATCGCAAGGTAAACTTCGAGCAGGAGGGTTACAGAGTGTCCTATGACGAACAGGGGAACGAGCAGCGCACCTACGGACGAGGATTTGTGGAGGGCATTGACGGCTACTGGTTCGAGCGGCCCGCCGACAACACGTACCACTTCGACATCTATACCGACAACTCCGTACTGGTGATGTACATCAACGACGTGTGTGCCTACACCCAGCGCATCTACGGCATTCAGAAGAACTGCTGGGGCATCAGCAACTACGGTGGCTCCGTCACCGTTAGCGACGTGAAGGTTTCATCCTATTAAATAAGGGGATACCTAAAATAAGTAACCAAACAGCGGCTGTCCTTACGGATGGCCGCTGTTTAGTTGATTGATTATTCAGAGGAACTCTACCCCCCTTTTTCCTGTCGATTTTGTTTCAGATGAACGTTTTTTACTGTCATTTGAAACTTTTCTTCCGTCTTTCCTCTAAAATATATAATCTTTTTAGTACCTTTGCCCCCGCAAAGCAAGCCCTGATAGTTAAATGGATATAACAAGGCTCTCCTAAAGCTTAGTTCCGGGTTCGATTCCCGGTCGGGGTACCAGGAGCAGGCAAGTATCTGGCTGACAGATAATTGTTTATGCTTTTAAGGTAGCAAGATTTTTGCAAAATAATTGCAAAAATGGCCCTGAGCGCAGGGTTGCGGTCATTATTTGGTAGTTTCTTTTTTTATCACTACCTTTGTGCCGCTTATCACATCACGGTTAGCCCGTGCCGGGGGAATGACGGTTATCATCCCACCTTATTATATTATAGTAGTGAAGTATTATACTCCAACTGCTGAATGGTATGCCATACGGCTGCCATCCCGACATTTAGTTCCTCCTTCGGAGTAAACTGTGATGTGATAAGCAACGGGATGCGCAGCCGTTATCTTGTGTCATGGGGCTTCGCCAGTCAGGAGCGATTAAAAACTATCTAAGCAAGATTTTAACATTTTAAGAACCTCGAATGTCGTAAAAACGTTAATATACGACTTTTTATTTTTTTTGCCGGTTGTTTGGAGAACAAAATCCTACTTTTGCCACGAAAATTAAAATAATAGAATAATGGAAACAAATTTTGAGACTCAGATTCGAGACTATGTAAGTCTGTGTGTGTCAGATGAGGTCAAGAAGGTGATCGAGAACCAGAACAAAGAGATTCTTACGCTGGGCGATGCAGCGTCCTTCCTCGGTCTCAGTAAGAGTTATCTCTACAAGATGACTGCCAAAGGGGAGATACCTTTCTATCGTCCTCTCGGCAAGGTGATGTATTTTGAGCGTAGTGTCTTGCTCGACTGGATTCGCTCCCGTCCAGGCAAGACGCAGGAGAGCATCGCAGCAGCAGCTGCTATATATGTAGAAAATAAACCACTAAACGGATAATTGAAAATGGGCAGCAAACGTTCTTCTTATAAGAGCCTCATAGAAGGTGGCAACCCAAAACTGAAGCAGTTTGCTATAAAGGACGGTAAGGCGTTCAGCCTAACCCTGGAATACAACCTCGGCTATAACCACGCGACAGGTAAGACCTGCCGGAAGCGTGAAAGTCTGAAGCTCACACTCGTAGCTAACCCAAGAGATCCTATGCAGCGTCAACAGAACCGAGACACTATAGAATTGGCTCGTAGGATTCGATGGGAACGCGAACAGGAGTTCCTGCAGAACCGTGAAGGCTACCGTCTCAGGAAAGAGCGAAAGGTAAACTTCCTTGAATACTGCCAGCAGTACATCGACACATATAATAAGAAAGATGTACGCATGATAACGCTGGCGCGAAATAGGTTCTTAGATTTCCTCATTGCCCAGAATATGCTTGACCCGATGAATCTTACTGCGGAGGAGATAACACCAGACCTTATTCGAAGGTTCGTAGACTATCTCCACACCAGGAGCAAGGGTGAGGGTGCCAAGACCATCTACAAACGTTTCAAGAAGATTATAAAAGCATGTATAGACAAAGGATATATGAGGACTGACCCATGTAAGGGTATTAGATGCGCCGCTGACGAAGAGGTACTGACCAAGGACGTCCTCTCTCAGGAAGAAATAATAAAACTTATTCAGACTCATTATCCCCGTCAGAACAAGAACGTGAGAAATGCATTCATCTTCTGCCTGTACACAGGTATGCGTTGGTGCGACGTGACGGATCTAACCTATGCAAATATTGACTATGCAAACAAACTATTGAGATTTAACCAGGCGAAGACCAAAGAACATTCGTCTAAGAGTTGGGTTTACATACCACTTAATGATGGTCTCCTTAATTTGGTCGGTGAACCGCCTAAAGAAAAGGACAAGAACACAGTTATCTTCCAGCTGCCCACCTATGAAAGTTGCAGTAAGGGAGTCAAGTACTGGATCAGGATGGCAGGGATAGATAAGCACATTACCTGGCACTGCGCCAGACACAGTTTCGCAGTTAATATACTTAATAACGGTGCGAACATCAAGACTGTTTCCAGCCTGCTCGGTCATTCCAGCCTCCGGCACACCGAGAAGTACACCCGTGCAATCGATAAGCTGAAGGAGGATGCCATCAATAGCCTGCCTGAGTTGAAGTTATAACAACAAAAAAGACTTATGGATATATTACCTACAATTTAAAATATAAAGTTATGAACGAAGAAAAAATGAAGGTGGCTGAAGCCACATTGAGAACCCTGAACGAAAACAGGTCGAATCTAAAATCAAGTGTCGATAAACTCGGCGTAGTTCTTGAGGAGCTTGTTAAGAAACTGGACCTGGATGGGTCTGGCGTAGATGTGTACCTGTTACACTACATTGCTGATGCACGCCAGTCGCTGCGCTCCACAGTGGAGTTGCTGGATTCAGATTTTATTAATTGTGGCAATATAAAATAAATAAGATAAAGATGAAGATCAGACCACCCTAAAAAGCAACCCCCGGGCGGTAACCCGAGGGAGTAGTTCTACGAGAAATACTTAAATTGCGGATGACGGTGCAAATTTAGGCAATTTTTCGTTTTCATGCAAATTTTAAGTAAAATATTTGAGTTACGCGTCTAAATTTGATTATAATGATACAGATTACTGATTTATATGAGGCTACTAATCAAGGCCTCGACATCATCAAATTGATATACCCTCAGGCAGAGGTAGGTAAGAAATTCCGCATACGCGATAGCAATGACGATAAAACACCATCAGCGTCGCTGCATAAAAGAAAAATAAAAGTAAACGAAATAGAATATGATGTATGGGGACTTACCGATTTTGGGGGTGATGGTAGTTGGCGCAACCCCATCGACTTGTATATGTATGAGAATGGCAAGAGTCAAGAGCAGTTCTGCGAAGTCCTTCAGGAACTGGCTCAGCAGTTCAATTTATGCCAGACAGTAGATGCCAGGAAGAACATTCCCAGGATCGAGAAGCGTCCGGCACTACCTGAAGAGAAGAATGGCAGCCGTAAATGGAGTTTGAAAGAGAAGGCTACGGCCGCAGAACTGGCGATCATGGGTCGGACTGTCAGCCAAAATGACATGGATGCCTTGGGATGGAAGTCCGCAGACTGGATTACGAATACAAAGGAAGGTCAGACCATCATCAAATATAGCACAGAGGACTATCCCATATTCGTCAGAGAATGCGTCATCAAGGATGCAGATGATAATGGTCCTGCTGAAAAGTTCTATAAGATTTATGAGCCGATGAACGTTGACAAGGGCTTTAGGTTTCAAGTCTATCCGACAGGTGGTAAGCCTAAGGACTATGTCAATGGCATATATGAACTTCGGCGTGAGTACCAGGCGTACAATGCCAAGAAACGAGAAAAATTTCAGTCTAATGCTAAGAATGAAGGAAAGCACTACCATGAGCAGAAACTACCCATCGTCTGCATCTGCAGCGGTGAACGTGATGCGCTGTGCTGCCACTCAATGGGTGTACCTCCCATCTGGTTCAATTCTGAGACGGCAAGGCTGGAGAGTTCCGTTGTGAAAGAACTCCAGGAGTATGCAGATATTGTCATTAATATACCCGACATTGATGAGACTGGTATAAGAGAAGGTAAGAAACTTGCCCTTCGTTTTCTGGACATTCAAACTGTATGGTTACCACGATCCCTCCGAAAGTTCCGTGACCATCGCGGTAGGTCCCGGAAGGACTTGCATGACTGGATGGACCTGCACCCTCTTAGTAGCGAATTCTGCGATTTGCTGAAGGGAGCCATCAGTGCAAAATTCTGGTTGAAGGGCGACAAAGGGCTTAAACTCGATACCGCTAACCTTCACTATTTCCTCACGCTGAATGGCTATGCCACCTATGAGGACGACTACAACAAAGATGAGCAGCTCTTGATTAGGGTTGATGGCTACGAAGTGACGAAGGTCTTACCGCGGGATATAAGGAAATTCCTGCGCCGATGGGTGATGAAGAATGTCCAGGATCATGAGCTACTGAACCTTATCCTGAATAGCACGAAACTGTCTGCCCTTGGCCTTGAAGCGCTTGAGGACAGAAAATTGGATTTTATTTGCCACACTCCTACCACTCAAACCTACTTCTTCTTAAATGTGGCTGCCGTGGTGACGCCCAGGGAAATAAAACTGGTAAAGAGAGAAGATTATAAAAGCTCTTCTTATGTATGGGCGGACACCATCATTCAACATAACTTTAGGCTGATGGATAAGGATTTCTTTTCTGTTGACAGAGTAGTTGATGATGATGGGAAGCCTCATTTCAAGGTACATATCAAAAAGGTACCAAGCAATCTTATGGGCTACTTCATCAACAGTAGCCGCCTGTACTGGCGCAAGGAGATGGAGACTCGATTTGAGACGCAGGCTGAGCGTGATGCCTATGCCATAGAGCATAAGTTCGACCTGGAGGGTGAAGGCCTTACGGAGGAAGAAAAGGCCGAACAGTTGCAGAACTTCCTGAATAAGGTGTTCGCTGCCGGCTACATGCTCCACCACTACAAAGACCCGTCGAAGCCCTGGGCTCCATATGCTATGGATCATAAGATTGGTGAGGAAGGCGAGTGTAATGGTGGCAGTGGTAAGAGTATTTTTTTCTATGCCCTTCAGTGTATGATGCCTTACACCATCATCTCAGGAAAGGACCCGCGCATCTTCGACAACCCTCACACCTTTGAGCGTGTCACACGCAAAACGCGGATGGTTGTTATAGACGATTGCGCCAAGAATCTCGATATAGAGAGGTTCTTTGATAGACAAACGGGAGACTTCCCCGTTAACCCGAAGAACAAATCTATCTATACTTTGCCGTTCACCGTGTCGCCCAAAATGGGCTACTCGACCAACTTTGTACCTCAAAGCTTCGATGCTTCAACACAAAGGCGAATGCTAATGATGGTATTCTCGGACTACTACCACCAGCAGACAGAAGATAACGACTACCTTCAGACTCGTAAGGTCAGCAGTGACTTCGGCAAGAATATACTTCCGCCGTATGCGACTGAAGAGGAATGGAATGCAGATCTGAACTTCCTGTTCCAGTGTCTGCGTTTCTATCTTTCTGTCGCCCAGGAGAATATCATGATTACTCCACCGTTGGCGAACATCATCACCAGAAAGAATCTTGCTGTTATGGGCGATAATTTCATGGACTGGGCTTCCGGATACTTCAGTGAGGACTCTAACCGGCTGAACACGAAGCTCGAAAAAGACAAAGTCTATACGGACTGTATCTGTGCTATCAACGCAACCAAGATGACCCCACATACCTTTACGAAGAAACTGAAAGCCTTTGTCGCTGTAGCTGACTGGATAGAACAACTTAATCCGAAGGATCTTCAGAATAAGGATGGTCGTATCAAGGCTGACGGCAAGGAGTATATCTTCCTACGTACTAAGGATGCGCCCTTCTGAGAATAACTTGTAATGAGATAAGTGAAGGTGCTTGCCACGAATGGTAAGTGCCTTTTTTTTCTTTACAAGTAAGTTCTTTTTGAGAGTTTCACAAGTTGCTCCGGAAATGACCCATAGATTATATGTAATAAAAGTGGACTTTTGGACTAAATGGTCAACAAAGCCTTTGTATATAAGGGTTTGAAGACAGTCCACTTTTCAGTCCACTTTCAGTCCACTTTTCAAAAGTGGACTGAAAAACTGGACTCAAAAGTGGTGGCAGCTTGCTTGGTAACAATAAATAAAAAAGTGGACTGAAAAATGGACTGTGTACTTGAGAAAGTTAAATGGTTGATTTTTAGATATTTATCCGCCGTAATGTCCATCAGTCCAAAAGTCCACTTTTTTTGCATATTTTTTGGCGGTCATACTTAGGCGTATAATGCAGGGCATTCCTGACGCTGCATTCTGCGTCGCGTCAGACGGCACTACGTGCAGCCCTTATTAACCACCCGATGGGGCTTCATTGTACTGGACGTTATGAGGGCTCATGCGCCGCCCCCTATACCCCTTGCTCGATAATCGAAAATAGCAAAAAAAAACTTATACGATGCATTTTACGAGTTCAAAAGTCGTAAAAGTGTTAATATACGAGATTTAATTTTTCTTTGTCATAAAAAAATACCCCTTTGACTACTTTTGCGCATTGAAATTCCACAATAGATTCCGCAATAGATTCCGCAATAGATTCCGCAATCAATTCCACAAAAAACTCTGCGGAACCATCTGCGGAATCGTCTGCGGAAAAGTAACAAAAAAATTAAGCAAAAAATCAATGATATGACAACACGAAATGCACATCAAAAAAACAATTTTGAGAACGTCAAAATCCTGACGGATATCGCGCTCTGGAAACTGTTACTGCAGGGAATCAAAAAGACACATAAGCTGTCACGAGTCGAAGCGTTCTATGACCTCATAGATCGGCAATGTGTTTCCATACTCAAAGGTGGTGACACCCACCTGAGCGGAAGCATCATCGAGATTGCAAAGGCATGGGGGTGGAACAGGGATACAACGGCAGCCTTTCTCGGCAACCTGGAGCAGCTGGGTGCTGTGACCATCGACCTCGATGGCAACCGTAAAACATTCCGGATGAATTGCATCATCATCCCACAAACGGTCTCTGGGGATCCTCAGAAGCCCTCAGAGGCAAAGACACCATCGCTTCCGTCGAATGTCACATGAACTTCTTTTCATGGCGTCACAACGCCCGAAAACGATGCGCGACGCGCTCAACAATGGCCAAAGGCAGCAGAGGCGTAAGCCTCCTTTGCAGAGCCTCGCAAAGCATCGCAAAATCCCGGAAGGCGCTTGCGCGTATTGCGACAATGCCGCAATAGTGGTAGCCTAATACCACCCTACGACACCAATGCCGTAGAGTGAGGGCCACACACCAAGGTTGAGCAAGCTCAGTGGCAGTATTAGGCTCAGGAGGTCCCGAGACCCTCATTGGAACAAATTTTTTTGCAAAAAAAATAAATTGAAAAAATATGGCAGGACAGAAACAAGTCTGCGACATCAGAGCAGGCAAAAGAATGACAGTAGCTCAGAGCAATGAGCATCTTCGCGTCGGTAATTCATCGGCGTGGAACGCGAACAGGGCCGACACGCTCGACCCTACACGCACACACCTGAACTTCGAGATCGGTAAGGGAGGTGTTGTCAAGGAGGTTGACCAGAAGACTTCCATCACTAAACGCATCAAAGCCATCCTTGACTCACATGGCATCAAAGACCCCAACGAAAACTATTCAGACGAGGATCTCAAAAAGCCTCGAGTTGGTGTCAGGACACATGCCAATATTATCCTCGAAGGCTCACGCGAGACCATGCGACGACTGGCCTTCGGAGAGCAGCAAGTGGACTATGAAAGAGACAGCGATAATTCGCATATCACACGCTCCCCGGAGATAGAGAAATGGGCCAAGGATATGTATCACTTTTTTTCGCGGAAATATGGTGAGGAAAACATTGCGGCATTCGTGGTACACCTCGACGAGTCATTACCGCATATACATTGCACAATAGTTCCCATCAATGAATCCCGCAGACTTTCGTGGGTAGATGTCTTTGCCGGCAAAGACAAATATGAGTATTCTCAGCGTGTCAAAAAACTGCATGACGAACTGGCCGAGGTGAACGAGAAATGGGGCCTCGAAAGAGGCGAGAGTATTGCCAAGACGGGTGCCCAACACAAGAGCTATTTGCAGTGGCTCAAAGAGCAGATTATTGGCAACCAGAATACCATCGAAGAACAGGGTGAGACCATCACCCGACAAGCGGCTGTGATAGACGACCAGAAGCAGCAACTTTATGACATCAACGCACAAATAAAACAGGCCGAAAGAAAGCTGAAAGGACTGACCACGATGCTCCATAATTTAGAGCAGCAAAGAGAGGCATTAGAGATAGATATTGCCGCCCTCGAAGAGGAACGTGACAACGGCAATCAGGAGGCTGCCAAGAAGCTCTCTGAGCTCAACGAACAGCTCAACCAACTCAATCAGAAAATACTTGACAGGAACCAGCAGATTTCGGATGCCAAGGAGCAGCTTCGCCAACTCTCCATCCGCAAGCACAGCCTCCAGAATGAATACGATGATCTGGTACGGCAAAAGAACAAAGAGCTGCCGGATATTCTCGAAAAGACACAGCGTGAAGCGAATGATACCTGCTGGGAGCTGGCAGCCGAGGAAATGAAGAAAGACTACTCTGCTTTCGAGGAGTTTGCCAATGAGCTTCCGGCAAATCTCAGAGCCCGTTTCGAGGAGCTGCTGGAAGGCTCGTTCTTCGAGGATGTGGCACAGCGAGGCGAAGAGATAGCGGCCATCGGTGCAGCACTCTTCCTGGGGTATGTGGATGCTGCCACACAGATAGCACAGTCAGGTGGCGGCGGCGGTGGCAACACCGGCGGCTGGGGACGTAAGAAAGACGAGGATGATGATACATATATGCGACGCTGCTGCATCATGGGCAGGATGATGATGAGACCGGCCAGAAGGAAAAGAGGTCTGCGGCTTTAATTCAAAAAAGTCGTGAAAACGTTAAAATACGAGATTTAATTTTTCTTCGCTGGCTATAATATAAAGAATAACTATTTTCGCAACATAAATTTAAAACAAAAATTAAGTATTATGGCAAATCCAGACAAACTGAAGTTCTACGAGAGCATGAAAGATGCTGCTATTGAGCAGCAGATCAAGTATGGCATTCCAGCTTCTGTGACATTGGCACAGATGTATATCGAGTCGCGTGCTTCAGGAGGTGGGCCGAATGCTCCGGCAGCACAGTGTAATAATTACTTTGGCCTTCATGACGACGACGGTTCCTGGCGTAGGCAAGGCGGGCGCACACAGCAGTTTAAAGATGCTGGCCGCATGCACCATTTCCGTGCCTATGACACAGTGGAACAAGGTATTGAAGACCATTCGCGCTTTTTCTTCCAGAACAAGCGCTATAGTGCTTGTTATTCTCTATCGAGTGATGACCATTCAGGATGGGCCAAAGGCATTTGCAGTGCTGGTTATGCTGCCATACCGAAGGAAGACCCTGACCGTTATGCTAAAGCCATAGAGCGTGAAATCAGAGATTATGGTCTTGACCGTTATGACCAGGAAGCCATTGCTAAGGCCGAACGTGAGAATAGGACAATCGGTTATATGCGCAGTCAAGCTGGCTGTCGTGTAATGCCATCCAGTCAGTCCACCTTGTCCGTTCCGGAAGAGAGCCAGCAGGCAGTCACCATGGCTTATTGCTTCCCTGTAGCTGGGGATAACCTTGTCATGTCTGATGGTTTCGGTATAAAGCCAACGTCTTACAGAAATCATGCACACAATGGAATAGACTTACGTGCGAATTATCAGGATGTATTTGCTACAGAGAACCAGGGCAAGGTCGTTAGTATTGGCTATCAGCCTGATAGAGGTGGCAAATTTGTTGCTGTGGAGTATGAGCGTGCCGATGGCTCTAAGTGGCGTGTATCTTACTGTCATCTTGATAAGATTAGTGTTTCCGAAGGAGATATTGTCAATGCTGGAACGAAACTCGGCGTCTCTGGTAATACTGGCAATAGCACCGGCCCGCACTTACACCTAACGGTTAAACATCTTAATCCAGGACAGCCTGCAGGGGAAGCTAAGGCTGTTGATCCTCTTTCCTATCTTGCAGAGATTGCCGTGCGTGGCAATCTGCAGGGTACGGCAGTAAAGAAAGGTACCCATGCGGATCTGCTGGCCGACCTGAAGGGTTCGGTAGATACCACACCCACTCCTGCTGACACATGGCTGGCAGAGCAGCAGAAGCCCAACCTGACGGATGAACAGCGTCATAACGCCGAGGAGGGCGCTTTGTTGGCGGATGCCACCGGTAGTAATGATCCGAAGAATATGCTGGCCTACCTGTTAGGCATGAATGGCGACCAGGCATCACTGGGTGCTGACCTGTTCTCCAGTCTTATCTCTGCTCTTTTCATGGCAGCTATCGGCATGGCGAAGATATTGAATAATGAAGACGATAATTCCCAGACAGTCGATGATACCCGTCGTATCGTACCTTCTGATACGGAAGACCATACGTTAGTCAAGCGTCACCGAGAAGGCATCGACCCTGTCCGTGCCCGTGAGCTGGCATCCATGAATTTCGAGGCTGAGAGCCCGGAGGAGAACCTTACTGTTCAGAGACAAAGATTATAATTTTTTTTAAAAGAGATAAATAGACTATGGAAACAAAAAGTAATGAACATGGTGCTGCAGGGCAGCAAACTAAACTGTGGGGTATTTTTCTGGATAGCTCAATCACTAAATTAGGCATCGAGCCATATTCAGAAGAATCAGGCTTATCGTGCATTCAGCTTCAGGTAGAAGATCCTGACGGGCAGAAGTATTTCCTGAAGGTGACATACGGCAAAGGTACCTCAGATGTGGGTGCAGGTATCGATGCTGCGCCCCAGAATGATGTAACTCAAGGAATGATTGGCCGGACCATACGCGAATTACTTAATTTACCCAGTATTTTGTAGTGATGTTCTTCCGGGTTATCATAGCCGGGACGCGAGACTTCTCGGACTACCGGCTGCTGTGTCAGAAATGCGATGCTATCCTGTCTTCCAAGAGGCAGGATAGCAATATCGTCATCATCAGCGGTACGGCCAGGGGTGCCGACCGTCTGGGGGAGCAATATGCGAGAGAGCGCAGCTATAAGATCGAGCGTTACCCTGCCGACTGGGATAATGACGGTCATGCCGCAGGCCCGATCAGGAATGCGAGGATGGCAGATAATGCCGATGCCCTGATAGCCTTCTGGGATGGACAGTCACGGGGCACGAAAAATATGATAGAGACGGCCAAGGTAAAAGGTCTGGCCGTCAGGGTCATTAACACCAACAAACAATTTGTAATGGATGCAAGGAATGACAAGAAATGGGCGGAGATTCTTCAGTACGCCCGAGAGCATGCGACTGGAGAAGGCAGTCACAAAGGTTATCGTTGGCTTCAGGATGCCTTCGAAGAGTATTTCCTCGACCACGAAGAACGAGTAGAGAAAGGCACCATGTGGTCTTTCGGTGGACAATCGTTCAGTGATCACAACCGCACGGTGTTCGCTGCTCAGATAGCCCGTGCCCTGCGCTATAACGAAGGCGGTTATGAAGGGCCACGGCTCAATGACGAACAGTTCGAGAAGCTGACGGACACGCTGCAGTACATTAAGGAGCACCCTGCAAAAAAACAAATTAAAATTTGAAGGTAAAGATAGGAAGAAAATTGTTATTATAACCATTTTTTGAATAAAAACTTGACATAATTTCAACTTTTTGCCCCGAAAAATGGTTATAATAACAATTTTTCTTTGTACCTTTGCAGCAGAAATAGAGCTATTGGAGTAGCGGGAACGGGTCTCATCGACGCGCTCACTTTGACCGGCCATAGCTCTATTTTCTTCCTGGCGTGGCAGTGGATTGGGAGAAGCGGGAGGCGGTTACGGCGGCCTCGGTATGACCGGCCCATGAGCCTTGGGAGTGCGGGGATAGGTTACGACCTGTCATGAGACCATCCCATGAGCGTTGCTGTGCCAGGCCCTTATATCGCCGAAGGACTGGATAACGGTTACTGCACCTGTTTCTTCTGGAGCATGACTCCGTTTGTGATGGATGCAGGTTAAGACGTTGAGCTTAGGGGGCGTTCATTCGAACGAGCATCTATGACCAGTGAAGGCGATTACTACTGGAGAGTGCGGAATAGGTATTCACGGGTGCATTTGCACGTCTGCGAGGGTCTGAGGCAAACGCCGATAACGACTTGAAAAACGGCTCTCCAAACTTCTAAGCTGCTGCTGTTGGCTCGCGCTATTAAGTTAGTGTCATGTGACTCGACGGTGGCAGCTTTTACAAAGAAAACAAATATGGTATGGAATACAACTTTACCGATGGTAGCATGGTGTTCTTCACCAGTGACACGCACTTCGGCCATCAGAACATCATCCGCTTCTGCAATCGTCCATGGGCGACAATAGCAGAGCACGACCAGGCACTGATCGATAACTGGAATGCAATAGTGCCGGAAGATGCCGTCGTGTTCCACCTGGGCGACTTCAGCTACAAGGGTGGTGGGTTTCCTGCCATGTGGTGGATCAAAGGCCTGCTGCATGGCCAGATAGTTCTGATACGTGGTAACCATGACCCAGACACCCGAAAGCCACAGAACCTCCAGCAGCTCCAGCAGATTTTTGAGGGAGTCTTTGACCAGCTTGAAATCAAAGTGGAGGGACAAAGAATTTTGATGAATCATTATCCGCTGTTGACATGGCCACATATCTATGATCAGAAGATGCCGACTTGGCAGATATTTGGTCACGTCCATCTTTTCAATGGCAAGAGTGATGTTTATCGGTCGAGTATTGCCAAATGTTGTATCCCGACACAGTATGAAGTCGGTGTGGATCTAAATAATTATCGCCCCATCAGCTTTCATCAGCTGAAGGAACGTATAGAGTATCAGGTGCAACATCAATGTAATGTAATCTATTGGCTGGGGAAGACTTGACGGAATATCAACTAAAAGTTGACGAAAAATCAAGTTGACTTGACATTTTTCCTTGAAAAGTTGACATAACATCAAGTTTTGCCCCGAAAAATGGTTAAAATACCAATTTTCTTCGTACCTTTGCAGGCGAAATAGAGCTGAATAGGTAACCACAGGTGCTTCAGCACGTCTGCGTGGGTCTGAGGAAAACTCCGATAATGACTTGAAAACAGCTCTTTAATTGGAGAGTCAGAAAGGTTCCGGGTACACAAGTACGTCCGGGCAACTTGAGGCAATAGCCGATAATAGCAGAAGTACGGCTCTCCAATCTTCTAAGCTGCTGCTGTTGGCTCGCGCGATTAAGTTCGTGTTCTGCGACTCGATGGTGGCGGCTCTTTTTTGCTCGATAGTTTGGTTATTTCAGAATTTTGTTGTACCTTTGCAGCAGAAATAGAATTGTCGGGTTGGGACATACTGATATTCTCACTATGTGTTTGACCACTCAACAGTTCTATTATTCGCCTGGTTATTTCCTGCCGAACATACCGGGACGCTGAGGAGAACCAGGCAACCTGGGCATAAGGCGGTAAAGATGCGTTCCCCGCTGTTGTAAAGCCCACACTCCATTCTTCTGACAGGAATTGCGGGAACGGGTCTCTATGACGCGCTCACTTTGACCGGCCTGTCGTGAGCTGTCATCCTGAATGGTGGCAGTTCTTTTTTTGCTAAATCTTTGGTAATCTCAGATTTTCTTTGTATCTTTGCAGCAGAAATTGGGATTCTTGTGAACTCCTTCGTGTCAGATTCATTCTGACCAACGTTGACTGATCGAATAAAACTCGCTGCCATCGGAGAATCAAGAAAGTCAGCCTGGCATGGCACTGGATTGGGAGAAGCGGGAGGCGGTTACGGCGGCCTCGGTATGACCGGCCTATGAGCGTAGCAGTGCCAGGTTCCTCTTGGAGAGAGCTGAATAGGAAGTTCCGGGGGCTTTGGTCTGTCTGGGCATCCCTGAAATAATGGGTGGAAAAACATCTCTCCAATTTTCTGAGCTGCTGCTGTTGGCTCGCGCGATTAAGTTCGTGTTCTGCGATTCAACGGTGGCAGTGCTTTAGCGAAGGAAATGACGGCATGTTGATGTTCCTCATCATGAGAAACGGAGGCGGTTTCCATCGCTCTTTTTGGGCTGCTACTGTTGGCTACGCGATTAGGTTCGTGTTCTGTAGTTCGACGGTGGCAGTGTTTTTTTTGACTCTGTGCTTTTTGGACAGACGGTTGAAGGTAGATAATCACCTACCTTCTTGGCTGTTTGTATTAAGCGTTCTGATTCTTCGCGTACCGCAAGTCTCGCGCCTCCCAGCTGATGGTCAACAGGTTCAGACTGTAGCCCTTCTTTATACAGCTCAATATCCCAACGGCGATCCAGTGTTGACTGTCCTTTGGTCTCGTAAGCATGTACTCCCAGGCGTTCATACCGTTGTCCAACATCGTCTGCTGAAGCAACTGCTTCTGCTCTTCCGTCAGTTTCTCTTTCAGCTCCTTTGATGGCTCATGTTGACACATTGGCCTTTCATCCTTCTTTGGCGGGTTCCGGAGATCTTCGGCGGCCCAGAAAACCGTCAGCCGATTCAAGGGGAGGCCCTTCTTCAGCAATGACAGTATTCCTGCGGCTACCCATGGACGGTCGGCCTCATTCTGCCATTGTACGTACTCCCAGGCGTTCATGCCGCCCATGAACTCCGTTCTCTGAAGCAACTGCTTCTGCTCTTCCGTTATCGTCTGTGCCATAAGCGTTATTGTTGTTGTTACATACCGGTGCCTACAGATTGGTCAAGTATTCTTTTCTGCTCTTGCTGAATGGCAGACAACTGTTCTTCTGTTAGCCGACTGTGGTCATAATCGTCGAGCATCAGTAAAGCATCTTTGTAGTCGTCCATCACTTTATCAAATTCTTTGCTCATACCTGTTTTCTTGTTTCCTATTTGGCTTAATATCTGTTATACTTTCTTTTTAATGAGCCACCGCCAAACAGCGTACCAATCACGCTGAGTTCAGCAGTGGCTCCATTCAGGGTATCGTAAAACACGTTTCGTGCCAGACACTTTGCTTGTCAAACAACTAAATCACGCGACCCAGAATAGAAAGCTGTTTTCCACTCATTATCTGGCAGCGGGCCGATAGTGCTACTGGCCTTCAGGTAGATCATAGACTGTACAACTTTCGGTCTTTAGCCTTTCTTCGTCAATGAGGTCATCTAAATAATCTCCGGCATCCCATATATAACAGGAATCCTCAATATCCTCGATCTCCCCTGGAAAATGATAGTCGCCGCCTTCATTCTGCATTTTCTCCTTTTCTGCAAGTTCATCTTTAAACTTTTCAAGATATTCTTTCTTGCGATTTGCTAAGATTTCTTTTGCATCTTCGGGCTTAAAGAACTCGTTTCCCGTTTCAGGATTCATTATTGACTCGTATTCCCAGTAGATAATATCTGTGCATCCCATAGCCTTAGTGTCCGCGTATGACAATACGGGGAAAAGCAATGAATTCCTCTGACTTATAGCTTCGCTTAGTTCGTTCTGGGCTCGTATGATAATCTCTAACAACTTATCTGCCTTATCCATTCTTTCGAAAAGATCCTCCAAACATTTGACTCGAACCAAGGTACAATGTTTCTCGAAGATCTGCCGTCCGTTTTTCCCGAAGGAATGAATCATTTTGTCCGTAAACAGCTGAAGAGGTTTCCTCGTCCTTTGATCATAGATGGTATAATTACCCTTCTCATTCATTTCTACCGGGAGTCTACCCCCACTATTAGAGTTGTAATAAAAATATTTATTCATATTTAAAAAATTAATAATTAAACTTACAATTGTTACTTCAAACTGAACGTCCCGACAGGAATAGCGGAAGCCGTGATGATGCTCATATAGAAGATACCATATTCTCCTTTCTCCAGTTCGGAGGCAGGAATGGTAATCAAGTATGACTTCTCACCGTATTTATGGCCCTCAAACTGCACATACCCTGCCTTTTTGGTCTCGTCAGTACCAATCAGTGACGATTCAAACTCAATCCACTGGATTCGACGCTCTTTCTTCGAGGCGTTGAATCGCACGATGCGGTATGAGTCCATCGGATCCGTCTCGTTGTTCTCTCCCTTAATCAGCAGACGTACATCGTTTCCATCGCGTTTCACCTGGTATGCGGAATGACCACCCTTGAAGATAATATCCATGCCAGAGGAACCGGCAAGGCTGCTGACCGTTCCTGCGGCACTGGCTACTCCTGCAGCACCACCCATTACACGCACTCCATTGATAGCACCACTAAAAGAACTTGCTGTGGCAGCACCTATCAATCCACCAGCTCCGACAACTTCTGCTGCACCGCCAATCCACTTGGCCCATTTCTTGACCTTGTTCTCATGCTTGCCAATAGTACCAGACTCCTTTGGCAGGGTAGCGAATGTTGAATCACTTGTCAGGATGCAGTAGCTGTTGATAAACTCCGGCTCACTAACTCTTACTTGTGCATAGCTGCTCACGGCTGCCATCACGATCACGATAATCATTGCAAACTTTTTCATAATTATTGTTTAAGGCCCCTGTTCAGCCTGTCGGGGCATTACACGTAGAGAAGTGAGCTGCCGTCTTCAACACTGGCTCGCCGATAGCCTTTGTCACAAACAACAGCCCACAATGTGAGACTATTGGTGCTCCATCGCATGACTCGGCGTTTCTTGCAGGTGAATACCACTTCTTCTTCCAAATGAAATGATGTGGACAAAATGTATAAAAAAGCTACAATAAGTAGCACCCCAGATAAAAATCGTGGCTGCTTAGTCCATAGCAACTCGAAACCTTTTAACGCCTTCACCGACACTGGATCTGGGCGGAATACCTTCGTATTCGCCTACAAAGATACAAACAAAATTTGAATTAATAGCAAAAAACTCGCAAAAAGTTCACGATAATATGCAAAAAAGAGCTGGGTATGATAATTTAAGATAATTTAATAGAAATCATAACCTGCTGATTATAAGCAAATTTTTACCCTTTCTAACACTTGCTTGCACAAGTTATATTAACGGTCGGGGTACTAGAATTATAAAACATTCCTTTGTAGCCTGACGAGTTACAAACCCACAAAAATGCGTCAAACCCGACATGAACCAACAGAAAAAAAGAGTGGTAAGCCACGAGGCTTACCACTCTTTAATCATTTCAATGAAGCGCTGAACATCAGACTGATTCTCCTCAGGATAGACCACGACGAGCACAGTGACATGGTTGACTTCTCCGCCTCGATTGATTTTCTTCTTCATGTAGAAGATTCGACCATCATCAGTATGGCCGGAGAAGATGCCCTTTTCCTCTGCCTTATAGGTCACATCCTCCACGAAGTCGTCTTCGGTCAGGTAATTGCCTTTGACGGGGAAGTTGTCGTTGCTGACAGCCCACGTGCCGATGAGCGGCCAGTAGCCCAATTCCAGTTTCTTCCATGTATAAGTATTGACGGTGGCAGGAACATCAGTGATGGCACGTTCGGAGCGTGTCATGAATGACGGATAGCTGAAACCGGCTCCTTCGACGGGAGTCCACTCTACCGATTCCAGTTGACTGGCCAAGGAAACCGAAGCTGCCGGCTCATCGTCAACGGGAGACGTTTCATCGGAAGGTTCCACCACGAAAGATGCAATGGAATCGTTGGACACACTACCATCGGTCTTGTTGAAATGCTGCCAAAGGAAATAGCCGCCTATGGACAAACCTATTCCCAACACTAACGCAATAACGGCTGCTACACAGCCTATTGCAACTTTTCCTGCTTTATTCATGCTTGGCTATTTTCTTAATGTCTGTAGCTTCTCACTTGCAAAATTAAAGCAATTATCTCACTTTACCAAACATTTATGCAAAAAAATTATAACAAACGCTATTTTAACACGCGCATGTCATTATAAAATAAAAAAAATATTGTAATTTTGGCACCAGATTTTTTAATAAGACGAGCCACGGCAATTCTAAACAAGCAAGGACAACCAACGAAAAAGATGCATGAGTGATTATGCTGATTTGGAGGAAATACAAATAATTATGAAAATGAGAACAAGAGTATTTACCATTGTGATGATGATGTGCTTCATGGCTCTGACGGCTCAGGCACAAGTGAAAGTATGTATGAGTTATGCCGACTTTGCGGCTGACAAGTGGAAACCCTATGAGCAGCTAACGGATGACAAAAAGCCCGATTCGTGCCGCATTAAGTACGACGGTGTTGACTTCTCTATCAAGACTGACGATAAGGAAGTCAACCAAATCATCAAGAAGGAAGTTTTTCTGATGTCGGTTGACAACCAGCTCTTCATCAACAGCCGCACGCTGCGTGATGAAGACGGCGACGTGCTGCCCATCAGCGGCTACACCCGCGCCCTCCCCTACAAAGGCAACAAGCTCTGCGTGATTTGCTACAAGGTTACTCTGGGCGACCTGCTCGACCTGGTGAACGTCGGACTCGACATCGGCCTGCTGGCTACTGGCCATTACACCGCCGGTTCGCTGTTCCTGGCTGCTGACCTGTTGCTGACCAACGACGACCTGATGGAGAAGCACATTGTCTATCTGCTGGACAAGGGTCCCAACGAAAAGGGAAAAATCAGCATGACACGCATTAACGACCAGTTCATGGAGGAGTTGCTGCGCAGCGACCCCGTGACCCACGAGCAGTACTTCGGCAACAAGAAGAAGGGCGACCGCCAGTCGGCTGCCAACATCCTGCCCATCCTGGTCAAGAAGGGGCTGATTCACGACTACCACCACAGCAAGTAAGAAGACTTAAGATGGATTAAAGACGCTTCTTCTTGAACATTTTGAACACTAAACTTCACAAACATGAAAATCAGACAACTGACAACACTCATCTTGCTGCTGCTGGCATCGCTGACGATGCAGGCGCAGCCAGACTTCAACCTTTTCATGGCCAACAACGTAGGCAGCGTGAAGAACCTGAGGCGCATCAAGGACCCCAACTCCGGGCTGAATTGGTTTCAGGTACGAAACGGCGGCTTCACCACGAACGGTGCCGACGTGAGCGAGGTGATCAAGATGTTCAAGGACAAGCGCCAGAAGACGCGTAAGGACCAGGAGCTGTTCTGGAAGATGCGCGACGACAACCTGCTGTGCTTCCGCATTGAGGACGGCAGCGGCAAGCATGGCGTGTATCAGGTGAAAGTGGTATCTCCCAGCATCACGAAGACGAAGGACGTGACGGGCTATTTCTTCATCAACGCCAACAGCAGGAGCGACTCGCTGATGATTTCCGTCAACAAGAAAGGCTGCGGGCCTAACGACACCCTGCGATACAAGTACTACATTAACGACTGGAACGACGACAACCTGATGGTGTTCAAACTCGACACGCGCCGCCAGGAAACGGGTCTGACCTACCAGTTGGAATATGTCTTTCAGGCCAAGGACAGCGAGAAGAAGATCAGCACGGGCTACCGGGAGCTCAGCGGCAAGTATTTCCAGAGCCTGTACATTCCCGACGACAGCACGCTCATTGATGCCTACCTCGTAAGCAACGGCAACCGTCTGCAGTTAGACGTCAAGCTGCTGCAGAAGCGTGTCAACCTCAGCAGCTCGCTGAACCGCCTGTATCTGAGTACCGACTTTAACCTGGACAAGCACCAGAACCGCGAACTGACCATCTTCAACATGTTAGGCTCCGGGCTCTTCCTGCAGTTCGACGTCCTGCACCTGACCGTCATGGGTAAGGATGGTGTCATCGAGCCAAAATCCTATAAGGGAAATACCAATATCCCCGAGGGCTTCACCTTCCACATTGCCGAGGTCGATGGCGACGGAAAGTACGTGAAGACAGCCAAGAACCTGGAATACTTAGGCTACGACAAGAAAGAGAAGACTCACCTGATCCGCACATACGGCAGCCCCTGCTACGTCGAAGTGTTCGCCCCGGGCCACTACCCCGCCGTGTTCAAATACGGCGGAGCCGTTGACCCCAAGACGAAGATTCTCAACAAGAAGCGCACCGAGGACATATTGCTTTTGCTCCCTGGCGCTGTAACTGAAAAAGGACCCGACGTTTCCCAACAGACCATCTACGTGCTGATGGAAAAGAAGGGCAGCACCATCAACCGCGACAATACCAACTACCAGGTGTTCACCATCGAGTCAAAGGACCTGGCTGTCATGCCTTCCTCCAGCGCACAGGATTTCATGGAGGACGGAGGCTTTCAGGACCCGAAGGTCGTGAACGATAAGCCCGTCACCAAATATGCCGAACTCGCCATTTCCTACTCAGTACCCAAGACGGTCAACGGCAGCACCATCGAGCCCAAGCTGACCTTAGAGGAGAAGGGTACTACCACCACTCACGACGTTACCAAATACACCTCCTCGGTGCTCAACGGCAACGACTATCCGGGCTTCAGCCGCAGTTACTATACCCGTCGGTGGGACCTGGTCGGTGTCATACCCAAGACCGAGGTGGATTACAAGCCCCGGCTGAAATTCGCCAACAGTACCGATACCTATAACGGCATCCGCTATCTGCGCCGTAAGGAATTCGATAGAAAGAAGAACTCAGAAGATGCACAGAAAGAGGCTGAGAAGCACATTTTCCATCAGTTTGGTAGTACTGAGACAAACTATGATAACGAAGGTTTTGGGTCCGTTGTAGGAAAATTTGCCAATGTTGACTTCCGTATGGACAACTTACCCGGTCTGCAAATCAGCGTTGTTCCCAATATTGATTTTCTCCGTGGAATATACGAGTTAGATGTCTTTGCGTCACTCGGTTTCTTGAGGACCACTGATCCAGACAGCCATACCGGAGGAGGCAAATGGCGCAACAACATCAAGAACACAGACAATCTGAGGCGTTTCAAGATAGGTGAATATGGGGGATTCAACACAGGAGCGAATCTCACCGACAGAAGCAAGTCTTCCACCCTGGACAAGAACCACTGGGCGCAACACGAGTTAGACGACATTTTCAATGTAGAGGCCAACAAACTGGGACATGGCCCCTATATTGAAGTCCATGCCGGTTTTGGCTGGAATGTAAGCAGTAAGAACCAGTCCGGTGATAAATTTGCCCTCACCGCGCTTGAAGGAACTGGCGGCTATGGTTATTTCATGGCCTATCGATGGGACCCCAGCAAAGCATTTTTTAAAGGTGATGCAGCCAATGAATCTTGGTATGCAAAATTTCCCATCAAAACGATTTTCCATGTCAATGCTTCTGCACTTGTTCAAGCAAATTTCGGTTTTAAGACCTACAATTTCAAGAAAAATGGTGCGATAGCCCTTCGGCGTCTGGGCACTTTTGGAAATGTCATGGCTCAGGTCAAGGCAGGTCTCGGCTTAGAAGTTAAATTTAACTTCGGCAGTGCTGACCCAGATCCGAATGATGAGAATTCTAAGGGAAGTTGGCTTACACGATTCCTCTATGCCAGTATCGGTGGCCGTGTGGGTCTGAAAATACAGGCTACCGCCGGATATGTAGGTCTGTTCCCTAAGGGTGATTTGGAAACACGTTTTGACTTGGGAGCGTCAGTTATAGCCATCGGCGCAGGAGAGGTGTATGCCGATATCAGGTTAGGCCCAGCTATCCGTTTCAACCCACGCGTTTCCGGCAAGCTGTCACTTGTCAAGGCATGGCCTGACGACGAAACGAATCCTACTATACCGTTCTATCCCAACTACGAACCACCCAAGAAGGCACCCCTGTGGCTCCTGAAGAGAGCTTCCTCCCTGCGACCGACATTCCCCATTGGCGAGTGTATCATGGAGGACCTCGCCGAGGGTGCCCGTCCGTTCTACCTGGGCGAGGACCGGTTCATCATGAACAACGGCAGCGCCACGGGCGACATGAACGACAACCGCCTGATGGAGTACGACGTTCCTGAGGGTAACAATAAACTGAACACCGGCACCGCTCAGCCCATGAGTCCTGAGCGCCGCATGGTGCAGAACCACAATGCCGTCAAGGTGGGCGATATGGAACTGGCCGTTTTCGAAGAGATGACCCGCGAGATAAGCGATGCCGACCTGCAGGGAGCGAAGACCACCGACCAGAAACTGGACATGGCACGCTATATGCGCATCGGTTCCAGCATGCGGGCTGGCAACGACAGTGGCTGGCTGCAGTATAATGTGGCCTACGACGAGAACCTGATAGACACCAACCCCGTAGCAGCCATGAACATCTATACCGACGACGAGGACCACTCCAGGTTGGGTGTTGTCGGAGATGCCGTCTGCCTGTGGAAACGGGGCAATTACGTGCTGCCGCCATGCAGCAGCGAAGGATCTGAACAGGAGCTGCAGAAGGAGAAAGAGACATTTGAAAACTCTGACCTCCGTGCCT